>Ga0114999_10000664_pt1 | contig 50303 bp, 58 predicted proteins | sample ArcticOcean_MG_C_3_FD_89820 | JGI IMG/M metagenome (GOLD analysis project Ga0114999, IMG submission 89820) | Marine microbial communities from western Arctic Ocean - ArcticOcean_MG_CB8_126 | ecosystem: Environmental > Aquatic > Marine > Oceanic | place: Arctic Ocean: Canada Basin | collected...
AGCGTCGTCATCCACCGGGGCATCGTCACCCACCGGGGCATCGTCACCCACCGGGGCATCGTCACCCACCGGGGCATCGTCACCCACCGGGGCATCGTCACCCGTTGATGCTTCTGCTTCCTCACCGGCCGGATCGTTTTCTTCGTATTCAGCGACGGCTTGTCGATATGCCTCTTCGCCATGCTCTTCGTAGTACTCGCGCCATGCCCGTTCGGCTTCTGATTCTTCACCCTCAGCAGGTGCGGCGTAGTCGAACTCGCCAATGAAGTTGCCTGCTTCGTCATAGGCGTGCTCACCGAAGGCCTCTTGGTATTCCGCTGCAACCACACCGCCCTCAGCTGCCTGCTTAATCGACAAGCTGATGCGTCGGCGCTGAAGATCGAGGTCAATGATTTTGACCCAAAGCTCTTCAGCTGGAGTTACTACCTGTTCGGGAAGTTCAACGTGGTGCGCTGACATTTCCGAAATATGAACGAGACCTTCGATCCCATCGCCAACCTGGACGAAAGAGCCGAATGGGACGAGCTTGGTGACCCGTCCATAGACCAACTCGCCGACCTTGTGGCCGTTAGCAAATTCTTGCCAGGGGTCTTGCTGTGTTGCTTTTAGCGAGAGAGAGATCCGTTCGCGTTCTCGATCAACTTCGAGTACCTCCACATCGACTTCATCTCCTACCGTCACCACGGAACTGGGGTGGTCGACATGCTTCCAGGAAAGTTCGGAAACGTGGATTAGGCCGTCCATGCCTCCCAAATCAACGAAGGCGCCGAAGCTCACGACTGAGGAAACAACCCCACTGCGCTTTTCGCCCGGCTGAAGGTTGTCCAGGAACTCTTCTCGTTGCTCTTTTTGTGTTTCTTCCAGCCATGCTCTGCGCGACAAAACCACGTTGTTGCGGTTCTTGTCTAGCTCAATGATCTTGGCCTCTAACTCCATTCCGATGTAGGGCTCAAGGTCACGAACACGGCGCAACTCAACAAGCGAAGCAGGTACGAACCCGCGCAGCCCAATGTCGATGATCAGGCCTCCCTTGACGACCTCTATCACCGGTCCCGAAACAACACCTTCTGATTCTTTGATTTCTTCGATTCTGCCCCACGCCTTTTCATATTGGGCACGCTTTTTCGAAAGAACAAGGCGTCCGTCTTGATCCTCTTTTTGTAGGACCAGGGCCTCGATTTCTTCTCCTAGCGACACTATCTCCGAGGGATCAACAGCATTTCTGATCGAAAGTTCACGACTGGGGATCACGCCTTCAGACTTGAATCCAATATCAAGAAGGACCTCATCGCGATCAATTCGAACAACGGTGCCCGTAACAAGGTCACCGTCTTCGAATTCGACGATCGTGCCATCAATGGCATCAGCGAAGGACATCGCACCGAGATCGTTTTCAACGACGGTACGCGGGATGTATTCACCGGCATCAGTAAAGCTGCCGAATTCAGTAGTATCAGACACTCGGATTTGCTCTCAGTAGACAATACGGGGTGACGGTGGCAGAGCTCCCACCGGGCACGAGGGTCAAGGCTACACGGCCTCAATGCCGGAACCTTCTCCGGTCCCTATTTAGGTGATGAGTTACCCGACAAGCTACGGACGAAGAGCCAACAACAGTAGCTCCGCATGGTTCAGATCTAACGACTCGGCCTTCCAATCCTCCCCGGAATGCACACTATGGATCTCTAGCGGCTCAAGGCCAGCAGCCTCAGCCATCAACCAAAGCTCGCGAGGAGTGAAACAGGTGGTCCACAGGTCAGTCTCGAGGATCTCGCCTTGAGGGTTTCGAATTTCGGTACGTTCACGACGAGTCGCCGTCATTAAGTCAAATTCAGATGAACTTGCCTCAGTTTCTAAATTAAGGACCTGAAAATATGCTGAAAAGGCCGCCAAGAGGAGCCTGCGGCCACTTCGTAACGCCTGTGCCATACCAGACAGGATCAGTTGATCACCCTGCAGGTTTGCAGGATCTTGGGTTGCAGGGCCGCCTTGTAGCCCGAACGCTCCCTCGCATAGAGAAAACACTCCTTCGAATTCACCTGAGAATCGAAGCTTTCTGGCATCCATTCGCTCGAATGCAACTAGATCTGACAACCCCTCGTTAAAAGCCATTTCTGTCGCCAGTTCCACAAACCGTCCGGAAATATCGATGCCAAGACATCGAATTCCCCGTCTGGCTAACTCAAGAGAATGGCGACCGGGACCACAACCTACGTCTAATACGTAATCGTTCGGTCTTAACCGTAGCTGGGAGATTATTTGATCGACTTCCTCGGTTGTACCTTTAGTAAAGGAGTACCTGAGGTATGCCTCCTGAAGGTGGTCAGCCAGTTCCTCAAACCAATGTTCTCTTGGCATCTTCGTCACCCTTCAACACGGCACAACATTTCAGCCTTTCGCCTCGGCCCAGGTTGGCCCTAAGGCAATATTCACTTCAAGAGGAACCCGTAAATCCGCAGCTTCGCCCATCGTCATAACTATCAAATCTTGTATTTCGCGACTTTCCTCGGGGTGAACTTCGAGAATGACCTCATCGTGGACCTGCAGCACTAGAGAACTCTGCGCGCCCATTTCCGAAAGCGCGTGGTCGATCTCGACAAGGGCTATCTTGAAAATATCTGCTGCCAATCCCTGTATGGGTGCGTTCATTGCCTGGCGTTCTGCCGCTTGCCGAACCCGAAAGTTGGGCGAGTTCAACTCAGGTATCGGTCTTCGTCGACCAAAAAGGGTCTCGGTGTAGCCGGTCTCTTTCGTCTTTTCGACAATCTCGTCCATAAAAGATCTCACCGATGGGAATGCCACAAAATAGGCTTCAAGAATTTCAGATGCCTCACTTGTCGAGATCCCTAGACGTTGCCCCAGACCGTAGGCTTCCATCCCGTAAGCCAGGCCATAGCTCACCATTTTCGCTCTCGAGCGTTGTTCTACGTTGACATCTTCAGGCTTCACTCTGAACAATGAAGCGGCTGTCGCGTTATGTATGTCCTGACCCGATTCAAAGGCGTGAACAAGGCCCGGGTCACCGGACAGGTGCGCGATCACTCGAAGCTCGATTTGGTTGTAATCGGCGACCAACAATTCGTAGCCGTCTTTAGGTACAAATGCCTTCCGGAACTCCCTACCTAGGGCCGTTCGAACCGGAATGTTGTGAAGATTGGGGTCTTCAGAGCTCAAACGGCCTGTACGTGCAACGGTCTGATTGAAAGTCGCACGGATTCTTCCGTCGTCGTCAACGACGTCCAATAGTCCTTGGCCATATGTTGATCTCAATTTTTCAACCTCGCGGTAACTCAAAAGGAGGTCGACAACTTCATGTTGGTCCCGAATTTTCTCTAGCGACGCAGCGTCAGTTGAATAGCCCGTCTTAGTTTTTTTCTGAGGGGTAAGGCCTAGCTCATCAAACAGAAGCACTCGGAGCTGCTTGGTTGAGTTCACATTGAATTCGCGTCCAGCAATTTTGTGGATATCGGCTTCTAGGCGGCGTACCTCTCCAACTAAGTGGTCACGCATGCGCGTCAATTCGCCAACATCGACCCCTACCCCAACGTCTTCCATCCGAGACAGCACAGAAATAAGTGGTCGTTCTACTTCGTCATACAACCAAAACATCGACCGTTCCTCGAGAACCTTTAGCAGTACCGGAACGAGCCGATGTACGGCTAGAGCGTCACGGGCTGCGTCAAGAAGCAGGTCTTGCGACCCACCGCCAAGATCCAGCTGGCCGTCGGCCGCAAGGTCAGTACGCATCAGTTCGCTACGGCAGTATTTGCGCAACAGATCATCGAGAACGTACTGGCCGCCGCCGGGGTCGATTAGGTATGCAACGATCGCAGTGTCTACTCGAAGACCTTCTGGTTCAAGTCCAAGTTTGCGGAGGCCGCGAGTGAATTCTTTGGCGTGATGAGTGTCGAATCCTATGCCGTCAGCCGCCACGACTTGCTGAAGAATACCGAGAACAGCTGGGTCTTCGAGCACAGGAGCTTCCACCGCTATTACTTCTCCCATCTCGGCATTCATAACAACTGAAAGAGACGACAACGAACCAGTCGGATCAATGCTCCAACCCAGCGAAGGCACTTCGTTTTTGCTGAGCAAGGATTGCAGATGAGACACAAAGTCCAACACCGCAGTGACCCGGATCAGCTCAGCCTCAACAACCTCACCCTTCGACTCCAAAGTTGGCAGAGGGTTACCCAATATTTCGCTTAGGCGTTCATAAAGGGAGCCAAATTCTAGAACATCGAATAGTTGCTGCACTTTCACAACGTCGACTTCGCCCCATTTGACAGTTCGTGGATCTAGGTCAATTGACACGTCGGTTCTAAGCACCATCGCGTCAACGTTTCGTCTTGCGCGTTCTTCGAAGTCAATAAGATTTTGCCTCAATTTGGGGGTCTGGTCATCAACATGGTCAAAGATCCCGTCTAATCCTCCATAAGCATTGATGAGCTTGGCCGCTGTCTTCTCTCCTACGCCCGGCACACCTGGAAGATTGTCTGATGGATCTCCACGCAGCGCTGCATACTGGGGGTAAAGCACCGCCGAGACTCCCGTCCGGTCAATGATTCCGGCCTCGTCGTATAACGCGTAGTCGCTGACACCCCGCCGGTTGTACAGAACTTTAATGAAGGGATCTCGAACCATTTGGTAAATATCGCGGTCACCAGTAACGATCACTGCCTGATCCCCGGAGTCCGCAACTTGGGTCGCAAGGGTGGCCAAAACATCATCGGCTTCGAAGCCCACCACATCGACCGCAGGCACCTTCAGGGCGTCTAAGACTTCTCGAACTAGCCCAAACTGGGGAATCAACAAATCTGGCGTTGGTTCTCGCTGAGCCTTGTACTCCGGAAGCATCTTGTGTCGGAAGGTGGGCTCAGGGCGATCGAAAGCAACGATGATCCCTTCGGGCTGTTGATCCCTTATGAGGTTCAAAAGCATGGAAGTGAAACCAAAAACAGCGTTCGTCACTTGGCCAGAGGCAGTTGCCATATCCGTTGGTAAAGCAAAAAATGCGCGATAGGTAAGAGAATTGCCGTCTAGCAGAAGAATCTTTGCCACGGTTGAAACCCTAGGGCCCCGACGGGTTCACATGGACGACCAAACTCTCGTGTCAGCGCGTTTGCTCCGCTTAAGGTTCTAAGAGCCCGTCAACGACACGGTTCGCCACGTCAAGCATCGTGGATCGGCCACTCATCGCTGTCTGTTGGATAAACGCGAAGGCGTCCTGTTCGGACATTCCGTGGTTGTCAATTAGGCGACCCTTGGCGCGATCTACCACTTTGCGCACTTCAAGTTGGCCTTCCAGTTCACGCACAGTTTCCTCTAGCTGGCACATTTCCTCGAAGCGACCCAGCGCGACTTCAATCGCAGAAACCAGTTCTTCGCGCTGAAACGGTTTGACTAAGTATGAAAGCACTCCCGCATCACGCGCTTGCTCAATCAGATGTCGTTGGCTGAATGCTGTAAGGATCACGACCGCGGCTTGGCGGTCACTCGAGACGTGACGAGCCGCAGTCAACCCATCCATCCCAGGCATCTTGATGTCGAAAATGCATAGATCTGGTGCGTGTTCAGCCACTAACGCGACCGCTTCATCACCACGGCCAGTTTCGGCAACGACTTCGTAGCCTTCGTCTTCGAGCATCTCGCGTAGATCAAGCCGAATAATGGCTTCATCCTCGGCGATAACGACACGCTTCGACAACGGTTTCCTCATGGTTTGCGAGGCACGACCTCGGGCGGGTGGGAGATACAACCTTAGCGAATCCGGTGCGTATCGTTGCTGTAAGAGATATTTCTCGTCAGCGCGAACGCTCATTCATTTGATCAAGAAGCGCATCTTGCCGGCCTTCGAGCTGGCCCAGGCGATCTACTACTTGGCTTCGCTGTTGGTCAATAACTTCAACATGTCGGGCGGCCCGCTGGTGGGTTCGTTCGGATATTGGAGTTTCCGATACCAGCGCATAAAGCCTCGCCGTATCTGCTTCATCAGAAAGAAACGCCCATTGCTCATCTAGGAGAACCAGTTCTGCCCGCACTGAGGCAATTTGTTCACTGTTTCGGCGAAGCTGACGTTCTGCGATCTTGATCGGCATGGGGTCGAGAATCTAGCCGCTAACAACGCAAGTTCCTATTTCGCTGCTAATTAAGGCTTGCGCCCTACGCACCGAGCAAGAATTCCTGGCACAAAGTCAATGACTTCGATGTCAACGAACCCAGCGGACGCGAAGTAGTTCTGACACTCCGCCCGGGTATGTGCTCGACCTTCGCTTCCACAAATCAGTTCGTTCATTCCCCACATTGCCGCGTCCACCGGACCTTTTCGATCGTCGTTGAGCATCTCACCAATCAGATGCATTTCACCGTTTGGTTCCAGCGCCCGAAACGCCCTCGAAACGACGCCACCAATGATCTCACCGTCATAAATTGGAAGGTTGCTGGCCATCACAACAACGTCGACGGGAGAAGGAAACTCTCCCACTGTGAAATCGGCGCCGAGCGTTTCGACGCGGTCTTGGACGCCGGCATCTGCAATATATTCCTGAGTCGCAATTACCACTGGCGGTAGGTCCAAAACTGTGGCCCGTAATCCTTTGAAATGCTCGACTGCTGTAATGCTGTAAGCACCGGATCCGCCTCCTAAGTCGAGCAGGTGACGACGAGTACTCAAATCCACGGTTTTGACGAATCGGCGGGCCGCGCCGAATCCAATGCTCGCAGTGGCCCGATGATATTTTCGCGCGGACTCAACGGTTAGCTCTTGATACATACCAAGTTTGCTGGAATCTGGAACCCGCATCTTTTCGGTCATATCGAACCATCCGCCAACATCGGGACGAGTAAACATCATCCAAGCACCGGCGTAACGGGCTTTTCCTTTTACTAGGTAGGCCTCGACGTCAAGTGTGTTGACAAGGTGATCGCCTTCCCAGTCCAACAACTCGAGACTAAGAGCGCATGACACCAAACGATCCACGTCAACAGCTCGAAGTCCTGTCTCCTCAACCAACGCAGTTTCAGTGTTCGAACCGTTGCTGACGTGGGTGAACAAACCGACATCAAGCGCTGTGTATAAGACCGCCGATGCGGTGTAAGCCCGAGCCATTTCTTGAAGTCGAGTGGTATCTACTCGTTGGTTCATAACGTTCCGATCGTAAATATGGCTGAGCGTTTAAGAGTCCTCTACCCGAAAGTACTCAGGCTTCCCTAACGCCCAGTACTCACCCCACACTTGTTCCCCTCCAGCGACGTGAAAAACTTCACCGGTTACGTATGAGGCGGTTGTGGATGATCCCAGAAACGCGACTGCCTGCGCTACATCGTGGACGTCTCCGAGTCTTCTTTGTGGATTGTGATCGAAAGAGGGACGCGCTTCAGGTGGATAGTTCACCAATCCGGGGCTGCGAACTACTCCAACGGCGATGGTGTTGACTCTGATGTTGTGCGGCGCCCATTCGACGCTGAGCGACGCCGCTAATCCAGCTGCGCCGGCTCTTGCAGCGGCGGTATGAGGGATTCCTACGGAGGCACGACCCGTAATCGTTCCAATATTTACGATGGATCCTGCCTGCTTTTTCTGAATCCAGGTTCGCGCTGCTTCCTGCATTACAAACCAGGGTCCATACAAATTGGTTTCAACGACAGCGGCCCAACCTTTGGGAGAAATCTCCACCGCCGGCGCAGGGAACTGGCCGCCTGCGTTGTTCACCACCAAATCCAACCCCCCGCATTCGCTCCAAGCAGCTTCAATCAGATCAGTTACCTGGTCAGGATCGCGGATAGTCATAGGGATCGAGCAGACATCAATCCCGTGAGCGGTTAAAGATTTTTCCAGTTCGACAAGTTTCGATTCATTTCGACCACAGGTGATAATCCGAGCTCCAAGTCGTCCCAGTAACATGCAGATTGCTCTGCCTATCCCCCCGGCTCCACCAGTAACAAGGGCTACCTGTCCACTGTACAAATCGCTTCGTAAACCATGATCGAGAACAGCTAGCTCATCATCGGTCCACGAGGAGTAAGGGTCAACGCTCATGGCAACCAAGGTAGAGCGAAATATCGCCGCTGTGCTGAAGTTGGCAATTTGGTGTTCTTTTGTGCCCGGAGCGGGATTTGAACCCGCACGCCCGTGAGGGCAAAGGATTTTGAATCCTTCGTGTCTGCCATTCCACCACCCGGGCCGCAAATGGTGAGGTTAGCGCTCTAAAGCCAGCGTTCCCAAGGATCTGGTGAGAGTTACTGATCATTCCGTCTTTACGGCGAATGTTTGCCCTACCCTCTTCAGAAGCCGTGGTCGGTAGGTTTTTTGCTAGGCCATGTGAAACCTTTCGGGCCAACGTGCGGTCCAACCCATAAGGTGATCGCACAGGGAGGCTGCGTGCTCGCATTCACATTTCCCGGACAAGGCTCACAGAAGCCAGGTATGGGGTCCTCGTGGGTTGATCATGCGAGTTGGGAACTCGTTGAGGAAGCGTCACAAGCATGTGGTCGCGACGTAGGACAGCTGTTGCTCAGCGCTGAAGCCGAAGAGCTCAAACAGACGCGTAATAGCCAACTCACCACTTTCGTTCTCAGCATGGTGGTTCTTGATGCGGTCGAACGCACGGGCGTTGTACCCAACATCGCTGCGGGGCATTCGTTGGGCGAATACAGCGCCCTTTGCGCAGGCGGGGCTTTATCTTTCGAAGACGCAGTTCGCCTAGTCGCCGAACGCGGCGAAGCCATGCAGATCGCTGCCGACGAGCAAGACGGCACTATGGCCGCAATTCTGGGACTGGACGATGATCTGGTCGTCGCTGCATGCGCACGTGTCGATGGAGACGTCTGGGTAGCGAACTACAACGCTCCCGGGCAGGTGGTAATCGCTGGCGCCCCCTCAGCAGTCGAGGAAGCGGGCAAGAAAGCTAAGGAGTTAGGCGCTAAAAGAGCGATGGCACTTCCAGTTGGAGGAGCGTTCCATACTCCATTCATGGCGCCCGCTAGGGACCGACTTCGCAAAGCACTGGGTGAGGTTGACGTTCGAGCGCCCGCCGTTCCCGTCATAGCCAACGTTGATGCGGTAGCGCGGGATGAAGCTGACGAGTGGCCCCAACTGCTGGCAAGCCAACTTTGTAGCCCTGTCCAATGGCGGCAGAGTCTCTACCAACTGAGTGAGATGGGTTGCACAACGTTCGTCGAACTTGGCCCAGGCACAGCCCTAACCGGCATGGCCAAACGAACCTTAAAAGATGCCGCCACCTTGTCTGTAGGCACACCCGAAGATGTAGACGTACTGCTCGCAGCAGTTACCGACCTAGGGTCCTCTGAGCTTGCTACAGCCGGCGCAGGAGAGCATTTATATGTAACCGAACGTCTGGTAGTAAGCCCCTGCGCCGGTGTCTTCACTCCAAAAGAAGGCCTCGGAGGCGATCAAACGGTCGCCGTTGGAGATGTACTGGGTTGGGTCGCTGAAGAAGAGGTTCGATCTCCTTTTTCAGGTGTCATGATGGACCTCATGGCTCTTGATGGTGAACGAGTAACAGCCCGTCAACCTATTGCTTGGCTCCGCACAAAATAGAGCGAGAAAACATGACTGCACACTCTGTATCCGGCGCACGAATGATGGCTTTAGGGGCAGCGCTCCCGGAGAAGGTTTTGACTAACCACGACCTTGCGAAAATGGTCGACACCACCCACGAATGGATCCTTGAACGTACAGGAATTCACGAACGTCGAATCGGAGGCACCACTGCTGGACTCGCGGCTGAAGCCGGGCGGATCGCTATCGAACGTTCTGGCATTGACCCGGCAACAATTGACCTGTTGATCCTCGCGACCACTAGCCCCGACCGACGCGTCCCGGCGACAGCCTCCACAGTTCAGGAAATACTTGGTCTGAGCTGCGGAGCCATGGACCTCAATGCGGCCTGCTCAGGATTCGTTTACGCGCTTATTGCTGCTCACGGGTTCATCAATCTAGGTCACCATCGCGTCTTAGTAATCGGTGCTGAAACTCTTTCGCGTATGACCGATTGGACTGACAGAGGCACCTGCATTCTCTTCGCTGACGGAGCCGGCGCTGCCGTGATCGAAAGGACCGAAGGCCCCGGGGACCTGCACGGGTGGCATGTTGACAGCAATGGGGCACTCGAAAGCGCTCTTTATTGTGACTTCGACGCAAAGATTGAAATGTCGGGGCAAGCGATCTTCAAAAACGCTGTGCTCGCGATGGAACACGCTGCTCGACAATCACTAGAAATGGCTGAGATGTCGGCAGCAGACATTGACATAGTTATCCCCCACCAAGCCAACGTTCGAATTGTCGAAGCATCTTGCAAGCGGCTTGGCATTCCCTACGACAAAACTTCGATGGTTATTCATCGAACCGGAAACACATCCTCTGCTTCGGTCCCTCTCGCCCTTGAGGACGCATGGATCGGGGGGCGAGTGAAAAAGGGTGACCGCCTGTTACTCGTCGGTTTTGGCGCTGGAATGACATCTGCGGCAGCGGTAATCACGTGGGATGGCAAATGAAAGAAGCGCGAACAGTCTTAGTGACCGGTGGCAGCCGAGGCATCGGCCTGGCGTCTGCGAAGCTGTTCGCCGACGCGGGTCACCGCGTCGCTGTAACTTCCCGGAACCCTGAAGTTATAGACGACCGCATCTTCTCTGTGGCATGCGATCAAACAGATAGTGACGCTGTTGACGTCGCATTCGCAGCCATCGAAGCTGAACTTGGCGCAGTTCAAGTGTTAGTGGCGAACGCGGGAATCACCCGCGATCAGCTACTACTGCGAATGTCAGATGACGATTTCACCGAAGTTGTGAACACCAACCTAAATGGCGCTTATCGCGTTGCGCGAAGGGCGGCGCGCCCAATGCTGAGAGCCCGCTGGGGCCGACTCATCTTCGTCTCGTCAGTGGTCGGCCTTCTAGGCTCCGCTGGTCAGGTCAATTACGCGGCAAGCAAAGCTGGGCTAATAGGCATGGCTCGGTCGATGGCTCGCGAGCTTGGTTCGCGAAACATCACCGCCAATGTCGTGGCCCCTGGTCCGGTGGCGACAGAGATGTTGGCATCTCTAACCGACGAACAACGAACAGCAATCACCAACCAGGTACCTTTGGGGCGAGTTGCACAACCTCAAGAAATCGCCGAAATCATAAACTTTCTCGCCTCAGAATCAGGCGCATACATCACAGGCGCCGTGATTCCAGTAGATGGCGGACTAGGCATGGGTCATTGACCTTGAGCCTCTACACTTTCCACAGTCCCATGACATAAGGAATACCTGAATGAGCGACAACTTCGAGCGATTCAAGAACTGTGCCGTGGAGGTCTTGGCAGTGGATGTGTCCGCTGTTACTCCCGAGGCGAACTTTGCAGACGACCTTGATGCAGACAGCCTGGATCTAGTTGAACTAGTGATGGCTCTTGAAGAAGAATTTAATATCACCGTCGAGGAAGAAGAACTCTCGGAAGTGGCCACAGTTGCCGATGCATTGGCACTGGTTGAGTCCAAACTGTGAGTGAAAAGCGCAGGGTCGCAATCGTCGGCCTTGGGGTTGTTTCCTGCGCTGGGACAGGGTTAGACGCGTTCTGGAAGGGATTGAACTCCGCCGCCCCTGAAGGGGAACGACGCGTCCACGACTTTGACCCGCTTGCATATTACGACAACCCCAAAGAAGCACGGCGAGCCGACCGGTCTCAGCAAATGGCAACCGCAACCGCCATGATGGCCATCGAAGATGCCGGCGAACTCACCGCCGATCCGGACCGTTGCGGCGTGATCTATGCAACAGGAGTCGGAGGACTGCAAACCTTCGAGGAACAAGTATTAGTCCATGATCGCAAAGGCGCTCGTCGCGTATCCCCTTTCATGGTCCCGATGATTATGCCCAACGCCCCAGGAGCAGCGATCTCCATGCGCTTCGGACTACAGGGGCCCAATGAGACCATCACCACAGCATGCGCAGCGAGCACCCATGCCTTGGGGTATGCCGCCCGTCTCATCCAAATGAGTTACGCCGATGTGATTGTGTCCGGTGGAGCCGAATCGGTGATGTCGCCGGTAGGGATGGCGGGCTTTCAGAATATGACTGCGTTGTCATCTTCAGGTAAATCCATGCCGTTCGACCGGGATCGCGACGGTTTCATGATGACGGAGGGGTCAGCGACTCTGATTCTTGAAGAAATGGAATCTGCTCGAGCAAGAGGCGCCCAAATCTATGGAGAAATTCTTGGGTCGGGATCTAACGCTGATGCACACCACATCACCGCGCCGTCGCCAGGTGGCCACGGCGCTGCGCGCTGCATGCAGTTGGCGATCGAGGACGCCGGGCTCACTACCAGCGAAATCTGTTACGTAAACGCTCACGGAACCTCAACCCCGTTAAACGACGCGGCTGAAGCCGAAGCGCTATCTAAGGTATTTGGAGAGAATGGCCCCCCAGTCACTTCCACTAAGGGAGTTACTGGCCACGCGCTAGGCGCTGCAGGCGCTATGGAAGCGACTTCTATTCTTATCTCGTTTCAGCGCAGCCAAATTCCTCCCACCGCAGGGTTCACTAATCCTGATCCCGAAATGCCTGACATCAATCTGGTGACAGGTGCTTCTCAAGATTGGGAGCCTGGTCCTTCCATGTCCAATTCCTTCGGATTCGGAGGACACAACGGCTGTCTGGTCCTCGCTCCTGTTGACACATAGCTCAATTCCCTTATAGCAACCGAAGCGCCGCTGTTACACCTGCAGCTAGCACCAAGACCCATCCAAATGGAGCTCCGCGTCGCGCTGCTAAACCTCCAACGAGGAGACCGACCGTGCCGACTCCAACATTGAGTGTTCCTCCCCCATCGAAAGTTTGCACCACGATGAGCCCTGCCAATACGGCTGGAGTAAGACCGCTGAGTACTCGGTCGAGGCGCGGAGTAGGGCGCGTTCTATCGGCAGCTACAAGGCCTCCGAGTTTAAAGAAGTAGCAGCCACCAGCGAGGCTGAAGATCATTAACCAACTCATGGGTGCCGTTCCTTTCCTTTTTTGTTGCCAACACCAGCGGCTACAACAGCACCAAGCGCCGCTGCCAGCACAGGAAGCCCTTGGGGCAAAATCGGAATACTAATTACAGCTATTAATGCGCCCAGCAGAGCCGCTAGTCTTTTCTTTCGATCTGACAGGTGGGGAAGTAAAAGAGCGAGGAATCCCGCCGGGAACGCCGCGTCTAATCCCCAAGAAAGAGGATCACCCACGACTTGGCCTGCAAATACCCCTAACAAGGTTCCCGCGTTCCAAAAAACAAAAACAGAAATTCCAGTGACCCAGAAAACTTCCTGTGACACCTCCGGCACTGGCTGGGCTTTACTCATAGCTGCGGTCTCGTCAATAACGAGTTGTGCAGCTATCAAGCGTTTCAGTCCGTTCCTTGGAAGTGTTTCGGCAATCGTAAGGGAGTAGACACCGTTACGGGCAGCCAGTAACAACGCTGTTCCTAAAGCGGACAGTGGTTCGCCTCCCGAGCTGACGATTCCTACTGCGGCGAATTGGGACGCGCCGGTAAACACAAGGAGCGACATCGTCGTGGCCTTAAAAGCAGAAACACCCGAAGCCGATGCAAGGACCCCGAAAGTCACTCCGAAAATGCCAACCGCGGCTCCCAGGAGCAAGCCGTCTCGCCGATGATCCCCTGCCCTAAACATCCTTAGACGGTCACCCACGTCGCGACATCTCGCGTCCTACAGGTCCGCCGCGTCGGCGATCACGAACATCATCTCGACCTGGCAGGCGACTTCACCGTCCACAGACGCTAATCCAGTTGCTTTGCCAGCTATTTTGGACATCCGCCCGAGGTTTGCCTCCAAAGTAAGCGTGTCCCCTGGAATAACTTGGCGGCGGAAACGAGCCTTATCGATACCTCCAAAAAGTGGCAATTTACCTTCGAAGTGTTCGTCGCTAAGGGCTGCTAACCCTGCGGTCTGGGCTAAGGCCTCAACTATCAACACTCCCGGCAGGGTAGGTCTACTCGGAAAGTGGCCAGCGAAAAAGGCTTCGTTGCCTGTCAGGCGCCATATTGCGGTGCAGGAAACGCCAGGCGCCAACTCTATTATTTCATCGCAAAAAAGGAACGGGGGGCGGTGCGCCAAAAGGTCCGCAGGTTTGGGATAGTCACTCATTGCTCTCCTCCAACGCCATCAATAGCCGGTGTGGGGTTTCTTTGGGGGAAATTTTCATCCAAACATTTTCGATACGGCCCGTTGCCGAGATAAGAAAAAGTGAACGCAGCACCCCTTCGTACTCTCGGCCGTAAAGTTTTTTAGGGCCCCAAGCTCGATATTTTGTTGCGATTTTGTGATCAAGGTCAGACAAAAGTGGAAAACCAAACTGGTGTTTCTCGTCCCACCGAGCTTGCACCTCGGGGCTATCTGGACTGATTCCGACAATCTGGACGTCGTCAGCTTGCGGCGCTATGTCACGCAATCCACACGCCTGCACCGTACATCCGCCGGTGTTCGCCTTTGGATAGAAGAAGAGCGCAATCCGCCGATTCTGTTGGTCTGTTAGACGCCATTTTTGTTGGCACTGGTCCAAAAGCGTAAAAGCTGGTGCGCGATCTCCGGGTTTCAGCATTCGGCCAACATAGCGATCCCATGCTCGCTACCCGGTCATCCAAGAACAATTAGCTGCCGAGATCTTCGAAAAACCCGACCCTCACATGGGCAAGAACCGCCTCAATTTCTTGTTTACTGAGGCTTGCTCCGAATCCAGGCATTGAACGTCTCCCTCGTTCGATGATCTGGCGATGCTCGTCGTAAGAGAATTTGTGGCCCTTTCCCCGAAGATGAGGGCCGAAGCCACCGGAACCATCCGCTCCGTGGCATGTTGCGCAGGTATCTCTGTACACCGCCGCACCGAGTGTTAACGCTTCGCGAGAGTATTCCTCTGCGCTTGGACCTCTTGCGGACCAATCCGTTCCATCGCCACACCCGACACAAAGCCCAAAGGCGATGAGTATCACCAAAAACAATCGCGGTACCCAGTGGTTCATGTCAGTAACTGCCGTTCAACACCGACGCCGGAGTATTTACTGGGCGCCTCTGTCCAACGACGTGACAGCCAGTGTGGGTCTCGAAAGTGCGCATGGAAATGGTCGGGTATCTGGCGCATAATTCGGTCTAAGGAACCGACGTCGTGTCCGAATCGACGGTCCCCGGCCTCTGTTAGACGGGCAAGCATCCATTCCACTTCGTCGGTTTTGGGCGCAGTTCCGTGAGATTTCCACACAACCATGGGCGTGGAACAAGCCTCGCAGTCGGCAACCCAGCAAACTTCGTCCTCGTAGTACCAATGAGTAAATCTGGCGGCTTCACAGAGCTCGCACTGTTCGTCGAAGAGCATGTTGTCCATTGATAACCGGCTTCAGCCTGCGTCTAGCGCGTTCCGATAAGAAGCAATAAGTTCTCCCACTCCCTCCGCTCCTTCGCCATCTAATAACCGCCGCACAACAGCTGATCCGATGATGACTCCGTCGGCGACGGAACAAGCCTCTACTGCTTGCTCAGGTGAGCCGATGCCAACCCCTGTTAGAACCGGCTTATCAGTCACTTGTTTGCACCGTCCCGCGATTTCAGTCGCGGTCGCCGCCAGATTCGCTCGTTCACCGGTGACGCCAAGCAAGCCCACCGCATAAACAAACCCTTTGGAAGCTTCGCATAAATCGGCGAGTCGGCCTTCAGGGGTAGTGGGAGCGGCCAACATGATGGTCTCAATCCCGGCAGCGGCAGCGGCCTCCCTCCAGGGGGCTGATTCGACGAGAGGCAAGTCAGGCAGAATTGCCGCGTCGATACCCGAATTGGCTAACATCGCCGCGAACCTTTCGTGACCTGCGTGATGCGCCAAGTTGTAATAGGTCATCACCGCATGCGGTACCCCAGTGTCCAGATTCGGTACTGCGGCTAACACTGAGGCTGGCGAGGCGCCAGCCTCCAGCGCTATCTGGCTCGCTTTTTGTATTACAGGCCCATCCATCACGGGGTCAGAAAATGGGATCCCAATTTCGATCGCGTCGGCTCCCGCAGCTGCCGCTGTTTCGACCGCGACCTCCCATCCTTCGTACCCGCCAGTGATGTAAGCGACTAACAGCTTTGATCCGGTGTCCCTTCGGTCGCGAAGAAATCGTTCCATTCGCCCGATTTTCAAGGCTGAGTTCACTGTGTGTTTCCCGGTCCCAAGATACTCATCATCTGATCGACGTCTTTATCTCCACGCCCCGACAAGTTCAGGAGCACCACTTGCCCTTGAAGCGAAGCCGCTTCGCGAACTACCCAAGCAAGAGCATGGGCAGATTCAAGTGCTGGGATAATTCCTTCCATGCGGGCGAGAAGCTGAAAGGCGTTGATGACTTCGTCATCAGTCACTGATGGATATTCAGCGCGACCGATAGAAGCAAGGTAGGCGTGCTCTGGACCAACCCCGGGATAATCGAGTCCAGCAGAAATAGATTCAGCCTCTTGGACCTGTCCAACTTCGTCCTGCATCAGGTAGGACAGCATCCCGTGCACCACTCCGGGAACTCCTCTTCCGACAGCCGCGCCGCCTGCGGGCTCCACCCCCACCAGCCGGACATCGGTATCGGCGAATCCAGAAAAAATACCGGCTGCGTTGCTACCTCCTCCGACGCATGCAACAACTACGTCGGGGACTCGTTTCATTAGCGCGAGGCATTGCTCTCGAGCTTCGTCTCCGATCACGTGATGGAAGGTGCGGACCATCCATGGATAAGGATGAGGACCCATCACTGACCCAAGGCAATAGTGAGTGTTTTCGACCGTGGCGACCCAGTCCCGTAGTGCTTCATTGACGGCATCCTTGAGCGTTCTACTGCCCGAAGAAACTGATTCGACTTCAGCGCCGAGAAGCTGCATTCGAAAAACGTTGAGTTCCTGTCGCTCCATGTCGACTTCACCCATGTACACCTTGCATTCCATGTCCAGCAACGCGGCAGCCGTAGCCGTAGCAACTCCGTGTTGCCCTGCCCCTGTTTCTGCAACGAGGCGAGACTTTCCCATACGCCGTGCAAGCAAGGCCTGTCCGATGACGTTGTTGATCTTGTGGGACCCCGTATGGTTCAGATCCTCTCGCTTGAGGAGCACCCGGACATCTAACTGCTCCGATAGGCGATAGCACTCCGTTAATGCAGAGGGTCGACCACCAAAATCGGTGAGGATATGGTGGAATTCCTTGACAAAATCAGGGTCATTCCAAGCATCTCGAAAGGCTTCTTCTAGCTCTTCACAAGCAGGCACTAGCGTTTCAGGGACGAAACGACCTCCAAATTCGCCGAAACGTCCTCCGTCCGTCGGGTCGGTCATCACCATGTGTTCAACCTATCGGTGCCGTTGTCAACGTCATCATTCGTCACGCCAGTCGTAGGGGTGGGGGGCGTCAGGATCAAATTCCTCGCCAGTTGGCTCCAGTTCTGCTTCAGCCGCTCGGGCATTGAGAATGAACTCCCGCACCTTCACCGGGTCTTTCGTACCAGGAGAGGATTCAACTCCAGTAGCTACGTCTACTCCCCACGGCCGCACGATCCGAATTGCTTGACCAACATTTTGGGGGTGCAAACCTCCCGCCAAAACCAGTGGTCGGCCTCGTTCGCGACCATCAAGCATCGACCAATCAAAAACTTCGCCGAAACCAGGCTCTGGAGCGTCAACGAGTACCGCGCTCGCCGAATAACGGTCGAGGTGGTCAATAGCAGCGTCACCTGCACTGAAGGCTTTGATGAGGTACGGAATTCGTTGCGCAACCCAAGAACTGTCGCTACTGGTCTCTCGACCATGGAGTTGGGCGGCCTGAAGACCAGCTTCATGGGTGATTTCTACAACCCTCTGCTTCAGTTCGTCTCTAAATACTCCTACCGTGAGCACTCCACCAGGGAGTCTGCGAACGATATCTCTGGCCGTCGCCGGTCGGATTTGACGTGAGGAACCGGGCACGAAGTTAAACCCTATGGCGTCGGCTCCCATTCCAACAGCAAGAAGGGCGTCCTCCTCGGTGGTGACACCACAGATCTTTACGAACATCAGACAGCCTCTCGAAGCGCGGCTACGGCGGTCGTCGCGTCGCCGCTGGTGACAAGTGTTTCTCCGACAAGGATCGCTGCATAACCGGCCTGACGCAACGCTGCAGCATCCGTCGGGCCTCGAACTCCAGACTCGGCGACAGCTATTACATCGTCAGGAATGAGCTCCGCCATTCGAGCGGCTCTCTCGTGGTCAACTTCAAAAGTGATGAGGTTTCTTTGATTCACTCCGATAAGTCCAGCACCGATCTCTAACGCTGTCTCAAGTTCAGCTTCGTCGTGGGTTTCAACCAACGCATCTAATCCGAGTTCGCCTGAAAGCGAAAAGAAACGTTGGAGCTCTTGTTCTGATAATGCTGCCACGATCAGCAAAACCGCGTCGGCTCCCATTAGTCGGGCATCAAGGATATCGCGTTCGTGGACGGTGAAATCTTTTCTTAAAACGGGAAGTTTTACAGCAGCCCGTGCCATTTCTAAATCTTCTCGGGATCCACCAAAATTTGCCTCGTCAGTAAGAACTGAGAGGCAAGCCGCTCCACCTGCCGCATATTCGCGAGCTAAGACCGATGGATTTAGGTCTACGAAAAGATCACCCTTGGAGGGTGAACGGCGTTTTATCTCAGCGATAACACTTAGTGCTGGTTGACTCAAAGACGAACGAAACCCTCGGGTCTCCGGGAGCAACATCGCTTCCGCGAACAACTGATCTACTGATCGTTGGTCAGCCAATGCCCGAGCGCGGTGCTCTGCGATGATCCGATCTAAGTAAGTTCCGTTACCGACGCTCATGGTCGCGTGGCCTCCCAATAGCTGACGTTGCAGCAATCGCCGGGATTTCCCTCAGAGCTCAAGCCCTTTCGCGCACACGGGCTCCAAGAAAATTAGTTCTGGGCGGCTAGCCATGTACTCCCCTGTAGCTCGACCGAAATCTTTCATCGCATCGGACCCACCATGCGTTGCCAGCGCGTCGTTGTCTGAGTACATCTCATAGAACCAGATAACATTTTCGTCGTTCTGGTCCTTATGGGCGATGTATACCTCGGTGCCGGGCTCACCCGAAACGTTTCGCATTCCTAAGTCAGCAATCACGCTCAACAACGCGTCGCGCTGGCCTTCTTTAGCGGTCAGTTTGGCTAGAAGTGCAGGCTTGGCCACGATAATCATCTCCCATTGGATAGGTGCGGCGGTCGGCAACACCAATACGTTCGATCAGAGGGTAGCGCTCTACCACTTTCAAGGTTCCGGTTATAACCCGGCGTCGTGTATCGAGGTAACGTTCACTAGTACCCCCTCAGGGCCACCCGCAACGTCTACATCGGCGCGAAGCCGGGCGAATCCTATGTACGGAGCGCCATTAGGAATGCTTAATATTTCGCCGACTTTGACGTCTTCGAACCTGAGTTCATCGCCTGGAGCTAACGCGCCGTCACCCTCCACACGTCGGATCAACCGACGACCTCCTGATCGGGAATCAATTCGCTCAACGAGTTCTTGGCCGCGGTAGCAGCCTTTACCAAAAGACACGGCAATGTCTAATAGGTCGGTTTCGTTGGGGATGCCTCCGATCCCTACTTCGCGCCCGATCACTGGCAACCCCTTGGCTAAACGAAGGCGTTCGTATTCTTCGCCCGAGCATTCAGGTAAATCTAAGGACGGCGAAACCCCAAGCAAGTCGATATATTCGGTGCCCGGCCAAGCTGAGGGTGCTAGCACCTCAACATCGTGGGCTTTGGAAAAATCAGCTTGACCCAAAACAGCGATCATGCTCCAACGCGACAAAGTGAACTCAATTTTTGAACGAAGTTTGAAGCGTTCCAAAGAAGACTTGAGGAGTTCCCCATGATCGACTTCCGTATCGAGAACATATTGCTCGTGTTCAGAGCGGGTGATCCGAAACAGGCTTTCGATGTTGCCCTTGGGCTCAAGGAGAAATGACAGTCTTGATTCTCCAATGGTCATGTCATCAACGTCTTGAGAAATTTGTCCGTGTAGATACATCTCCGCGTCTGATCCCTCTACGACGACTACATCGCGAGGCATTGCCCTGATCACACTATTCATTGATGACCCGTCAACAATTCGATGGCGTTGCTCACCAGACGGATACCTACTTCATCGTCCAAAGACATGATCGACTCAGGATGGAACTGAACCGCACAAATTGGTAACTCGCGATGTTCGATGGCCATAACAACCTCATCACCAACGCTTGTAGCGGTGATTTCTAAATCATCGGGTATTCGGTCTCGTTTGGCGAACAAGGAGTGATACCGGCCCGCCCGAAACTCGGTCGGTAAACCTTCAAACAACTCGCCGCCAAGGACCTGAACGGATGAAGGTTTCCCATGCATTGGAGTTTCCAATTGCCCCAATTCACCTCCGAAATACTCAACGATCGCCTGCAACCCGAGGCACACTCCAAAAATCGGCACTCCGAGGTCTATAGCCGCCTCAATGGTAGACGAAATATCGTAATCGGAAGGAGAACCAGGCCCTGGCGACAGCACCAACAAATCGGGTCGCTGCGCAGCTAAATCACTCAGAGGAAATCCGCTTCGTTGAGTCCGTACCTCGGCTCCAGTCTGACGCAAGTAATTCGCCAACGTGTGGACGAACGAATCCATGTGATCGACAAGCAAAACGCGCTTTCCATCAACTGACCGAGGGAAAGATGGTGCCTCCGTACGACTACGAGGCAATCGCAAGGCATCCAAAAAAGCTGACGCTTTGAGCTCGGTTTCCTCTTCTTCAGCAACGGGGTCTGAATCCCAAAGAAGGGTTGCCCCGACTCGAACCTCGGCATGGCCATCTTTAATTCTTATTGTCCTTAGCGTCAGCCCGGTATTGAGGCCACCATCAAACCCGACTTTTCCAATCGCCCCGCCGTACCAAGCCCGCGAGCTCTTTTCATGCGCCTCAAGGAACATCATCGCTGCGGTCTTAGGTGCACCTGTCACCGTCACAGCCCATGTGTGGGTTAGGAACGCATCGAGGGCATCAAACTCGGGACGGAGGCGTCCCTCAATGTGATCCACTGTGTGAATCAGTCTCGAATACATCTCGATTTGGCGCCGCCCAATAACTTTGACGGAGCCAGGAATGCAGATTCTGCTTTTATCATTGCGATCAACGTCGGTGCACATGGTGAGCTCCGACTCATCTTTCTCTGAATTCAAGAGCGCGAGAATTTGTGAGGCGTCATCGAGAGGATCTTGGCCTCGAGCGATGGTGCCTGAAATTGGGCAAGTCTCAACTCGATCGCCTTCAACGCGAACATACATTTCCGGGGATGCTCCGACTAGCCATTCCGCCTGACCCAAATTGATAAGGAACCCGTAAGGCGATGGGTTCTGTTCCTTCAAACGACGAAACAACTCAGATGGCGGTTCAAGAGACGGTTCGACAAAGGTTTGACTCGAAACCACTTCAAACAGGTCACCTCTTGAGAAGTATTCGCGAGCAACTTCGACCGCTTGGGAATACTCACCTGGGCTGTGATCGCGTTGAGCCTCAAAGTCTGAGTCAGGCTGGTACATGTCTCTAGTGCCACCTCTGCTTAGGCCCACGGTGCTTACGTCATCCAATCCGAACTCGTAATAACGACGCTCGGCGATGCCGCCCTGATGGTCAACGACAATCAGTTCATCGGGAAGGTACAGAACAAGGTCCCTTTGGTCTTCGGGTCGCGCCAACTGCAGTGCAATCGGTTCGAATTGAAATGCGAGGTCGTACCCAAATGCCCCGTATAGCCCGAGATGTTCATCTGGACCTGCGAAAAGATCAACTATTGCCCGCACTGCTGAAAAGGCAGACGGTTGGCGACTTCTATTCTCTTCTTCGAAACGCTCGGCCGGCCGTTCGACGTTACAAATCAACAAGTTAGCCGTTTGATCAGCTACAGAGACTCCATCCACATTCCCCAAGGTGCGTCCCAACGGCGACAGCAGTACTTGTCCGCGATCATTAAGGGCGTGAAGACGAACTTCTTGATTGTGGCTAGTTACCGCCAGGGGAGGATCAACGAAACCCAAATCCCAGCGCGTGTAACGCCCCGGATACTCATAGCTTGAGGACAGGAGCACTCCGCGCGCTGAATCAAGTCGATCGACAAGGTCTTCAACAGCAACTTCGGGTTCGATGGGCGCGATTTTTACGCTGACCTGGACCCCACCTTTTGTGGTGTAGTCCCAAACGTTGTGCCCAGACGAATCAGCCATGTTAATCAGAGGTAAAGACCAGTGCTACCGGGCTCCACACGCGGCGCCGCAATCGCGTGGACATCACGCTCACGCAAGATGAGGAAGTCATCGCCATGCACTTCGACCTCATATCGATCTTCTGGACTGAATAAGACCTGGTCGCCTTCCTCCGCGCTACGAACATTCGGTCCAGCTCCTACCACCTCGCCCCATACCAAACGTTTTTGTTGCTGAGCGGTCGCGGGGATCAAGATTCCGCCGCTACTGCGCCGTTCAGCCTCATCTGTGGGCATCCGAACCAAGATGCGGTCGTGCAGCATCTTGATCGGACGTTTCGGATTTTGGTCGTTGGATTCGTCGCTCGGTTCTGCGGCCACAGACGCACGGTACCGTCTCTAGTCATGAACACGGAAGTCGGTTTCCCTCAAACGACCAATTTTACCACGAGCGACGGCCTTGAATTGGAGGCAGAATTTCTCCTGCCTGAACAAATTAAAGCGATCGCTGTGCTTTCACACCCCCATCCTTTGTACGGCGGGGAAATGCGCAACAACGTTATTCAGTCACTCTTTGAGTCTCTGCCTGAAAGCTCCATCGGAACTCTCAGGTACAACTTTCGTGGGGCTGGAGTATCCGAGGGCACACACGGCAAAGGCGAATTGGAGAGACTTGATGCCGAAGCTGCGTTTACTTACGCGGGTTCGTTGGGGGGCTCAATTCCCATAATTTCTGTCGGGTATTCATTTGGAGCTGATGTCTCGCTGTCAACTGATCATTCGAACCTCGCTGGCTGGGTTGGTGTTGCTGCACCGCTTTCGTTACTTAAACCCCAACAGATGCCAGCAGGCCACGATGAACGCCCAACCTTGCTACTGGTACCTCAGCACGATCAATACCGGTCCCCTGACGAAGCAGCGACTATCTCCCACTCTTGGGTTTCCACTTCGTTGTCAGTCATTGATGGTGGCGATCACTTCCTTATGGGACGCTCGAAACCAGTAAGCGAAGCGACCGCTGCGTTCGTGAAGAAAATTATTGACTCCTGACAGCGACTCCTTTACTTGTTGAATCGGTGTCGATTCGCTGCGACTCGACGGTAAACAGACGAGGCGACCCATGAAATGGGTGCAATCGTCATCGCGCGCCCCAACAACCCCCAGACTCCTCCAACTCCCTGGAGGGCTCGTCCGATTGCTTCATGCCCAGCTAGACGTTCGTTTTCGTTAATCCACCAGACGGAACGTTTTGCCTCTATGAGGGAGAGCCCGAGGCTTCCCAAATCGTCCTCGGTGCCCGAACTCATCGGAAGGTCCGCCCTTTTTTTCAACCAATTAGCGCATCGACAACAAAAGTCGCATTCTCCGTCATAGACCAGCACTACCGCCTCCTGAACCAGGAGCACAAGTTACGCGTTCCCAGGCCTGGCAATTCTCTTGGGTCAGGACAGAAACTTCAACTTGTTCCCCAAATGTGAAAGAACACAAGATTCTTTGCCCGCTTAGATCGTACGCATCTAGATCGGCAAGGGACATCTGCCGTGGTGTTTGAAATAACTCCCTAGAGAACTATCTCGCTACCTAGGCAGACCTGTACCCTGCCTTCCTAGAGAACGGACCGCTCGTACCTTTTTCCCCCTGCCTGCTCCGCTGGCGCTGCGACCGGTCCTTAGCAAGGAATACGTGAGTACATCTTTTATAGATCTCGGTGTGTCCGAGTCGCTGACGCGTGTGTTGGCAAAGTCCGGTATTGATGTTCCATTTGAGATACAAACTGCGACAATCCCTGATGCCTTAGCCCGTCGAGATGTCTGTGGTCGCGCTCCCACTGGTTCAGGGAAAACTATTGCTTTCGGCATTCCGCTAATTGCCCACACAGTTAGTTCTAAGCCGCGAGCTCCGCGGGCTTTAGTCCTAGTCCCGACCCGAGAGTTGGCTGAGCAAATCGCTAACGATCTCCGACCCCTAGCACGGGCGAAGAATTTGTGGGTTATGTCGGCTTATGGCGGAACCAACATCAACCGCCAGATCCAACAACTCGCCAAGTGTGTGGATGTTGTGATCGCCTGCCCTGGGCGACTCCGCGATCTGATCGACCGAAAAGCGTTGACCCTCGGGGAGGTAGAGACCGTCGTTGTTGACGAAGCCGACCGCATGGCGGACATGGGGTTTTTGCCCGAGGTCCGAAAACTTCTTGATCTCACTTCCTCGAAGCGGCAAACACTCTTGTTCTCAGCGACACTCGATGGAGACGTGGCAACCCTCACTCGCGATTACCAGAACAATCCTGTTCGTCACGAAGTTGGGCCGTCGACACCGGATGTCGGTTCAATGACTCACTTTTTTTGGGAAGTTGACCGCAGCGATCGCGTCGAGCAAGCCACCAAAGTTATCCGAAATAGCGGTAAGACTGTGGTGTTCGTACGGACTCGACACGGTGTCGATCGCGTCACAAAGCAACTGAAACGTAGCGGCGTTGAAGCCGTTGCAATTCACGGTGCACGTTCACAAAGCCAACGCGATCGCTCTCTTAAACAATTCATAGACGGTCAGGCATTAGCCCTCGTCGCGACCGACGTCGCAGCTCGCGGTCTTCACATTGACGATGTCTCATGTGTGTTGCATTTCGACCCACCTGAAGATCACAAGGCCTACCTCCATCGAAGCGGCCGAACGGCCCGTGCTGGCGCTACCGGCGTAGTCGTATCTTTTGTGGATCGCTCCCAGCATAAATCGGTGAAGCTGATGCAAAAAAAACTTGGCCTCCAAGTTCCGCTATCGAAACCTGCCTTCGAAGAGCTAAGCGACTCTCCGCCAAAACTTCTCACCACGAAATCTCACGATCGAAACAACGCTTCCCAAAATTCTCAGACTCAACGCCCACAAAAGGGAAAGCAAACAAACTCGTCGAATAACTCAGCTGGTCAAAAACGAAACCGAAAGCCCCAGGGGAAGAAGTCGCACGGCACAACTTCCAAACATCGAAATGGGCAACGCACAGGGCCGACCGGCAGCGCTAACAGCCACAACAGATCGCCAGGCAATAACAAAAAGCGATCTCACTCCAATAAGGCTCGCTCTCACCGCTGATCTCAGTGTCGTTCGGACTGGGGCGCGCCCGCGTACTCGAGTTCTTTCAAATATCTCAAGACTGACCGGGATCACGACCGCTTGTCTCAAATATGTCAAGCCGTATGGGTTGCCTCAACTTGTCAGGAGACAATTAACCATTTGGGAGATTGTCGTCAATATCCGCGAAACCCTTGGAGTCCAACCACCACGAATTACCTAAGGGCCGAAGGTACCCACACGAGGGACCTCCAAAATGCGTTCCCAGAATCAATGTGTGATCATCGCAGTACTGCTCAGCGAAACGTCGGCGCATGGTAATTGCGGCTGGTTTATCGACATCAGGTTCACTTGACCAGTGAGGGTGTTCAAATTGGATGGGGTGATGACATAGATCACCGGTAATGATCGCGTCCTCTCCTCCCGATGAGATGCAAACACTGTGATGACCTGGAGTATGACCTGGGGTTGGTTCCAGCCAAATAGCGTCATTTAGTTGCATATCACTTTGGACAAGCTCAGCTAAACCAGCATCGATACACGGTTGGATGCTGTCCCCTACGACGTCACCATAAACTTGAGGTTCCACGCGCCAGTGAGCCCATTCAGTCTCGCCGAACAGATAGCGAGCTTTAGGGAAAGTCGGTTGCCAAACCCCATTAAGTAACCGCGTATTCCACCCAACGTGGTCGACGTGAAGATGCGTGCAAATCACGGCGGTAACGTCATCAGGGCCGAACCCTGCTTCTGTCATCTTTTCCATAAAATCTGTATCAAGATTGCTCAGCGCGTCAAAATTTGGTCGTGTCTTATCGTTTCCGGCGCAAGTGTCAACAACGATTTTCTCATCACCAATTTCGATACAAAACGCGTGGAATGAAAGCCGGATCCGCCCATTTTCGCGGTCCGCAAACGGCCCCAAGATCCAGTCGTGTTCGAGCACCGCTGCAGGGTTCGCACCGGGTATCACCGCTGACCCCGGCCACATCTGTTCCATTTCTACAACTTTGGTAATTTTCACTTCGCCGATATTCCAGGTTTGCATCTTGTCGATCCCCTCGTTAAAGCTTTCCTGCTGCAGGCTCAATTCCGTTATAACGGCGCCGGGCGAGCACCAGCTAACTGAGCCCTTTTGCGAGAGCGCCACGCGAATCTGTTGATGCCAGACGCAAGGGCAAAGCCGCCTGGTACTCCGGAGAGTCATACCAGTCTCTGAAGGCTTCTTCATCGTCAAATTCGAGAATCACCAACCTGGAACCATGCCAATCCCCTTCGATAGAACACACGTCGTCATCGACAACGAGCGCTCGACCTCGGCCAAGCGAAGATGCCCTAGCGGCTTTCATATATTTTTCCAGGCCAGCCGGATCATCGACCTGCTCTTGTACAACAAAATAAACCGACATTTCATCCCCATTGTCCACCTGCGTGGTGCAAGTGTCTCCAACTCTAGGACGTTTGCACTAACCACGTTCGATACGAGGAAACGCCACCCAGGGCTTCACAGGAGATGCAAATTCTGATGCTTAGGACTCAGTGATTCGCTCTATCGGAGAAACTTGGGCAGTTGAGCTGTCGCTCCAATACTCGTCTCGAAGAAGCCTTTTATATAATTTTCCCGTGGGAAGCCGAGGTAGCTCATCTCGAAAGTCGATTGATCTTGGGACCTTGAACGCGGCGATGTGCTCACGGGCATAGTCGAGTAATCGCCTCTCAAGATTTTGTGTTCCTTCTGTTCCTTCTGCCGGCTGGACTACTGCTTTTACTTCTTCACCGAAATCAGCATTGGGTACTCCAAACACAGCAACGTCAGCTACTTCAGGATGAATAATCAAACAGTCCTCAATTTCTTGCGGGTAGATATTGACTCCGCCGGAGATAATCATGAACGACTTGCGATCTGTTAGGTAAAGAAACCCATCCTCATCAACCCGTCCAACGTCACCCAGAGTTGTCCACAAACGATGCTCGGGATGCTGCGAACTTCGGGTCTTTTCAGGGGCGTTGTGGTACTCGAAAGCTTGTTCTTCGCGTTCAAAATAGATAAGCCCAGGCTCACCAACTTCAACCTCTACACCGTCATCGTCACAGATATGAATAGCCCCGATTAGGGGCTTTCCCACGGTCCCGGGATGAGCAATCCAATCTTGTGGACCTACGTAACAAAAGCCGTTCAGTTCAGTACCAGCGTAATACTCGTGCAGAATCGGTCCCCACCACCTCAACATCTGATGCTTCACTTCGATCGGGCATGGTGCTGCCGCATGAATAGCCACCTGATGACTAGATAGGTCATGGCAGTTGCGATCTGCCTCTGGCAGCTTCAACATACGTGTGAACATCGTCGGAACCCATTGAGAGTGGGTAACTCCATAGGTTTCTATCGCTTTGAGAGCCTCCAGAGGGTCGAACTTTTCTAAAACTACGACCGTTCCACCGAGCGACTGAGTTCCGGTGCTAAAACCCAACGGAGCGGAGTGATACAACGGCGCTGGGGATAGATAAACCGATTGGCTGTTGATCCCAAATAATGCGCCCACAAGCCCCGAGCCGATTGGGTCCGGGTCAGTGATCTGTGAGCCGTCAAGCGCTCGCTTAATGCCTTTGGGTTGGCCCGTGGTTCCAGAGCTGTAAAGCATGGTTGATCCCCGTGGCTGCTCCTGGAGCGGTTCAGGCGGGTAGCTCGCAATCGCCGATTCAAAATTTTCGTATCCCTCGGCAACTCCATCAAACATAAGACGGATGGGGCAAGTCCCTATGTCTGAAAGCATTTCAACGGCAACGTCTTTGACTGCTTGGCTAGCCACAAGCACCTTCGCTTCGCAGTCTCGAACGATGTATGACGCTTCTTCCGCTGTCAAAAAACGATTTACGGTTGTGAAAAACAACCCGCTACGGAGCGCACCCCAATAGGCCTCGAAATATCTGATGTGATTGTCAGCAAAGATAGCGACGTGGTCCCCGGCGCGTAGGCCAGCATTCCACATCAATTGTGCGAAGCGAGCGGACCGATCGTCGAGTTCTCTATAGGAGAGATGCTCCCCTGTGCCTGCCATGATCACAGCCGGATGATCAGGTTTTTCGTTCGCGTAGGTGCCTGGATAGCTCATACCTCGAAGCTAACCGATCTCAGATAGCTATCAATCAATCTCAGGCGGTCTAACGGCTATCCCGGCTTTGATAAGCGCATGTTTAGCTTCCGACACGGTGTGCTCTCCAAAGTGAAAGATTGATGCTGCGAGCAGCGCGTCGGCGTGACCATCGATAGCTCCGTCGATTAGATGTTGAAGCGAACCCACACCACCACTTGCGATGACCGGGACAGTGACTGCATCAGCAACGGAGCGAGTGAGTTCGAGGTCATAACCGCTTCGTGTCCCGTCTCCATCCATCGAAGTAAGGAGAATTTCACCTGCTCCTCGGCGCGACACTTCAGTTGCCCAGGCAACCACATCCAGACCCGTGTCTTCTCGACCTCCTTTGACATAAACATTCCACGTCTCGTCGTTATTTGATTTTGCATCTATAGCGACCACTACGCATTGGCTGCCGAACGACTCTGCAAGCTCGGTTATCAGCTCAGGGCGCTCAACAGCAGCTGAGTTCACCGACACCTTGTCGGCACCCGCCCGCAGGAGCAGGCGTGCGTCGTCTACGGATCTAATTCCTCCGCCAATTGTGAAGGGTATGAAGACTTGCTCAGCGGCTCTCTCAGCCAAATCAACGATGGTTTCGCGGTTATCGGAACTTGCAGTGATATCGAGAAAGATGATTTCGTCTGCACCTTGCTCGTCATACTGAGCAGCTAGTTCCACCGGGTCCCCTGCATCTCGAAGTGACACAAAATTGACTCCCTTGACTACCCGCCCAGCGTCAACGTCAAGGCACGGAATCACTCGCACAGTCTTCATTGATTCACCGTCGCTTCTATAGCCGCAGAAACCTGGATAGCTCCATCGTGGATTGCCTTTCCAACAATTACCCCAGCAAGACGTCGCCCGGTGACCTCCAACTTTGCCAACTGGCGAATGTGGAGGAGGGATCCAACTCCCCCACTAGCTATCACCTCTAATGATGTCGAAGTGAGGACGGCGCTGAGACCCTCGATATCGGGTCCGATCCCCATTCCGTCTCTATTGATCTGCGTCACTATTACCGCGTCAACTCCACCGTTTTCGAAACTGGGGAGCAAATCAAAGATGCTTTGGCCGCTGTCCGTTTCCCAACCTCGGGTTGCTACTTGGTCACCTCGAACATCGAGACCTACGGCAACTCGGTGTCCCATCTCTGTTAATTCTTGGACCAACGCAGGGTTTTCAACGGCTGCCGTCCCGAGTACGCAACGAGAAACACCGACTTGATACAGCTCCATCGCAGCTTCAATGCTTCTAACTCCACCTCCACTTTGCACTGGAACGTCTACTGCCCTCGCTATAGCGCCTACGGTTTCGAGGTTTTTAGGGTCCCCGGAACGGGCAGCATCTAAATCCACGACGTGGATCCACGGTGCTCCCGCATCCTGAAAGGAACGCGCTACTTCTACAGGGTCATTCTGGTATCGAATCTCGCGGTCGTAGTCCCCTTGGACAAGACGGACGCACTGACCGTCCCGTATGTCGATCGCAGGGTAAAGGTCAAAACTCATGAGCTCGTGAGCTGCTGGAGAAAGTTCCGGGCGAAGGATTGCCCTTTTGCGCCTGATTTCTCAGGGTGAAACTGCGTTGCCCACAAGGATCCTTTCCCGACCATCGCTGTAAGGTCAACTCCGTATTCGCAGCTGGCAATTACTAGTCCGGGGTCAGTTTCGACGGCGTAACTGTGAACAAAGTACATCCACGAACGGTCCTCTATCCCCTGGAGTAGTGGGCACCCCGGAAGCCTGATGTCTAGCTGGTTCCACTGCATTTGGGGCCTGGTCAATCCTTCAGGCAAGCGACGAACCATGCCGGGTAAGACGCCCAACCCCTCAATCCCAGGTGCTTCTTCTGATTCTTCGAACAACATCTGCATCCCGACACAAATTCCAAGAAACGGAACGCCCAACTCGATGGCTGATTGAGCCAAACCGTCAAGCTTTGCTGCCCTCAACTCGCGCATACAGGTGCCGAAGTGGCCAACTCCGGGGAGAACGACACCTGCGGCATCAGCAATGAGGCCGGGATCAGCGGTTAGACGAACATCGGCGCCTGCCCGTTCAAATCCTTTCTGAGCGGACCGTAAATTTCCAATGCCATAGTCCAATACCGCTACAAGTGGCAGGCCATCACACCCATTCATCTAATTGCCCTCACAGCACGCCCTTGGTGGAAGGCATGACGTCGTCGACCACCCGAATCGCATCGTAGAGGGCCCTAGCGACCCCTTTGAAGCTCGCTTCGATGATGTGGTGAGTATTTCGGCCGCGTAACAAGACTATGTGGAGAGTGATTCCTGAAGCCATCGTGAATCCGCGCCAAAACTCTTCACACAACTGAGGATCGAAAGGCGGCTCACCAAGAATTTTCTCCCCTGGAGGCTCCACGTCATAGTGCAAGAACGGTCGCCCGGATAAATCGAGTACAACTTCCACTGCTGCTTCATCCAATGGGACGGTTATTGCGGCGAAACGACGCACTCCTTCTTTTTCGCCGAGGGCCTCACCTAGTGCTTCCCCCAGAGCTATGCCTACGTCTTCGACAGTGTGGTGTGCATCAATTTCAACGTCGCCATCACATTCGAGACGTAGGTCAAAACGAGAGTGTTTCGCCAGTTGAGCCAACATGTGGTCGAAGAAGGGCAACCCGGTGCTGACTTCTACTTGGCCGCTGCCGTCTATTTTTAGGGATAAGTCGATACGTGTTTCTTTGGTATTTCGATGACGATCCGCTTGTCGTGTCATGCCAACGCCTCCTTAAGGGCTCCGAGGAAAATATTGTTCTCGTATTCAGTACCTAAAGTGACTCTTAGACAGTCAGACAGTCCAGGCCAATTCGAGCAATTACGGATCAGCACGGACTGATCCACCAAGCGTTGCCAGACATAGTCGCCATCCATAGAGCACGGGGTAGTTCGAAACATAATGAAGTTCGCTTGCGACGGCCACACATCTAGCCCCATGAGAAGCAGCGCCTCAATGATCCGATCTCGTTCGGCGCCAAGCTCTGCCACTCTCTGTTCCATCTCGTCATGAAAGCGGAGCGCCACCCGACCGGCGATCTGCTTAACAGAGTCCAGATGGTAGGGAAGCACGACTTTTTCGAATTCAGGCAACATCCATGATGGCGCTACGCAGTACCCCAAACGAGCGCCAGCCATGGACCACGTCTTGGAAAACGTTCGAGTGACGATCAGGGAGTCAACAGCTTCGCCGCCGCGTAACAAATCAAGAGCTGTGAAATCAGCAAACTGGCCATAGGCCTCATCCACCACGACTACCCCATCTGAAATCTTTAGCGCTGCTTCAATGACTTCAAGACTTTCGGGGGTTCCGGTTGGGTTATTCGGAGAACAGAGAAAAATGATGTTTGGGCGATCCAGTGCCACAACTTTCTTCATCTCAGACAGCGCAACGCGATACTGAGAATCCCGTGCCGCCTCAATCACTTTGCATTGGGTCGTTCGAGCGATCTGTTGGTACATCGCGTAAGTCGGCTCGAATGTCGCAACCGTGCGGCCGCTACCCCCGAAGGTCAAACAAATAGTCTGAAGCACTTCATTAGATCCGTTAGCAACAAAAACTTGCTGCGGTTCAACTTCATGAATTGCTGCAATGTCCTCGCGGAGACTTTGAGCCAAACGATCGGGATATCGGTGCCAGTCGACGCGGCGGACCTCTTCGATAAATGCCGAAACGAATTCTTCTGGCGGAGGAAACGGTGCCTCATTGGTGTTGAGGCGAACTTCGACATCAAGCTGAGGTGAGTGATAGCCCTCCATAGCCCGCAGATCTGACCGGATGGTGGGGCGCGTCATGAGATAACGCCTTGCTCTGCCCAACGCTCGCGTTCTCGAACCGATGCGGCGTGTGCCCATAATCCCTCAGCTGTAGCCAGCCGATCGACAGCGCCGAGTACCGCATCAAATCCGGGCTTTGATACGTCGATGATATGCATACGTTTTTGGAAATCGTTGACTGTGAGCGCACCGCTAAATCGTGCAGTTCCCGCCGTGGGCAATACATGTGAAGGCCCAGCTAGATAATCGCCAATGGATGCTGGGGCCCAAATACCTATGAAGACAGCCCCAGCATTTTTAATTTCACTGACAAATTCGGTGGCGTTGACACACATCAGCTGAAGATGCTCAGGTGCTATCTCATTGGCGACCTGGACGGCAGCTTCAGGATCGTCTACTAAACAAACATAACCATCTGACTTCAACGTATCTAACGTCTCCGATCGACGCGGAGACAGGTTCACGATCTGTTCCACAGCGTCCACGACCTCATCGGTATATGCCTCATTCCAACTAACAAGCCAAGCTCGACCTCCGGGGCCATGTTCAGCTTGGAGGACAAGGTCAATAGCTGCTGAGCTGCTAGGGCAACTCTCGTCAGCTATCACCACGATCTCTGAAGGGCCCGCAAACGCCGAGGCAATTCCGACTGCTCCTGCGACTTCTTGTTTAGCGGTGGCAACCCAAATATTGCCCGGGCCGGCGATGACGTCAACGGGAGCTATTGATTCGGTCCCATAGGCCATCGCTGCTATGGCCTGCACTCCTCCTATCTTGTACACCTCCGTGATCCCACACAGGTACGCGGCGGCCAGCACAACTCTCTCCACATCGCCTTTGAGATTTGGAGGCGTGCATAGCGTGAGTTGGTCAACTCCGGCTGCTCTCGCCGGAAGAGCCGTCATCAGAACAGTTGAGGGATACGTCGCAAGTCCCCCGGGAACGTACAAGCCAGCTCTCTCTACCGGTCGAGGGACGCTCGTTACGGCGATTCCGTCTTGCGTAACCACATGGGTTTGCGGGGCTTCGTTTTCGTGAAAATGGATGACTCGGTCGTGCGCCAACGTCAGGGCGTCGGCTACTTCGACATCTAAAGATTCCCACGCTTTTTTGAGAATTTTCTGTTCGATAAGAGGCACATCGATGTCGACGCCATCAAATCGCATCGTTAGTGCTCGAATCGCCGCATCTCCGCTGTCTCGCACTTCGGCGATGATTTCGCGGACCGCGACAACGGGAGCTTCACCCCCCAGATTCGGGCGGGGAAGGCGGTCAGCGAATGGTCCGCTTTCTCCACGAAGATCAATACGTCGAAGCACAGTCTTGAGGGTACCGGTGACAAGGTGCCGGTTCGAAGCGGATATCGCGTGACCAGCAACTCGACTGTAGGGTTCAGACATGGTTTCCCAGGCTGAATTGTCCTCGCTTCAGACAGCGATTAGAGAATTGAGTGAACGAATAACGGCAGCAGCCGACGAGTTACTAGGAACCAGCGACGAGGGCGTCGCTATCGATCTCTACGAGGTCGAACGCAGCCTTCGAATAGCACAACGTCGCATAGCCAAAGCAACCCAAGGGCTCGACTCTTAGAGCGGCGCTAGTTTCAACCCCATTCTGAGAGCCTCTCAGCCATGTCGACGATTTTCCGTGCCCGAGTCAGATGAGGGACGTCCACCATCTGTCCCCTAAAACTGAATGCCATCAGACCCTTAGCCTCATTCTCAGCAAATAGTTCTAGGAGTTCGCTCGCCTCGTCAACGTCTTCAGCAGACGGGGTGAAGGATTCATTAACTATCTCGATCTGGTTCGGATGAATAGTGATTTTGCCTGTGTAGCCCATGGCGGCAGAGGCAAGACACTCGGCACGTAGACCTTCAGGATCGTTGAAATCGACGAACACTGTGTCCAGTGGCTGCTTTCCCCATGCTGTGGCGCCGAGCAGACACATCACTCTCGCATATTCAAATACGGGTAAATAGCTTCCGTCAGAGGCGCGATTGCCTCTAGAGCCAATAGCAGCAGACAAATCTTCGGCTCCCCAGGTAAGAGCATCCACTCTTGTATTTGCCGCTAAGTCCCTTATGTTCAAGAGACCTTGGGGAGTTTCAGTTCCGAGGATAAGCAGCTTGACTTGACCTTCGGGGTGGCCACACGCCACTTCGTGTGCACTAATGAGTTCGTGGATGCGTGCGACTTCATTTGAATCGTTGACCTTGGGAACGAGATACGAGTCAGGTGGATGGCCCATTGTCTCCTCTATGTCGCGTTCGCACCATGGGCTGTCGAGTGGATTGATGCGCACGACCCTTTCTTTTCTTCCGAAGTCGATGTTCTCGAGCCAACTGGCGACAGTGGTTCGAGCCGAGTCTTTGTTTTCGGGAGTTACGGCATCTTCCAGGTCAAGGATGAGAGCGTCAGCGGTCGTGTTCAGCGACTTATCGAGCATCTTTTCGTTAGCGCCTGGAACAAAATGGGCTGCCCGACGGATGGTCATATCGAGTCTCCTTTCAAAGACTTAGAAGTCAAACGCGCTGGGGCAAAAATCATTGAGGACACAGTCTGCGCAATCAGGACTCCGAGCGAAACATACTTGTCTCCCATGAAGAATGACTCTCAGACTGAATTCACCTCGTTCATGCTGAGGAATCATGGGGTTCAAGACCATCTCCACCTTTACTGGATCCTCTTCCTCTGTGATTCCTAATCGTCGCGCTAATCGCCCAACATGAGTGTCGACTGGCAATCCGGGAAGTCCGAACGCTACGGAGCGAATGACGTTCGCTGTTTTTCGGCCAACCCCACCCAATTTCACAAGGTCTACCAAGTCGGTCGGGACTTCTCCTTCATGGTCTTCTAGTAGCTGATTGGCCATCTTTACTAGGTTCCGGGCTTTACTTTTATAAAAGCCAGTTGCATGTACTAGTTCTTCAAGTTCGCCCAGGTGTGCGTGAGCAAGTGCAAGAGGGTCGGGGTAGCGATCAAAGACAGCAGGGGTTGTTTTGTTCACCCGAACATCTGTGCACTGGGCCGAAAGAATGGTCGCCACTAACAGCTCGAACGGGCTCTCGTGGTTGAGTTCACACACGGCCTCATATTCCGCCTTTAAGCGCTCATGCACTGAGCGCGCTCTCCCCTGCGGTGATCGAGGCTTCCCCATTACGCTTGTTTACCTCATGCAACCACCCTCGGGCGATACCTTCGATCATGTGAGCGGAATCATCAACGAAGAGCCAGTTATAAAGATTGCCGAAGATCGAGACGGCCCGGTACTTGAACTCGACGCCACCGAGTGGACCTCCGATGGGCTGGCAATGGCTCTCCGCGCCAATTTGGATCAATGGCCTCAAGGGGTTTCAATCTGGATTGACCACCCGTCCGACGAAACCAACGACTTGCTGGCGCGTCTCGGATTCGAGATTCAACGTGATCTCTTCCGAATGGAGCGGTCACTTCCGATGGAGCAGCGAACGGAGATCCAAACTCGATCTTTCGTGGTTGATCAAGACGAGGAGGAATGGTGCCAGGTAAATAACCGGGCCTTTGCTTGGCATCGCGAACAGAGCGGATGGACACCAGAGCTTGTTCGAGAGCGACAAGCCGAGTCTTGGTTCGACCCAAACGGTTTTCTCATTCACCACCGCGAAGGTCGGATAGCAGCTTTCTGTTGGACCAAGATCCACGAGAACGAGACCCCTTCAATTGGCGAGGTATACGTCATTGCCGTCGATCCAGATTTCCACGGCCTAGGCCTCGGCCGGGCCTTAACCCTCGCCGGCTACCAACATCTCGGGGATAGCGGGATCACACGAGCGATGCTTTACGTTGATGCCGACAATACTCCCGCAGTCACTCTGTACCGAGACATCGGCCTAGAAGTGCAAGTAGTTCGTCGCCTCCATCAGAAGTAGCACTCAACGGGTCAAAGCGCGCCAGTCAATAGCCGATCTGTTCTCTAGCAGAGGATTCGCTGAAGCAACTTCAGCTACGGATAACCCTGCCCGCAAGCGCTCCCTTGTGTTCACCGTTTTCCATGAACACTTCGCCGTTAACGAGAGTTAGGTCATACCCGGATGCTTTTTGGACATAACGACCGGCACCATTGGGAAAGTCATAAACAAACTCAGGTGCGTGTAGTGCGAGATTTTCTAAATCAATAACGTTTACGTCAGCGTATGAACCCTCCCGTAACGTTCCGCGGTCTTTGAATCCGAAGAGATCCGCTCCCTCCGAAGTCAACATTTTCACTGCCTCTTCTACGTCCCAAGTTTTGCTATCACGCGTCCATTTCGTCAAAAAATAAGTTGATTGGCTCGCATCTTGTATTTGACCCACGTGTGCACCTGCATCCCCAATACCAAGAACTACGTCCGGATGTTTCAACTTCGATTGAATCGCGTCAAAATCAAAGTTCAGGAACGGATAATTCCATAGGCCGCGTCCTTCAGTCTCCAGAGCCATATCTATGAAAGCTTCGGCAGGCGAAACACCGCGTGCTTTCGCATGCGCTATCAATGACTCCGACTCGTCGGCCTCGTACTCAACTCGGCTGCTGTCTAATCTATAAATTCCTGAAAGGTCAAGCTTCGAAGGGGTCTGTCCTGCTTCCGATACAAGTTGAGCTTTAAAGGAATTATCGCCAAGTTTTTTGAGCTTCTCCTGCCAAGACAGGGCCCGCAATGCTCTCCAGGCAGGCGAACAATTATCAAATGGTGTTCTGTTGGCTACACCGAACAACACCCCAATTCCCCGACTGGTTGTTTGGGGGTAAATCAATGCACCATCGTCATTCGCGCGCTCGACTAGTTCCAACCAGTATTCCCAAGCAGTCGGGTCAGATCTATTCTGCACAAACCCAAATGTGACCGGTCGACCTGTCCTTACAGAAAGTTCTTTCATCCACTTAACTTCTCGGTCAATGACCGAACGATCCGCTACGCCCACCATTCCATGTGACTTTCGATCGTTGTCCACCGCTGCTTCAAAGATTCCCTTACCTAACCGGCCCATGACTTCACCGATAGCAAGCAACTCTTCGGGGTGCGCCCATGTCCCGGGCACTTCTCGCCCATCAGGCGTCTGATGTAAATACGTTCTCGATGTCGAAAACCCTAGGGCCCCACCTTCCATGCTCTCGTCGACCAGATCGCACATCCGTGCAATATCTTCGGCATTTGCATGGTGATCATCAATGGCACGATCACCCATTGCCATGAGTCGAACGGAGCAATGCCCGACCATGCCACCGACGTTCAGCCCCTTTGGCATGCGCTCATAGGAATCAAGATATTCACCAAAAGTGCGCCAATCCCATGGCAGACCTTCCAATATTGCCTGAGCCGGAATATCTTCGACCGACTCCATTACCTCAGCCAAAAAGCTGCGGTCTTCAGGTTTGCAGGGAGCAAAAGTAACACCACAGTTACCCATTACCGCTGAAGTAACACCATGCCAGCAGGACACAGTTCCGATCGGATCCCATGCAAGCTGCGCATCAAGATGCGTGTGGATGTCAACAAATCCAGGGGTGACAAGACGACCAGACGCGTCAATCACACGCGATGCTTCACTGACACATTCGCCTACTTCTACGACCCGGTCCCCAACAATGCCAACGTTCGCGACGCGACTTTTTGCCCCGCTCCCGTCGACCACAGTCCCGTTCTTGATCACTATGTCGTACATGATCCACTCCCCCAAGCATTCAGTTGCCGACATAGTAGAAGGTCGACTGGCAGACCCGCTCATTCAAACCAAGAGCGAGCTACATGCAAAGGAACTACGTACCCCGCATATCCCATCCAGGGGAACCGACGGCATCTGACTCAACTTCGCCGAGACGCACATCTCGACCCGGCTCCCAGATGAGAAAACAACCCTTCCACAACACACCGCCTAGGTCCTATTACCCGGCGGATCAACATTCAAAGATTTACCAGCGGGTGCTGCATGCGATATCGACTCGAATGTGACCGATGCCTTGCGGGGAGTGCGCTATCCCACCGAAAACACATACACACAGGGTTACTGTTGCCATTGTGGGTACAGAAGACAACTTCGCTGCAGCGAAGACGTCGACACAGAGGCGTCTCGAACGCTTCGAGCGGCAGAAACAAGGCCTCCAAGTATTTGTCGATGCCGGTGCGGTCACTCAACAAGAAGCCGATGAACTCTTAGCAACGATACACCCAACGAATTGGGGCAAAAATGACCCGCCGTGGCCGACTTCGTGGATAACAAAACTTTCCGACGAACAAAAAGCTTTGTGGGTTCGTGTTGCACAACAAGCTGAAACTCAATATGAGCCAGCCCGGAAACCGCCGCGGTGGATGCGAGACCTGCTTGGCGACAATCAGTGACTGGTATGGGCGATGACCGAAGGCGTCAACGAGTCAAAGCTGCACCATTGACCCAAGCCATACACCAACAAAGTGGATCGTCATCGCCGCGGTGCTTGCAATACCTACGTGCCGCAAAACACCTCGGAAAATCGAACGGCCGGTAGCGACGGCCAAGGTTGCTCCAATCGTTGCGGCACCAGTAACTCCCGCAGCCACGGACATCCAAATAACACCCCCAGCGGAGGAACAGAACCAAGGGACTAGAGGTACCAACGCACCAATCGCAAATGCAACAAAAGACCAGACAGCGGCGATCCCCGGAGAGGCCAAATCATTAGGGCTGACTCCGAGTTCTTCTCGTGCATGAACTTCTAGGGCCACGTCAGGATTTTGCATTACCAACTGCGCCATTTCTCTGGCCTGTTCGGGTGACATTCCCCTTTCGACATATACCTCTGCCAGCTCTTCAGTTTCTTCTTCTGGATCGTCAGCCAACGCTTGTCGTTCTTTTTCTAATTCACCGGTTACCAGATCGTTTTGGGCACGAACCGATACGTATTCGCCGGCAGCCATCGAAATCGCGCCGGCCAGGAGCCCTGCTACTCCGGCTGTGCGTACCATTCCCGCGGATGCGTCTGCGCCAGCAAGACCCACTATCAGCAGCACATTAGATACCAAGCCGTCCGAGGCCCCAAAGACTGCTGCCCGAACTCCGCTTCCGTGTACATCTCGGTGGTGATCGTCATAGCGGTGAGTAGCCACGCATTTGAAGGTACTCGCCGTACCCTTGAAGGGTGGTGACCACGCGCTATGACTTGTCCCGTTCAGAGCTCTCTGAATTACTGGAAGGCGAGCCGCGCTATCGAGTCGATCAGGTATGGGACGGGTTACACGCGCAACATCGCGAGCCCGCTGAGTTAACTAACGTTCCCAAAGCCCTTCGTGACACCATTGAGGAACTGCTCCCGCCGGCACTTACACCTGTTAGGGAAGTCAAGGCCGACAACAACAAGACCATCAAGCAGCTTTGGCAACTGACTGACGGGCATTTAGTCGAGTCAGTTCTTATGCACTATCGAGACCGCTCAACTGTCTGTGTTTCTTCGCAGGCCGGCTGCGCAATGGCTTGTACCTTCTGCGCAACGGGGCAAGTGGGCTTCGACCGTCATCTGACAATTGGTGAAATCGTAGAGCAGGTCGTGCGAGCTGCTCAACGTTCAGGTGAGCGACGCGTCAGCAATGTCGTGTTCATGGGCATGGGAGAACCCCTTGCCAACTTCGATCAGGTCTGGCCCGCTGTTGAGCGCATACACGATGATCTCGGCATTGGCGCTCGCAAAATCACCCTCTCGACAGTCGGGGTGGTGCCTGGAATCGAACGGCTCACTCAGCAAGACTTACCCGTCAGTCTCGCTGTTTCTCTTCATTCCGCGAATGACAGAATCCGTAACCGTATTGCACCTATCAACCGCACCTACCCCTTACGAAAGCTTGCGGAAGCCCTTCACTCTTACAGGAGGGCGAAAAACCGCCGGCTTAGTTTCGAATGGGCGATGATGGCTGGGGTCAATGACAGCGAAAACGCAGCCCGAGAGTTAGCGGCGTTCGCTCGTCCGTTTAACGCCCATGTCAATTTGATTCCCCTCAATCCAACCCCTGGCTATTCCACGCCCGGGACAGATCCCCAATCGATCATTTGGTTTCAAGATTTACTCGAATCTCTTGGTGTTAATGCCACTATTCGAGCTAACCGCGGAGCAGACATCGACGCCGCGTGCGGGCAATTGCGCGCAGAACAGCAAGTAACGCTCCGCGGAAAGCCCCCCCGTCGAAGAACGTAGGGATCTGGCCCAGCCTCTGCCACACTGGCAAAGTGAATAATCTTCGCTGGATAAATCCGACACAACCTCAGACGCTCCACAGTGCGGTCATGCTTGCCTATTTTCGGGCGATAAGCATTGTCTTATTCGGCAGTGTTTATTACCGTCAACTTGCCTATGACATTCTCGGGCTCTTCGCATCGCGAATCTTCCCCCTCGTGTTGTTAGTTGCTTTGGTTGGAGGAGGCCTCGGCATTGCCAACGAAAAAAAATGGGGGTTCAGATTGGCGGTTTCAGCGGCGCTTTATTCGGTAATCGCTACCTTATGGATCGGAATTCGTTACGACGTCGAGTTACTTGGTTTTCTATTACGACTCATGTTCGACTTGGTCCTAGTCGTGCTACTTCTCCACCCTCAAAGCAAGGAATACCGGCGAATCTGGTTCAGCTAAGCAATAGCTCTAAACTTCCAGGCATGACTACCCACATAGATGGAATTGATGATCTTGAAAGTCGCGTCGGGCAGCACCTCGGCTACAGCGATTGGCACACGATCACCCCCGAACAAGTTCAAAAATTCGCTGAAGCCACTGGCGATTTCCAATGGATTCACCTTGATGAAGAGCGCGCAAAATCGGGGCCATTCGGGACCACTATCGCTCACGGGTATTTGACACTTTCTCTTGCCCCAATGTGCATGGCAGAAGCGTTCGCCATTGAAGGCGACGTCAAAATGGGCGTTAATTACGGAGCAAACAAACTCCGCTTCACTGCTCCCGTTCCAGTGGGTTCGAAAGTGCGAATGGGTGCCGAACTTAAAGAGGTGTCACGCTTTGATGGCGGGGCGCAATATACCGCCGAGTTGGTTTTCGAAATCGAAGGCTCTGAGAGGCCTGCATGCGTAGCCGAATGCATATATCGGGCATACACCTGAGCACCGTCGACCTCACTCTCTGAACTGTGCTTCCAGACGAAGATCTTCCTCAAGGCGAAGATAAGGCCATCATCGTTGAGCGAATGTTTGATCAGATCGCTCCCAGATACGACTTAGTTAATAGGTTGATGACATTTCGCATGGATGTTGGGTGGAGACGTAGAACAGTGCGAAGTCTTGCTCTAGAGCCTGGGTCGACGGTGCTCGACCTCGCATGTGGAACTGGCGACTTTTGTAACGATCTCCTGCGGTTTGACCTAAACCCGGTTGGTATAGATTTTAGCGCCGGCATGTTGGCTGCAGCAGGAACGGACGCCCCGTTGGTGAGGGCTGACGCCCTTCAGCTACCTGTCCCAAACGCTCATGTCGACGGAGTCACTTGCGGGTTCGCGTTAAGAAACTTCAGAGACTTGAGTGGTTTCTTTCATGAAATCTCCAGAGTGGTCCGACCGGGCGGACGCATTGGTCTACTCGATGTGGGGCAACCATCTAATCCTTTTTTGCGATGGGGTCATAGCGTCTATTTTGGGACAATAGTTCCGAAAATTGGTGCACTGCTATCAGATCCAAGCGCCTACCGCTATCTCCCAAAATCGGTCAATTATTTGCCGCCTAGCGAGGAAATGTTGGCTGAACTGCGGAGCGTCGGCTTCTTGGATGCCGTGAGGGTTCCACTCAGTGGCGGCATCACACAACTTTTTTTGGGGACCCAAACAACGGAAAATTAGCTACCAACTGTTAAGCCGACCACCAGCAGCAACCCATAAACCATTTCTAGCCTTCCAGTAGCGCCCAGCACCGGTATTAAGGACTGTCCCTCGGCTCCATTGACAACTGATCTAATTGGTTTGAATGCCATCGGGAGCGCCAGAAGTGCCAGCAGCGCCCATGGTCTTACCAAACTCAGGTACGGCAGGCACAAAAACGCCATGGTGACGATCGCTATGTAGAGCACCCTTGTGGGTCGATCTCCAATTCGGACTGCAAGCGTGTATTTGCCAGCAATTTTGTCACCTGGCAGATCTCGAAGGTTGTTCGTGATTAGTAAGGCGACTGTCAACAGACCAACCGGGACCGAAGCGCCTATTGCCAACGCCGTAAGCCGTTCGTCTTGTAAGTACGTACTTCCAGCAGAAGCAACTAGGCCGAAGAAAATAAACACGAAAATTTCGCCCCAGCCTCTGTAGCCGTACGGTTTTGGGCCGCCGGTGTAACACCACGCCGCACCAATAGATAATGCGCCCACCAAGAGCAACCACCCGGTGGTAACCAACGAGAGATAAATTCCGGGGACAGCTGCAAACGCAAAAGCCGCTAGCGCCGCTCGCTTAACAGCCCCAGCAGGCGCTACTCCGGATGCAACCAACCGCATGGGCCCTACCCGGCGGTCGTCTGTACCTCGGATTCCATCGCTGTAGTCGTTGGCGTAGTTAACGCCGATCTGAAGCGACAAGGCGACTAGTAGCGCCAAGACTGCACGCAAGATATCTACATCATTTTCCGCGGCAGCTGTCCCTACGGCGACCGGCACAATCGCCGCTGGCCATGTCCTTGGTCGCGCCCCGGCGAGCCAATCCCGTGATGACGTCATACGGTTGACTCGGACTTAAAAGCGACGAGCTCTCTTCCGTCCACTGCAATTGTTTGGCTCGTGACCCAGCCACCCAGGGCGTTGGAAGATACCCATTGGCAGTGTGTTCCAATCGCTCCGCCGGCCTTTTCGTAGGTTTCTTCGCTCCGTGAAGCAATCATCACCTTTGCGTCTGCGCCGGCAAAGGCGGCAGCGATACCCCGACCAATGCTTCTCAACGCGTCAGTGGTAACTGCAACCTTTCCCTCAAGTCTCAAATCCATGAACGGAACGATAGAAGACACGGCCTAGCTTGCCCTGTTCGTCCTAGGATTCATTTATGAAGTTCGGATACTTAACAGGCAATCACGCTGGCGGGATCCTTCCCGGCCATCTAGCAAGAGAACTCGAGTCACGCGGTTTCGATTCCGTGTGGTTTCCAGAGCACAGCCATATTCCAGTCGAACGGCGGAGCACCTACCCCAATGGGGGTCAACTGCCGGAGACCTATTTCCACATGATGGACCCATGGGTTTCCATTTCAGCGGCAGCGTCTGAAACTACGACGCTCACTTTAGGAACAGGTATTTGTCTCATTCTCGAACACGATCTTCTAGATCTTGCATGCACTGTCGCCACGGCCGATGTCCTCTCAGAAGGAAGAGTTGTCATGGGTATCGGCGTTGGATGGAATGAGGAGGAACTTGAGAACCACCGACCGGACTTACCGTTTCGGAAACGGTATTCGGCGATGCGGGAACGCGTCGAGGCTCTCCGCGTTGCCTGGCGAGATGATGAGGCAAGTTTCCAAGGCACTTGGGATCGCTATTCCCCTTCCTGGATATTCCCAAAGCCCGCAGCGGGAACGGTGCCAATCGCTCTGGGGAATGCAGGTCCACTCGGTATCCAACACGCAGCTGAGTACGCGGACGAGTGGGCACCCATAGATGTAGGGATAATGAATGTTGATGGAAAACCAGATGTATTGGGGGGAATTAAGCGATTTCGCGGCTTAGCCGACGAAGCTGGACGCGACGGCTCCTCAATCCCCATCAGCCTCTACATATGGGGACGTCCCCGCCAGCAGCGACTTGAGGAGTATGCCGAGGCTGGTGTAACTCAATTCGTTTTCACACCCGTGAACTTCGACTTACCACCGGCGGATGACACGCTTCGCTACCTCGACGAACTGGCCCCAACCTTAGAAGCGTTTAACTCCTAGTATTTGGAAGGCTCGGAGATCGCCGAACACCGCCACCGGAAGCAATTTCCCCCGGTATCCAGGCGTTCCAATAACTCCAATCGCAAATCTGGGCCAGTGACGCTCACGACGCCTTCCCATAAGCCCCGTAATCCGTCCATCCAATCGGGCAGACTCTCCGCCTCTAAACCGTTCATCAGTTTCCAGGTGTTTTGCGTGATCTCATTTTCGCGGACAGAGACTTGGTCACCTTGGGCCCGAAACAAGGCTCCAAGAACTTCGGCAGGATTTTCTAGTCCGAGGGTTGTCCTTACCGATTCTGAATACTGCATCCCGATCTGTCGGCCGGTGCGGTAAAGGACGCCTTGGGCAACCAGAGGACCTAATTGCTCACACATCACCGGAACAATGTTTCTGATGTAATCCATCGCGTAATTGCGAGCTGCTTTGTTGAGCCGTTCGTTCGGCCATTGCTGGTTATCAAGTTTTGGTAGAGCCCCATAATCAATTGCTGGGCAGCTTTCACCGAATCGAAATCTAAGCCTTTCATCGGGTTCAAGGATCCTGTCTTCCTCTATGTAGTAGCCCTCAAGCCCGGGTGCGCCATCCATCGTTTGTCCGGTACAAACAAACCCGAGGCGCGGATTACCTAGCAACACCCCATTGTTCGCGTGCCAGCCCCACAGCATCGCCCGAGCCACTTGTGTTGGGATAGCGGCGATCGCTGTCCCGTCGAAAATCCAACGTGGGGGAAGGTACCGAATCCAGGCTTTGGTGTCGGACTCCGCGATATATGCCACTGAAACCCCTCCGACGTGGTTAGAGAGGAAGTGATATTTCGCACATGCGACGGCATCTGGTTCGTCAGAAAGGCCTAACTTTTTCAAACCAGGCAAGAACCGTTCTGCTTGCTGACGGCGGAACAGTCCCTTCATCACATTGGCAGTTTTACCTTCACCAAGTTCAACCACCATCGCGAGTATGAGACCGGTCAGGTACCGGTGGAATAACTCGTTGAGCGCATCGATACCGAGCTCTTCACTTTCAGAGGATTGGTTCAACTGCACGTCTTCTTACTTTCGAACTCTTCACCAGCCACCACGATGAATAACGCTATCGGCCGCCCCGTCAAGTGTTCGTCGATCATTTGTTGCTGAACGTCCTGGTTCCTCAGTATCTGGGTCGGGCCATCCCAGGGCAATGGCCCCGACAGGCACGCGATTGTTTGGAACTCCCAGAGCGTTCGCGACAGCTTCAGTGTGTTCAAAGATCCCAAAAAAGAGCACCCCAAGCCCCTCATTAATTGCCGCAAATTGTAAGGCCATCGCTGCGAACGCGCCGTCTACTAACCAATAGGGCGTAGTCCATGCGTCGAGGCTTTCACCCAACCCTGTATTGCTTTTGTCTGGGCGGCTATAGCGGCGCAAGTATGCCTGCGGGTCAGCCCATACGGTGATAATGACTGGTGCCGATAGCAGACCTTGCCATCGAAAATTTTTTCGACGTTCCCCCGAGAGCGTCACGTCCCAATAGCGAGCGGTTTGCGGTCCTTCAAGGACAACGAAGTCGCAACCCTGAGTGTTTCCTGCTGATGGAACACGACGCGCCCTGTCTAAGACACGATCTACAACGGCGCGCGGCACAGGCTCCGCACGAAAAGACCTCGTCATCTGGCGCCTACGAATTAGGTCTGCGAAGTCCACACGTTCCCCCGCAGAGTCAGAGCAACTTAGCGAGCTTCTCGCGAGTCGCCCAACCAAAAGCGACTAGGGCATCGCCCTTCGACTGATCGTGCCCATCGAAAAGGGCTGCTACCGCCGGATTAATGGTTTCAGGTTTCGACGAACTGTGATTCAGAACCAACGACGGAGATCCCTCACCGTAGACACGGAACTCCTTTGCTTTGTATTCGCCCCGCACATCGAAACGTTTAGCCAGTCGACGTCCCCACGCTCTATCTTCACCGTTGGCTTCATAACCCGGACGGGGCACGACGCGACTGAGTGGTTTGTACGCGTCGAAAGCTGCGGGGTCAGCAATTTGTGCTGCTACCAGCACGTCCTCGTCTGGGAACGCAAGCACGGCACGTCGCATCTGGTCTGCAATCATTCCTTTTAATGCACTCTCGCGACGACTTGTACGTCGTACCGCGCCGAGACCAATCAACACTGTTGGATCGCCACCGACGCGCTCAAGGGTGCAGAACCCGTAAGCGGAGAGTTTGCTTCCATCTCGCACCTGAGTCACTAGCACCCAAGCATCACGCTGCTTAGATAGCTCACCTACGTCAAAGATGACTGGTTCATCATCAATGAGATCCGCCATCTCTTCAATTTCGGCATCACTCAATGCCGTGCAGTCTTTGGTCTCGACCGTCAGAGCCATCAGGGAGTTCCCTCCATCAGTGCGCGTCGTCGGCGCATTAGTCCAGCCGATGAACGGTGATTACGCAAAACGAAGGTGTTCTTCATAGGTAAACGCCACCCGGTCGTGAGTCTTTCTGACCTATATCTGAGCTATCCCCGGTTCCCACTCCCGGAGGCAAGGCACCTTGTCGCATCTCCAAAAGTTGACGCTGGGCCATCATTTGTTGAGCCGCTACGGCGGCTTGAATTCCGTGAAATAATCCTTCTAGCCAACCCACTAGTTGCGCTTGAGCTACTCGTAGCTCAGCTTCTGAGGGTGCCTCGGAGCTAAACGGCAGCGCTAAGCGGGCTAGTTCCTCTCGAAGTTCAGGTGCGAGAGATTCTGACAACTCAGCCACTGATTGTTCGTAAATCTCTCTCATACGGTCGCGACTTGCCTCATCAAGCTCAACTTCGCGCACCTCATCAAGCATTGTTCTGATCATCGAACCAATACGCATGACTTTGGCAGGTTCCGAAATGGCAGGCTCTTCTTCTTCGCCTGGGGAGGCGGAACTCGGTTCAATTAACTCAACATCGTCTTCAAGCGCCTCGGGCGGAGATTCGAGGGGAGAGACTGGGTGCTGCTCAACCATGAAGCGATTCTACCGGCGGGGCCTCGCGTCGCATCCTGAAATCAGCGAGAGAACCTCAAAAACGGAACAAACATTTCTTCTTCGGTCAACGAACCATGCCGTCCGATCAGTTTCGGTGAATCGGGAAGCCGGGGGTCGAGGAGAGCTACCGGCTCTCTCGCCACCAAAGCAACGTCACCCAATCTGGCTCGGGCTTCCGGGGTAACAAACGGACCGAACCATTGCTCATCAAGCACCTGTTCAATGCCGGCAACCCACGCAACGTCTGAATGAACTTCGGCAGCTTCGATAAGTCCTTGAGTAGATCCGTCTTTTGCGTGAAGCCACAGGAACCTGGCTTCACCCGAGGTGCTAGCGGTCCTATTTACCAAGCCAGCATCGAGGTCAATGAGGTTGTCTCCAACTTCAACCAATCCGTGGTCAGCCGTAACCAGCAATGTCACTTCGTCCGGAAGTTCATCAATTATGCGAGCCACCAGGGCGTCGATGAAACGTAACTCATCCAAATAATGCCGTTGGAGTCCATGGACGTGAGCAATTTTGTCAAGACCGTCGTAGTAGGCGTAGACGAACGGAGCGCCCTGGTCTACCTGCTCAACAATTTCGGTCACCATGGTTGCTGGTGACCACCAACCGCAAAATTTGCCATTTCGCAAATGAGCTTGAGTAAACCCGGTGACCTCAAACTCTGCTCTCGTCACCACAGGAGGCCGAGCGCCAAGAAAAGGTTCGACTGGCTGGAAATCAATCGGCGAAATGTCGAATGTGGCTGTCTTTGAACCAATAGTCCAACGTAAGCAGTTGAGTAAGCCAGTTGGTGTTCGAACCTTGTACCCAACAACTCCGTGCTCGCCGGGGGCGACCCCGGTCACAAGCGAAGTTAAAGCTGTAGCTGTTGTGCTCGGCGCCACCGTCGTGATGGCTGTGGAGACCGCAGAATTAAGGCACGGAACCTTGTCTCTGTTGCGTTCAAATTGACTCCATCCCAAGCCATCGATGACAAGCAACACGACACGGCCTGAGTCCAACACTTCTTCCGGGATCATTTCGTTGGCGTGTCCCATAACGATCGCTGGCACAATTGACGAAATGGCCAATCCCGAATGGGAGGGAATGATCATTTCGGAATTTGTGCCCACAATGGCACCTTAGGTCGCGGTATCTGCATCCACCTACCGCCACCGAAAATTGCCAAAAAATCAAACAAACTTCAAGGTTCTCAACATCAACTGGGCACCGAATGCCGTTAGCCGGTCGAATTGGACCGCCGAAATGTCTCTACTGCACCCGCAAAATCACTTGGGGGCTCTGAGGAAAACTCCACAAGCTCACCCGTCGCAGGATGAAGAAAAGACAGTTCTGCAGCGTGAAGTAACGGTCGTCCGATGTTGAACGGATCGGGCTTTCCATAGGTACGGTCACCTAACACTGGCAAATCGATTGCCTTCAAATGGACTCTGATCTGGTGAGTTCGCCCAGTATCCAGTGTGCATTTCAAAAGAGACGCAAGCATCGGTTGGTGCCAGGTTTCCAGAACTTCATAATGGGTGCGGGCCTCACGACCATCTTGGGTGACCGTCATTCTTGTTCTTGACCGGCGGCTTCTACCAATTGGTGCGTCAACGGTGCCGGTGGCTGCTTCAGGGCGGCCGGCAACAATGGTCAAATAGCTGCGGTGCATAGACCTGCTGGCTAATTCTTCGCTCAAGTAAGAAAGAGCTTCGTTCGTACGCGCGCAGACCAGTAAGCCACTCGTATCGCGATCCAGACGGTGAACTATCCCGGGACGTTCAACCGGACCTACATCCACCATTTCAGGAAATCGTGCTAACAACCCGTGAGCCAAAGTCGATGATGTAGTTCCCGCCCCGGGATGGACAACCAAACCAACCGGCTTATCGATTACGGCCACCGAATCATCAACGTAAACCACTTCAAAAACCACTTCAGGGTCCGGGATCAGGTGTTTGTCGACATGTTCCTGCGCGGGAACTTCAACTTCTATCCAATCCCCCTCGACGACACGTTGAGACCCGGCGACAACCGCTTCATCGTTACGGGTCAATTTCCCTGCCACGATCAGCGACGTCACCATGCTTCGACTCAGCCCGGTCATTAGTGAAGCGACGCGATCCACGCGTTCAGCATCCAAGGCAGCAGGAATCTGCTCACGCATTGTGCTGATCCCCCCGCTGTTCGAACCACATGCTCGCACCCAATATGACTACCCCGGAAACGATTGCCGCATCCGCCAGATTGAAGACCGGCCAAAATCGGAAGTCAATAAAATCTACGACAGCGCCACGTCCCCATCGCGGAACTCGAAAAAGCCGATCAGCTAAATTGCCACATGCTCCGCCGAGCACCAACCCCAGTGCAAACGTACCTAGACGCGAAGAGAATTTCGTTCGCATCCTCCAAAGCAAAAAAATTACACATGCTGCCAAAAGTCCAAGCAATGGGCCTAGACCCCTACCTGTACTGAACGCGAATCCCGTATTCGTCGTCAGATGCAATCGCAACTTCCACATGATTTCGATGGAGTCGCTATCAAGCGCGGAAACAGCCCAAGCTTTTGTGATTTGATCTAAAGCAAATATCGTAAAACCGGTAAGTGTTATTGAACGAGTGCTGGGCACTTTTTTAAACATCGACACAAGCTCAGCGCCACGACATGCCGCTGGCTTTCTCCTCAACACGCATGTCGGCATGTGGAAGCGCTTCTAGGCGCTCCTTAGGAATCGGAAGCCCCGAAGCTATGCAAATGCCGTATGTATCTTTCTTGATTCGTTCAAGCGCACGGTCAATATCTTGGATAGCCGCCCTCGCTTGTGCCGACAACTGGAGATCCCGATCGCGTTCCACAGCGATCGAATCACCTTCACCGGACTCTTCATCGAATTGAACATCACCTGGCTCACGATCTCGTGCGAGCTGATCAGCCTCTTCTTCGAGAAATTCCGCATGTTGGGTATACCGGCCCCGTTCGGCCAAGAGTGCCTCACGTTGTTTTTTCAACCAGGGCGCCTTAAAACGGGCTTTCGCCGACACTTTTTTTGCAGCAGCTTTCTTCTTCACAGGGCTTTTCTTTACCACTGCTTTCTTCTTCACAGGGCTTTTCTTTACCACTGCTTTCTTCTTCACAGGGCTTTTCTTTACCACTGCTTTCTTCTTCACAGGGCTTTTC
>Ga0114999_10000665_pt1 | contig 50301 bp, 48 predicted proteins | sample ArcticOcean_MG_C_3_FD_89820 | JGI IMG/M metagenome (GOLD analysis project Ga0114999, IMG submission 89820) | Marine microbial communities from western Arctic Ocean - ArcticOcean_MG_CB8_126 | ecosystem: Environmental > Aquatic > Marine > Oceanic | place: Arctic Ocean: Canada Basin | collected...
AGCATCAGCATCAGCATAAACAGAAGTGGGCATAATATATATTAAAAAAATAGTGATAAATATTAGTTTGGTAATGTGAGAATACAATTTTGCCACTCTTGTCCTTGATTATTAGGATAAAATACACATTGATAATTATATCAAATGAAAATAGCAACTTTTAGATTATGCGGTCCATTAAATTGTTATAATTGGAATTTAGTTGGTGGGCCCGGCAGGGATCGAACCTGCGACTAATCGGTTATGAGCCGACCGCTCTAACCACTGAGCTACGGGCCCTTGTATAAAGAGGGGGAGTTCTCTTATTTAAAGAGTATTGTTATTAGCTACTTTTCACAAGTATGAAGTTGTTGGAGTTTCTCGTTTTTAGTTGAATAAAATTAGACAATAATATTGTCTTTTACACAAGGCATGTAGTCAAGGATATAATAAACACCTACTTTATGTAGGAGTAATCTCGAGTCATTTCAATACTAAAATTTCCCAATATGGTTTTTAGTTGTCTCCATAGTTTTCAATGATTGTTCCATTTATGTGATTATTTTCTAGGATTTGTTCACAAGAATGAACAATCTACCTTTTACTAAAATTCCACCATTTGATTGCAGTAATATATATAATGCTTGAAACTCATATATTTTATTGACTTAACATTAGTATAATTAATAACATTTTTATATTTGGAACTTTTGCTAGTTAAAACTAATTACATTTTATTTATTAAAAGTTACAATTGACCTGAATTTTGTTTATATATATTGTTTCTTATCATAATTAAGACTTTGTGATTATATTGTTTGATATTATTAAAAAACCAAGTGTATTTTGTTTGCTGGCCATTTGTTTCACATGTTTTTCCTGTTCGGATATAGAAAAACCTGTTTTATTAATACAGGATAATTCCGATTCGGCTCAAATAAATCCAAATTTGAACATTAATACTTTACCTGATGCAGGTGAAAGGAGTTTGGATAACATTGTTGAAAACAAAACTGGAACAATGGGTTTAGAAATAAATGACCAATTTTACGAATCGATTATCACTGATGTTTATGGTGCCGAGTTGCCATATTTCGTAAGCATGTATGATGAGGCTGTGGGATTAACAATACCACAGATTCACGGTACCAGAATAAACGGAGAAAAAAGTATTATAGGTACCTCTGGTACTCCTACGATAATAATAATACTTGCTCATTGGTGTCCGTATTGTCGTAATGAAGTCCGAGATTTATCTCCTTATTTGAAATATTTAGAACAAATTGAGGAAGTAAAAATAGTAACTATACTTACCAGCATAAGTAAAAATAAGTCTAATTATCCTCCGCACGAGTGGCTGAAACTAGAAAAATGGTCTTTACCTACGATGGTAGATACTTCAGACTCTGATATAGCAAAAGCTCTAGGAGTTTCTTCTTTCCCTTTTTTTATTGCTTTTGATGCTAAAGGAGAGATAATCGTCAGATTGCCTGGACGACTAGGCATAACTGGACTCTCTAATTTGATTAAAATTATGAGTGACATTAAAACGGAAAATTTATCATAAAATCAAATGATTCCAGATAAGGAGATCAGCTAATGCCAATATCTAAAAAAATATTAAATTTGATGAAACAAGGTTCTTGGATAAGAAAAATGTTTGAAGAAGGAATAGCGTTAAAAGCTGAATTCGGAGAAGAAAATATATTTGACTTGTCTTTGGGAAATCCAGTTATCAATCCACCGAAAGAGTTTTATGATCAATTGAAATTAATTTCAATTGATCCAAAGCCAGGCATGCATAGATATATGCCCAATGCAGGATTACAAATTACAAGAGACGCTGTTGCAAAAGAACTCAGCTATGAAACAAATTTTCAGTTTACAGGAAATCAAATCATTATGACTTGCGGTGCTGGCGGTGCGTTGAATGTAATTATAAAAACTCTAATGGATCAAAATGACGAGTTGATTATTTTCGCGCCGTTTTTTGTTGAATATAAATTTTATGCTGATAATCATGGGGCTAAGTGTAAAGTCATACCTCCTGACGACAGATTTTTACCTGATATGAAGTCTTTTGAAGATTCTATTACATCACGCACTAAAGCTGTTTTAATTAACTCTCCAAATAATCCAACAGGAGTTCTATATACTGAAGATACGTTGAAAAATCTAACTACTATAATTAAAGCAAAAGAAAAAGAATTAAACACAGAGATTTTTTTGATAAGCGATGAACCATATCGAAAAATTATTTTCGACGAATTAAATTACCCTCATATATTTCAATATCATGTTCGGACAATCGTTGCGACATCTCATTCAAAAGATTTAGCTATACCAGGTGAAAGAATAGGGTATATTGCGGTAAATCCAGAAATGCAATCATCAGAAGAATTAATAGATGGACTTGTATTTTGTAACAGGACTTTAGGATTTGTTAATGCTCCTGCATTGATTCAACATATAGTGTCTCAGCTTCAATCAGTTACAGTAGATGTAACTGATTACGAAAGAAAACGCAATTATTTATATGAATCATTGACAGAATATGGCTATTCCATAGTGAAACCGCAAGGCGCTTTTTATATGTTTCCGAAATCTCCCATACCAGACGATGTCCAGTTCGTAGAAGAGCTTAAAAACGAAAAAATTCTTGCTGTGCCTGGGACGGGTTTTGGTTTCCCAGGACACTTCAGGATTTCATATTGTTTGGAAGACAAGACTATCAAAGGTGCTTTACCGGGATTACATAAAGCAATTAGTAAATATAAGAATTGATTTATATAGGTGATTTGTCTTTAAGTCCAAATCCTGTTAACGGAATTAATACGGAATCATTTTTCCCGATAATTTTGTTTTGAGTTAATTTATGTAACCCTGCCATTGCGGCAGCGGCAGTTGGTTCAACGTATAGCCCATATGCTTTACCCAATATTAATTGCCATTGTAAGATATTTTTTTCAGATACAACCTCGCAATGACCATTTGATATATCTAACACCTGTATGATTTGATTGATTCTAGGAGGAGATGCGACTGCAATCCCTCCAGCTATTGTGCTGTTATTATCAGTTTTTTTATTATTGATACCATAATAGGTCGAGTAAATAGGTTGAATTGATTCAGTTTGAATACAGTGCATTTTCGGAATTTTCCGAATTATATTTTTGGATTTCAATTCATTAAATCCTTGCCATGCCCCTATAAACAATGAACCGTTGCCAACTGGCATGATTATGTGGTCGGGTAACTCGAAATCGAATTGTTCAGCAACTTCATAAGCGAATATTTTGGTTCCTTCTAAGAAGTAAGGACTCAAATTGTGTGAAGCGTAGGTAGTATTAGTTTCAAGTGAAAATTTTTGTGCATATTTAGTAGCTTCTTGCCTGTTACCAGGAATTAGATGCGTGGTTGCACCATAAACTTTTATTTGCTCTATTTTAGATTTGGGCGCATTTTCCGGTGCGAATATGTGGGTTTTTATTCCTGCATGAGCTGCATAAGCTGCTATAGATGAACCTGCATTGCCTGAGGAATCTTCACATATTGCCGATATGCCATATTGTTTTAATACCGATATTAAGATAGCACTTCCCCGATCTTTAAATGAACCAGTAGGATTTAAGTATTCAAGTTTTGCAGAAATAGATATTCCAAGTTCAACTGACAATTTTGATAACGAGATTACAGGAGTATTTCCTTCTCCCAGGCTTATCAATTCAAAATCTCCATCAATGGGTAATGGTATTTTATGGTTAATTAAATGTTTAATATATACGGAAGAATCACTATGGGCTGAATATTTTATGTTTAGAGGGCTATTGCAACTTGAACACTGTAATAATGAGTGAGATGGAGCTTCTTCATAACCACATTCAGAACATATAAAAGTGTAATTGTTATTCAATATAGATATTCCTGATTGTCTGATTATGTGCCTTTTTGGGCTATGTATTTTTGTAATAGCCTCAACGTTCGTATATTTATTTTGATACTATTTACGCAATGGGTCAATATAACACATTAAATTCAGAAACAAATCGCAATCGCTTTTTTTATGGGTGGTGGATAGTAATGATCGGGGTGGTTTTACTGACTATCAATTCTTTAGCGGTTTTTCGAGGAATTGGGGTTTTAGTAATTGTTTTAAAAAAAGAACTTGGGTGGAATCGTACACAAGTAACTATAGGAACATTTTTAAGTAGAGCTGAAGGCGCAGCATTAGGACCTATAGAAGGATACCTGATAGATAAAATTGGTGCTCGAAAAATGGTGTTGATTGGCATGTCTATTATGGGTGTAGGGTTTTTAATGTTTTCTCGAATTCAAAATGTGTGGCAATTTTACGCAGTATATATTGTTATTACTTTGGGAGCAGGAATGGGAGGTTGGCTTGCTGTAGCATCTTTAATCAACAATTGGTTTATTAGGAAGAAATCGATAGCAATGGCTATTGCTATGTCAGGGATATATATTGCAGGATTTTTATTAACTCCTTATGGAAAGGCAATGTATATTGATTTTAGACTAACACTGTTAGTAATAGGGTTAATTGTTTTAGTTGTGACATTTCCCAGTGTTTTTATAATTAGGAATAAACCAGAATTGATGGGACTATTACCAGACGGGAATAGAGGTTGCAGAAATAAAAAAACCTTATCTGATAATCCAAACACATTGCCCGATTTGGCTATGGGCACTAATCCAATTGATTTTACTGTTTCTCAGGCTTTAAAACTCCCTGTTTTTTGGATATTGACGTTAGCTCACGTTTGTTCCACTATTTCTATAGCTACTATGGGAGTTCATTTAACTCCTAGAATCACAGATTTGTTAGTGTCTTTGGGTAGATCGGAAGAATCCGCTCTGACATTAGCGACGAACGTGGAATTTGTTTACTCAGCCTTTGCCTTACCTGCTATTTTTATCTCAGGAAGTCTTGGAGATCGTTTTTCCAAGCAAAAAATGTTAGTGTTTTTTTTGATTTTGCAATCTATATCAACATTGATTTTAGCGCTAGGTAATACCTTGAGTATGGCGTTTGTATTCGCTGTAGTTTATGGCATCGCCTTTGGAGGAAGAGTCCCACTGATGTCAGCTATTCGGGGTGATTATTTTGGAAGAAAAAACTTTGCTAGTATTACTGGATGGTCTATGCTACCTAATGGAATATTGACGGCTATAGTTCCGGTTACTATTGCTTGGTGGTATGATAATTATCATACTTACACTCTACCTTTTTTAGTCCTTGCAATGATTAATTTTGTTGGTGCGATAGTTATGATTTTTGCTAATCCACCTCAATATCATTTAAATGCAAATAAACCTAATATTAAAAAAAATATTGAAACAAATGAGATTAATTAGCCATGTGGTTTAAAGACTGGTTGTTTTACACACTAGTAACTGTGGTGTTTGCCGTCGATCAGATTGCTAAAGAGTTTGTAAGATCATATATACCACTATATGGGTCTTGGCCTGAAAGTGGATTCTTTAGATTGGTTCATGGTGTTAATACGGGATCGGCATTTGGAATGTTTTCTAACTACACATTTTTTCTCATTATAGGGTCAATTATAGGAATAGGTTTTCTCCTCTATTTTTTCCATCAAAAAAAATTTACTGTGATTTGGTTACGTCTAGCAATTGGTTTGATTGTGGGTGGAGCGTCGGGTAATTTGTTTGATCGTATTATATTTGGTGGAGTCGTAGATTTTGTTCAAGTAGGGTGGTGGCCTGCATTCAACGTGGCTGATTCATGTATTAGTGTAGGTATGTTTTTCTTTATAGTGATTATGCTTTTTGGAGAAAAATTAGGATTGAAAATTAACGAAAATAGGAATCCTGAAATTGAATGATATAAAAAAGCTAGAAGGCATAGATTCTGTCAGACTGGATTATTTCGTCGCAACTAATGTCGATATTCTTTCTCGATCTATGGCTTCTAAATTAATTTTAGATGGGTTAGTAACAGTAAATGGTATTTCTCAAAAACCATCTTATAAACTGAAAAACGGACAACAGGTGATGGTATATCTCCAAGAATCAGATGAAATAAACCTTCGTCCTCAGAATTTACACCTTAATATAATATTTGAAGATGATGATATGGTTGTGATTAATAAGAAAGCTGGACTCCCAGTTCACCCGGGCCCCGGCCATCCCGACCACACTTTGGTTAACGGAGTTTTATTTGCTTGTCCGGATATTAGTAGTTTTAGATCTATTAGACCGGGTATAGTTCACAGGTTAGATAAAGATACATCTGGCGTAATAATCGTAGCTAAAAATGATAATTCCTTATCACATATATCTGAGCAAATTAAAAACAGAACAGTTGTAAAAAAATACATAGGTTTAGTAAAAGGCAACTTAGAATCTGAATCTGCAATTATTGATGCCCCTATTGGTAGAGATCCTTATAATCGTAAGCGTATGGCAGTTGTGGAAAACGGAAAAAATTCCATTACAAAGTACGACGTTGTCACTAGATATAAGGATTATGATTACCTGGATATCAGCCCACTTACAGGCCGTACCCATCAGATTAGAGTGCATTTATCATCAATAGGTTATCCGATCGCTGGTGACTCCTTATATAACGGTACTGTTGATAATTTACAAAGGCAATTTTTGCATGCTAAATCTATAGAATTTCAACATCCTACATCAAAACAACATATGAAATTTACTGCCGATTTAGCAGATGATTTGAAGTTATTTTTAACTGATATATAAATGGTGATATGCTATCTGTGTTTTTAGTATTTAATTTAAAGGATATATGAGTTTTAAATCTATGATGTTCGATAAACCAAGAGTGAGATATGCTCCTAGCCCTACTGGAGAACCCCATGTCGGCAATATTAGAACAGCATTGTTTGATTGGTTGATATCCAAAAAATATGATGGAAAATTTATAATTAGAGAAGAAGATACTGATCAGGCGAGAATAATTAATGGAGCAATGAATCAACAAGAAGAATCTTTGAGATGGCTTGGTTTGAATTGGGACGAAGGTCTTGGTACAACAGGTGATTATGGCCCATATGTTCAATCAAAAAGAATTGGTTTGTATCATGAATTTGCTGAAAAATTATTATTGTCGGGTAATGCCTATAAATGTTTTTGCTCTAAAGAGCGATTAGATGAACTAAGAGGCATTCAAAACAACTCAAAATCTTCCTTCATTGGTTATGACGGGAAATGTAAGAATAATATTGGTGATTCATATTACCCTAAAGAAGAATGCGTAATAAGATTTAATATGCCTGATTCTGGAAAATCTGTCATAGCTGATTTGGTTAGAGGTAATATAGAGTTCAATAATTCCTTAATGGAAGATTTTGTTATTTTGAAATCTGATTGCTATCCAACCTATCATTTTGCCTCTGTAATCGATGATCATTTAATGCGCATTTCCATTGTTATTAGAGGCGAAGAATGGTTGTCCAGCCTACCTAGGCATATACAAATATATGAAGCTTTTGGATGGGAAATACCACAGTTTGCTCACTTGCCCACAATTTTAGCAATGGATAAAACAAAATTAAGTAAAAGACATGGTGCGACTTCGATTTTGGAATTCAAAGCAGATGGTTATTTGCCTGAGGCCATGATTAATTTCCTTTCTCTACTTGGATGGTCCATAGATGGCGAAAAAGAGATAATTTCTGTAACAGATCTGATCCAGAAATTCGACATTTCAACCCTTAATTCATCAGGTGCTGTATTTGATAAAGAAAAATTAAATTGGATGAATGGATATTATATACGTAACAAAAATGATTATGAACTAGGAAATATTCTCTTTGAGTATTGGCAAGAATATCCACCGGAAGTTTTCGAGTGGCAACCAACGTTGATGGAAACAATTCAAATAGTTCCTTTGATTTCGCAAAGACTAAAAACTTTAGGAGAAGCCGCTTCTTGGGTGTCTTTTTTATACAAAAAGGAAATACATTATGATATAGAGGAATTAATTGAAAAATCAACTGTCACGATCGCACAAAAAGTTGTTGATATAGCTCTAATTGAATTAGAAAAATTGGAATATTTTGAGTCTGGTAAAATTGAGGAATTGTTGCGTACTATATCTTTTGAAGAAGAAATAAAAACGGGTGTTTTCCTAGGTATAATTAGATTAGCAACTTCAGGACAAAAAATATCACCACCTATTTTTCAATCCTTGGAAATATTAGGTAAACAAAGAACTTTGCGATTTTTGAAAAATTGTCAGTCGTTAATCCAAGCTTTCAATACTTATTGACGCTATACTTCAGCAATCTTATACTCAGATATGTCTTTAAATATAATAATAACGTGAGAAATTTATATGTCACTTAAACAAGATTTGCAAGATCGATTAAAAGAAGCTATGCGTAATAAAGAAGCTTTAAAACGAACACTTTTAAGAACACTTTTATCGGAAATTAAAAATGTTGAAATAGATCTTAAAAAAGAATTAAACGATGAAGAAATAATTTCTGTTTTTTCGAAACAAGCTCAACAACGTAAAGACAGTATCGAAGCTTTCGAACGTGCTGCTCGTTTTGATTTAGTTGAAAAAGAAACATTAGAATTAACCATAATAGAGACATACTTGCCTGAACAAATGGATACTGTGGAAATTATGACTATAATTGATTCGGTTATATTGGAAGTAAATGCTCAGAATCCAAGTGATATTGGAAAAGTTATGAGTGTTTTAATGCCTAAAATAAAAAATCGCGCTGACGGTAAAACTGTTAATTTGTTGGTACTTTCAAAATTAAAGGATCTAGCTTGACGTTGAAATTTGGTGTTGTCGTTTTCCCAGGTACTTGGAGTGATCAAGATTGCCATTACGTGATTAAAAATCAATTCAAACAAAGGGTTGAATATATATGGCATAAGGATACTGACCTTAGCGGAATTGACTGCCTTATTTTACCAGGGGGATTTTCTTATGGAGATTTTTTGAGATGCGGGGCTTTAGCTAGATTTTCACCTATTATGAAGTCCGTTATTTCATTTGCTTCTCAAGGTAAACCGGTGATTGGTATTTGTAACGGATTTCAAATTTTATGTGAATCCGGTCTTTTACCGGGCGTTTTGACAAGAAACCATGATTTAAAGTTCAAATGTGAATGGGTTCATTTAAAAGTAGTTAATAATAATACTATTTTTACTAGCAAAACAGAAAAAGATAAATTAATAAGAATGCCTATTTCTCATGGTGAAGGAAATTTTTATGCTGATGAAAAATCATTATTAGATATAGAACGAAATAACCAAGTTGTGCTCAGATATTCTTCAATTAACGGCAGTTTAAATATGAAATATAATCCTAATGGGTCAGTTAATAATATAGCAGGAATTGTTAATATTGAAGGTAACGTATTAGGCATGATGCCACACCCAGAAAGAAACTGTGAAAGCTTATTGGGTGGGACTGACGGTAAAATTATTTTTCAGTCTGTTTTGGATGCTCTTAATATTGTCGTGCCGGCTTGATTATAGGAATAATCCTAGCATTATTTGCAGGATTCGGATTTGCAGGCAGCGCAGTATTTATTCGTATTTCTTTGAAAAATATAGGATTATCCGGAGCAACTGTTATTTCGCTATTTGCTTCAACGATATTTGCTTTGATTGCAGCAAGCATTTTTCATATGGATGAAATAATTCTATTGCAACCAACCACATTGTTGTGGTTTCTATTGATAGGTGGTATTACTTTTGCTGGAGGTAGATCATTGCAATACTTGGCTATAAAACATTTGGGTGCAGCCAAGGCATCAGCTATAGTTTCAGCCTCTCCCTTATTCGCTTCCGTGTTAGCTGTCGTATTTATCAATGAATCCATTACTATCCCTGTGGCTATTGGTACGATTTCAATACTAATTGGCCTAATTACAGTGTCTTATAATAAAAACGAAAGTAGCATTAATCAATCTACAATCATAACAACCCACCTACATCATAGAAAAATATTTGGACAACATCTGATAAATCGTGCAACCGTAGCGTCAATATTTTCACTAGGTGCTATGTATGGAATCATCGCGGCTTTGATGTATGGGATTTCTGCTGTATTAGGCAAAAAAGTAACCTCTGATTTAGCTTCTCCTTTGGTAACAACAGGATTTTCATTACTATTCGGATTAATACTGACATCAATAATAATGGGTAGGCTAGCTTTTAGGGATATTAAAAGAGCGAAAGTAAAATCTTTTATAACCGTTGTGATTGCTGGATTTTTTTCTGCCAGTGGAGTTTCTTTTTGGTTATTTAGCCTATCAAAAGCTTCGGTAGTAGTAGTAATGCCTATAATTGCGATTTATCCATTGATTACTATAATAATGGTGAAATTATTACTTAAAGGTGATGAAAATATTACTAAAAAAACAATTATAGGAACTTTTATAGTAATCATTGGTGTTATTTCTATCGGGATTGGTAATATATAAAATCATAAAATCGGGACAAATTATTTATGAAATTTGATGATTTATTGTTAGATAATCTAGCATTATCTAGATTAGAGTATGAAATTATAGTTGAAAGAATTCAAAGAGAACCTAATTATTTAGAATTAGGCTTATTCGGATCTCTTTGGAGTGAACATTGTGGATATCAACATTCTAAACTTTTGTTGAAGCGTTTTGACGTAAATCATTCTCGATTGCTAGTTAATGCGGGAGAAGAAAATTCAGGAGTTGTCGATATCGGGGATGATTTAGCCATTAGTTTTAAAATTGAATCCCACAATCATCCTTCCGCTATTGAACCATATGAAGGCGCTGCTACCGGAGTAGGGGGTATTGTAAGAGATATTTTTGCAATGGGAGCTCGCCCTATAGCACTTTTAAATTCCTTGAGATTTGGTCCATTAACTCACTCTAGAAATAAATATATTTTTAATGGAGTTGTATCCGGTATTTCGAACTATGGAAATTGTTTAGGTATACCTAATATCGGAGGGGAAGTTTCATTTTCGTATTCGTATATAGATAATCCACTGGTTAATGCTATGTGTATAGGTCTTTTAAACAAAAAAGACTTAATGAGATCTGATTCAGGATCACCTGGTAATTTACTATTATTGGCAGGTTCGGGAACTGGTAAGGATGGAATTCATGGAGCATCAGGTTTAGCTTCAACTACATTTGCAAATGAAAGAGAATTAAGACCTACAGTGCAAGTGGGTAATCCTTTTTTGGAAAAAAAGTTAATTGAAGCATGCTTAGAAATAGTTTATTCAGGGAAAATTGATGGTATGCAAGATTTGGGAGCAGCAGGATTAACTAGTGCTGCGGTAGAATGCGCCGCTAATGGTGGCAACGGAATTGAAATCGATGTTTCTTTGATATCAAGAAGAGATTCTGACATGGAACCTTATGAAGTGATGTTGTCCGAAACTCAAGAAAGAATGCTGATGTCTGTTAAACCGGAAAACTTGAAATTTGTAATCAATATATTTGAGAAATGGGATATTAATAGTGAAGTTATAGGTACGGTAACTGACACTGCTAATACGGTTATTACAGATAATGGGAAAGTAATAGCAGATTTACCCGTTTATATTCTTACAGATCCTCCTCTTTACACATTGAATGGTATTGAGTCTAGTGAGGTGGGAATTTCACGGAATTTCGACTTAAGCAAATTTTCTTTATCAAATGATACTCCATCAAATATATTTTTGAAAATTTTGGCTTCAGAAAATATAGCAAGCCGGAAATTTATATTTTCCCAATATGATCATCAAGTGCAAACTAATACTGTTGTAGGTCCAGGAGGAGATGCGGCACTTATACGAATTAAAGGTACGAATAAAGGATTAGCATCAGCCACAGACGGTAACTCTAAAATGTGTTATTTGGACCCGTATATTGGTTCACAAATAGCTGTGGCTGAAGCTTGTAGAAACGTGTCATGTACTGGCGCTACTCCTATCGCCATAACGAATTGTTTAAATTTTGGAGACCCAGAAAAACCCGAAATATATTACCAATTGGATCGATGTGTATCGGGTATTGCTGATGCTGCTAATATATTCGACAGTCCAGTTATTAGTGGAAATGTTAGTCTTTATAACGGAACAGGCCAATCCGATATTTATCCTACGCCAATTATAGGAGCAGTGGGGTTAATAGATAATGTTAATAAATATTGTGGTGCAGGATTTGTAAATGAAAATGATTTGGTTGCTGTTCTTGGGGTTTCTGAACTTTCATTGGATGTTAAATATCTCGCAGGTAGTGAGTATTTAGATGTGCTTCACGGTAAAGTCATGGGTGCCCCAGAGATTGATATGGATTTTGAATTAAAATTACAAAAAACATGTGTGGCTCTTATAAACGATCAATTGTTAAATTCATCTCATGATTGTTCAGACGGAGGCTTGGCTATAACCATTGCGGAATCTGCCATATTAGGAAATAAAGGGTTTGAATTATCATCTGAAATTGATGGCAGATGGGATAGCGCATTATTTGGTGAAAAACAGTCTCGAATAGTGATATCCTTTAATCCAAAATACTTGGATCAGATAAGAGAAATTTGCAATATTAATTGTTTGCCGTATATTGTTATTGGAGAAGTTTTATTTGATCGTTTTCGAATGAAGGATTTTATAGACATAAACTTAGTAGACTTATCGGATATTTGGCATCAATCATTGGAATTGCTGAGTCAATAATTATTTGACATGATTTTTAACCAATGCTAAATTACTTTTTGTTTTAATGGTTTTTTTGTTTTTTGATTATTAAATAAATTTTACAATCAACTGGAGTTTCATATAAGTGCCTACATATGATTATCATTGCGACCAATGTGGAGCCGATTTCGAATTAAGACTTCGGTTCAGTGATTTAGTTGAACAAGATTGTGTAAATGAAGAATGCTCTGCAATAGCAAGAAGATTGTTTTCAGTAGTGCCCGTAGTTTTTAAAGGCAGCGGTTGGTATGTAAATGATTATGGAAATAAAACCAGTGCTTCTGCTAAAACTGCAGAAACTTCTTCATCTGATCAATCGAATACTGATAATAAATCTTCAAAATCTGATAATAAATCTTCAAAATCTGATAATAAATCTTCAAAATCTGATAATAAATCAAATACTACGTCTTCTGATGCTAACTCTTCTACTAGTTCAGTCTCCACTAATTCTTCCGATAAAAAAAATAAATAATGATTGCTCTGCTTCAGAGAGTGTTGGAAGCTGAGGTAAAATCTGCACAACATGCGGTAGGATCAATTGACTTAGGTATTTTATTATTTCTTGGGATATCTTTTGATGATGGCATGGATGATATAAGCTACATAGTGGACAAGGTAATTAATCTGCGAATTTTTTCAGGTCCCAGAGGAGATTTAGACGTTTCTGTAAAAAATATTAGCGGAAGCATCTTAATAATAAGCCAATTTACTCTTATGGCTTCAATAAAAAATGGTCGAAGACCTAACTTCAAAAATGCAATGACATCTGACAATGCAAAAAATATATACGAAATTGTAGTTAACGAATTCATCAAAACTGGCATTAATGTAGTAACTGGAGAATTTAAATCACAAATGATCGTTAAATCATCAAATGATGGTCCATTTACAATCATAGTAAACTCAAAAGATAGATCGGTATAGAATTGTTATGCTATATTTAAACTCAAATCTAGGTTTGGAGCGGAGTGAGTTATTGCTCCTACCGATATAAGATCTACTCCAGATTCGGCTACTTTTTGTACTGTGTTTATGTTTATTCCACCTGAGGCCTCAGTAATTATTTTTCCTTTACATAATGCTACTGCAATGGTCATGTCATCGGGGCTCATATTGTCTAGTAGTATGATTTCGGCTCCAGATTCTATTACGGCGTTTAGTTGGTCTAAGTTTTCTACTTCAATTTCAACTTTTATAGTGTGTGACGCTCTGTCATGAGCTTTTTTGATTACGTCTCCTATCGTCAATCCATCAGCAGCTAATGTTTTGATGTGATTATCTTTAATTAATATGCCATCGGCTAAATTTTGTCGGTGATTATAACCACCACCCATTCTAACCGCATATTTTTCTAAAGATCGGAACCCGGGAGTAGTTTTACGTGTATCGACTATTTTTGCCTTTGTATGAGAAATTGCCTTAACATATTTTGATGTTTCAGTTGATATACCGCTAAGTTTTCTTAAGAAATTGAGCGCGGTTCTTTCTGCTATCAAAATCGAAGCCAGCTTTCCTTCTATTTGCGCAATCTTTTGGTTCATATTTAAATTATCACTGTCGTTACTTAATTGTGTTATTTTAAGTAATGGATCTACTGAATTGAACACATACTTAGTGACATCGATCCCAGCCAATATTCCAATCTCATCAGATATTATGGTAGCCTTACCGATTAAATTGTCAGAAATTAAGGCTTCCGTAGTTGCATCCCCCATGGAGTAATCTTCCATGATTGCTAAATTTACCAGTGACTTTATTGATGGTGTTATTATCATTTATTACCTATCTGATTCGTTATTAACGTGGATTATACAAGGGAAAGCATTCGCTCTAAAGCAATTCGAGAGTACTTTCTAGTTTGCTCATCTACCTTTATTTGGTTTACTACTATTCCTTCAAGCAATCCGTCTAGTACCCATGATAGGTAGGCTGGATGTATCCTGTACATGGTTGAGCAAGGACAGACTACCGAATCCAAACAAAATATAGTTTTGTCAGGATTTTCTGTAGCTAACCTATTAACCATGCTTATTTCTGTACCTATGGCCCATTGGGTTCCTGCATCAGATTCAGTCACCATTTTTTTGATATATTCTGTAGATCCTGAGAAATCTGCTTCCATTACTACATCTTGTGTGCACTCAGGATGAACTATTATGTTTATGTTCGAGTTATCCGATCGAGCTTTTTCTATTTGTTGCACCGTGAATCTTGTGTGAACTGAGCAATGCCCTTGCCATAAAATTAGCTTCGCGTCTGATATTTCTTTTTTTGAATGGCCACCTAATGGTTTGAAAGGGTTCCATACGATCATTTCATCAGTACTCAGTCCTTTTTTTATAGCCGTATTTCTTCCTAGGTGTTGATCGGGAAGGAATAGTATTTTGTCTCCTTTTTCATAAGCCCAATCAAATGCTGAATCAGCATTTGAAGATGTGCAGACTATTCCTCCATTTTCTCCACATAGAGATTTTATTGCTGCAGTAGAATTCATGTACGTTATCGGGATTATTTTCGATTCTCCAGAGACTATTTCGTTAAGATCATCCCAACAGTCTTTGACATCTTCTATTTGTGCCATATCAGCCATAGAACATCCTGCTGTTATGTTTGGAAGTATTACTTTTTGTGCTTCAGTACTTAGTAGATCTGCTGTTTCTGCCATAAAATGTACTCCACAGAATATTATGTATTCAGCATTCCCATGTTCTGCGGCGTATTGAGCTAATTTGAAAGAGTCTCCCCTGACATCCGCATGTTTTATTACCTCATCTCTTTGATAGTGATGCCCAAGAATTACTAGTTTGTCACCTAATATTTCCTTCGCATTTTTTATGTTGATTTCCAGTTGAGCAGAGTCTGTACGCATGTAGCTTAACGGGAGTTTTTGCCAACGTACTCCAATGTCAAATTCCTCTTCTAGAGTTCTCGATGATAAATCATCGTCGGTTTGACAGAAAGCAGACTGTTCTAGTTCAGTGATGGGAATAGTAGGATTTTTGTATTTGATTATCAAATGTACACCTCATTTTACTATTGTGTGATTACTGTTCCGTTAAGATACCAGGGACTTGTTTTATTTATTTTAACGTTTATTAATTCTCCTGGCGAATGGCATTCACTATCCAAAAAGACAATTTTATCATTTCTGTTTCTCCCAAATGATTTGCCTTCTTTTTCCCCTTCAATTAACACTTCGAATGTTTTGCCTAATAGAGCGAGATTTAATTCTCGCACAATTTTTTCTTGAGTATCATTTATTATTTTTAATCGTGTTTTTTTCACTTCTTGTGGCACATTGTCAATCATTTTTCTGTCTGCTATCGTGCCTTCTCTTGTTGAATATGCCGCAGAATGAATTTTATCAAATTTTAAATCTGTTATTAAATCCACAGTACTTTGAAATTGCTCATTTGTTTCTCCACAGAATCCAACTATTAAATCGGTACTTAGTGTTACATTAGGGATTTTATCTCTGATTTTTTGAATCAATGATCTGTATTCTTCGTTTGTGTATCCACGTCGCATGTTTTTTAAAACATCATTATGCCCAGCTTGAAATGGTAAGTTAATGTTTTCACATACTTTATCTAAATTCGCAATTGCATCTATGATGTTGTCATCCATGTCGTTTGGGTGAGATGTAAGGAACCTTATTCGTTCTATTCCTTTCACTGAATTGATCGATTCGAGTAATTGAGCGAGGTTTGTTGAACCAGGCAAATCATGTCCGTAAGAATCAACATTTTGTCCCAATAGAGTTATTTCCTTCACTCCTCTTGCTGCTAATCGTTCTGATTCTAATGTTATATCCTCAATACCTCTACTTTTTTCTCTGCCACGTCGATACGGTATGATACAAAATGAACAGAATTTATCACATCCGTGAATTATTGGTATGAAGGTTGTTACTGACGGAACAGCTGTCATATTTTGAATACATCCGTCAGTATTTATATCCATTTTATCGGAAAGAAATTGAAGCAATGGGTCGTATTGTTGTGGTTGCATGAATACGTCGACATAAGGAAACCTTTTCTCTAATGATTCTGTTTTAGGCCCTACCATACATCCCATTAAAGCAATGATTTTATTGGGGTTTTGTTGTTTACTTGGTTTGAGACTTGTTAATGTGCCGACTGCTTTGTTCTCTGCATTCTGCCGAACAACGCACGTGTTTAGTACTACAAGATCGGCATCTTGTTTAGAATTCGAGTATACAAATCCTAGGCCTTCAAGTGCTCCTTGTAATCTCTCAGAGTCAGCTGTATTCATTTGGCATCCTGTTGTCCAAATATGGTATGTCTGCATACTTATAGCTCTTTTATTTAGTGGCGGAGGTAATGGGATTCGAACCCATGAAAGGGCTTAACACCCTCTAACCGCTTAGCAGGCGGCCGCACTAGACCACTATGCGATACCTCCATTATATTTTTTTTCTTATGATCCATATTATATTGAAATTAGTTGGTTATGACCAACTCTAATCTAATAACACTCATATAAGGGTGTTATTTTAAGTTTTTTTTATTTAAAAAGGTCGGAATCCTGATTCGTCTTCTATCCAAATACTTCCTTCTGTAAAATATTCTTTTTTCCAAATAGGTACAATTTGTTTTATTCTATCTACAGAGTACTGGCAAGCATTAAAAGAATCTTTTCTATGAGGAGATCCTATAGCCACAACTAGACTGACTTCTCCGACATATAATTTGCCTATCCTGTGTAATATAGCAACTTTCACATTCCATTGGGCTACTATTTCTTTACATACTTGTTCAAGTTTTGTTATGGCCATCGTTTCGTAACACTCATATTCAAGAAATAATACTTTTCGGTCTTGAGTATGATCCCTAGTGACTCCTCTAAATAAGGTTGATGCTCCATTAGAATTTGAATCAACGAAATCCATTGCTTCCGTTGGATTTAACGGTTGTTCAGAAATTCGTACAAAGTATTTCTTAATACTAGGCATTGTTCATCCTCCACTAACAGGTGGTATCAATGCCACAATATTTTCAGGTTCTAATACTGTGTTGTGTCCACAAAACTCTTCATTAATAGCTGCTACGATTTTGGACGTATCAGTTTTGATATTTGGGAATCGTCTTGAAATTATTTGGATTAAATCTCCTAGCGTGGCCCCCGGGTTAATTTCAAAGTAATCTGATTTGATGCCTGTTTTTTCTCTATAGGATGCGAAAAACAATACTTTAATTTCCATGTTTATGACTTTTGTTATTTGTTTATGTTGAAAAATTTATAGTTTTAGTTTCCGATAACTCACTTATTTTTTCATCAGAATACCCTAAAATATCCTTCAATATTTGTTGAGAATGCTCACCTATCATGGGTGTGGGGCCTACCACCATCTCTGTTCTACCGAACTTGATCATCTTACCTGACACATGCATCGATCCAGCTATTGGGTCGGTTACTTCAACAAGTATTTCCCGTGCTTTTAAGTGCGGATCTTCGGCTGCTTGAGGGGTACTATTAACGGGAGAGCAAGGTACACCGTTGTTAGATAAAATTTCTACGGCAGTACTCATTGTGTGTTCTATAAACCAACTTTGTAGTCCTGCCTCTAATTCCGAGGTATTTTTAGATCGATCTGACCTAGTTTGAAATTTTTTGTCTTCAAGCCATTCGGGTTTTTGTATTGAATCGCATAGACGTTCCCACATGTTTTCATTTGTTGCAGCAATGATTACATACCCATCTTTTGTTTCGTAACATCCGCCTGTTCCTTTACCGTTACCTTCTCTCTCAGGCAGTAAACCTCCTTCTAAATAGGCAGTAATAGGGATTTCGTTACAGGTATATCCCGTGTCAGCTAGACACACGTCAATTGTTTGTCCTTCTCCGGAAAACTCTCTTTCTCTTAATGCTGCTAATGCACCTATTGTAGCGTGTAATGAGGTAATGCGGTCTATCAAAGGGAAACTTGTTCGTGCTGGAGGTGCGTCTTCTTCACCATTAACTAGCATCATCCCACTTATTGCTTGCCCTATGGGATCAAACCCCACTCTATCTTTATATGGGCCGTATTGGCCATAAGCAGAAACATTTACCATTATTATTTTTTTATTCAGTTTTTTTAATTCTTGATAACCAAACCCCATTTTATCTATCGTGCCTGGTCTGAAGTTTTGAATTAAAACATCGGACATTTTGACTAGGTCAGCTAGTACTTTTTTACCATTTTCATCACGTAAATTTATGGCTAAGCTTTTTTTCCCACTATTGTATTGAACCCAATAAGCACTTTGCCCTCTCACAGTAGGTCCATTTTTACGGCTTTCATCGCCATCTATACCTTCTATTTTAATTACTTCTGCACCCATACGGGCAAACATCAAGGCACAACGTGGTCCGGCTTGATATCTACCTAGATCTAGTACCCTTATACCTTCAAGAGGCGCTGATATGTTTTTTGTTTGAGTCGTCATGTTTTCCTCCTTATTGGGAATGAATATTTAAACTTTCCTGCCTTTTCGATCTATAAAAGATTTAAACCCTTCAAGCACAGGAGTAGGGCTTAGTTTTCCTGCAACAGCGTCCATCTCATTTTTGTAGGTGTCTGGCCATGCTAAGCCTACGTTGCTAGTCAATAATTCTTTTATGCCTTGAACCATTCTAGGGTCATTGGCAGCTATTTGTTCAGCTAATTCTCTAGCTTTATTCATGAGGTTTTCTGATTCAACAAGATGATTTATAAGTCCGATTTGTAAAGCTTCCTTAGCTTCTATGATTCGAGCTGTCATAAGTAATTCCTTTGCTTTTGGCCAACCGACTTGCATAGGAAGGCTCCATGTGGCATTAACCCTTCCATATGATGCTGCAAGGAACTTGAATTTGGTTCTTTCACATCCCACTCTCATGTCAAAACTAGAAGCTAATACTGAACCTCCGCCATATGCCAATCCGTTTATGGCTCCTATCGTAGGCTTGGTGCATGCCCCAATATGCCAAGGATAGGAGCTCCTGTTTGGGTCCTCCTCTATCGGTGTTGCACTTTCAGCATTTCTAGTCATTTCATGTATATCCATGCCTGCAGTGAATGCTCTATCACCTGCTCCTGTAAATATCACAACTTTTATTGAGTCATCTGACTCCATATTGGTTACAGCATCGTCCATTTCTTTTACTAAGGTTGTACTTAAAGCATTTAAAACCTCAGGCCGGTTTAAGGTTATTGTACCTATTCCCGAAGATTTATCGGTTAGTATTGTTTGATAAGTCATCAAAAATCTCCCTTTTTATATTATGAGGTTTTATTATAGCCACTTTTCATAATTGTTTGTTTTTATAAATAAGAATAACTACTATCTTTTAACATAAAACATTTGAATACTGTTACTATTCGGCTGGTATAAAAAACATTTAAATAATACAGGGGGAAAAATGACTGAAGGATCTTTTCATCCAATAAAAAAAATTCCCGTTGAATCTATGACTGTCAAGCCAAATCTGGATTTGAATAAGACTTATGAAAATTTCACGTGGGAATCTATGTATGACGAATTGGATTGGCTACCCGGTGGCGGATTAAATATGGCGCACGAAGCGATAGATCGGCATGCGAATGGAACGAAAAAGAACAAAATTGCATTAATTTGGGAAGGTAAAAATGGAGAAAATGAAGAATACACATTTGGAGATCTCCAATTACTTACCAATAAATTCGCAAATGTTCTAACTAGTTTGGGCATTGTAAAAGGAGACAGAGTTTTTATATTTATGGATAGATTGCCGGAACTTTATGTGGCATTTTTTGGAGCATTAAAATCGGGAGCAGTGGTTGGTCCTTTGTTTTCGGCTTTTGGTCCGGAACCAGTTCGCGACCGTATGCAAGATAGTGGGGCTAAAGTTTTAATCACGCAACCAAATTTAAGAGCAAAAATATCTGAAATAATTCCGGAATTGTTTGAATTGCAACATATTTTGATAGTTAATAAGGATGGTCGAGACTCAAGTCCAATTGATCCACAGGATTTGTCATATTACGAAGAAATGGATAAAGCTTCAGACCAATTCACTACTGTTGTAACGGGACAATATGATTATTCTGTTATGCACTATACCTCTGGTACTACAGGTAAACCAAAAGGTGCTGTACATAGGCATCAAGCGGTAGTTCAGCAAAGAGCAACGGGTAAGTGGGCATTGGATCTGCATGAGGATGATATATATTGGTGTACGGCTGATCCGGGTTGGGTAACCGGCACATCATATGGGATGTTGGCACCGTGGACTAATGGTGTTACACAGCTCATATACGAGGGAGGATTTGGAGCTAGTAAATGGTATGAACAAATTCAAAAACACAATGTTACTGTTTGGTACACTGCTCCAACCGCTATACGTATGCTTATGAAAGCCGGAGCAAATGTTATAGATAAATATGATTTATCATCCTTAAGATTCATTAGTAGTGTAGGTGAACCATTGAATCCGGAGGCAGTAGTATGGAGTAATGAGGTGTTTGGCATGCCATTCCATGATAATTTTTGGCAAACCGAAACAGGTGCGATCATATGTGCAAATTATCCATCTATGGAGGTCAGGCCAGGATCAATGGGACGCCCTATACCAGGCGTGCAAATAGAGATGGTTGATGAGAATTTTAATGTGGTTCCGGCTGGAGAGGTAGGGAATTTGGTTGTAAAACCAGGGTGGCCATCTATGTTTCATGCATATTGGAACAATTCGGAAATGTACAACTCTCGTTTTAGAGCAGGATGGTACATGACTGGAGATAGGGCAAAAAAAGATGAAGACGGATATATATGGTTCATAGGAAGAGCAGATGATGTCATTAATACAGCCGGGCATTTGGTCGGACCATTTGAAGTAGAAAGTGCCTTGATCGAACATCCTGCTGTAGCAGAAGCTGGAGTAATAGGTAAACCAGATCCTATAGCAATGGAAATTGTCAAAGCTTTTATTTCTCTTAAGGACGGATATGAAGAATCAACAAAACTCCGCAATGAGATAATGAAATTTGCAAAAGAAAAATTGTCGACGGCAGTTGCTCCCAGAGAGATTGATTTCATAGATTCTTTACCAAAAACACGAAGTGGTAAAATCATGCGTCGGTTGCTTAAGGCAAGAGAATTGGGTTTACCAGAAGGTGATACCTCAACATTGGAAGATGATTAATGGGTTCAACTAAAACCCAATCAGGCAATCTCAAAGCTCTTGTTTGTTCGGAGATTGATAACAATAAAGAAAAATTGATATCTGTGGCAAAAGAAATATTAGAAAATCCAGAGACTGGATTCAAAGAATTTAATACTTCTAAAATTGTAGCTAGAGAATTCATGTCTTTAGGAATGGAATTTGTAGATCAGATTGCAATCACAGGACTGAAATCAAAATTAGATTCTGGATTTGCCGGACCTAATATTGCTGTGATCGGTGAATTAGATTCAGTAAAAGTTGCGGGGCATCCATATCAAGACTCAGAATCTATTGCCGCTCATGCATGCGGACATCATTGCCAAATAGCAATGATGTTGGGAGTTGCTATCGGATTAAAGGCGAAAGGAGTTCTAGATAATTTATCGGGAAAAATCACGTTTATGGCGGTTCCGGCAGAAGAATACATAGAAATTGAATATAGAGATGATTTGAGACGTAATGGAATAATAGAGTTTTTAGGTGGAAAACCTGAATTTGTGAGACTTGGTCATTTCGATGATGTTGATATGGCTATTATGACTCATACTACATCCCAAAGTTCGAAAATCACTTTAGCTGCCACTAATAATGGAATGGTTGGAAAGTCAATAAAATTCTCGGGGGTAGCCTCGCATGCAGGAGGCGCTCCCCATTTGGGAATTAATGCTTTAAATGCCGCAATGTTGGCAATGACTGCTATACACGCCCAACGAGAGACATATAGAGATGAAGATTCTATTAGAATACATCCTATTATCACTAAAGGGGGTACATCAGTGAGCTCTGTTCCTGATGAAGTTAGAATGGAAACATATGTTAGAGGAGCTTCAATTGAAGCATTTTTATCTGCTTCCGAAAAAGTTGATAGAGCTTTACGAGCTGGAGCAATTGCTATGGGAGCTTCTGTAGATATCACAACATTGCCTGGGTATTTGCCCATTATTAATAATGAATCTTTATTAGCGATTTATGAACTCAATGCAAAACAATTGGTAGGAAAGAAAAATTTAAATACAGAACTTATTCATGGAGCAGGATCTACAGACATGGGTGATATTTCACAACTTATGCCGGTCATTCACCCATATGTAGGAGCTGCTTCTGGAAAAGGGCATGGACTTGATTATGTCATTGAAGATTATGAATTAGCAGTTGTTACTAGCGCAAAAGCCATGGCATTGACTGTGATAGATTTATTAATGGATGGAAGTAAAGTTGGCGGTAAAATAGTGATTGATACCATTTCTCCTTTAAATAAGGAGTCTTATTTATCGTTATTGAGGAATATGACTAAAGATGAGACTTTTCAGTATTAATTAAATTCTGAAAAGAATGACGAATTTTAATGTTACAATTCGTCATTTCAAAAATTCCGAGAGTTCTTTTGAAAATTTGTTTTTCCATGCAATATTTAAATAAATTCTTTCAAGGGCCTGTTGAATAGTTCTAGCAGCAGCAGGAGTAGGATTATCGTCGAAAAATTTTTCTATTTCTTCTATTCTGGATGCTTCGGAAAAACCAGATACAAGTGATACCAGTCTGTTTAAAGCAAATCCTCCATCTCCATATCTCTTATCAATTTCAGTCCAATTTTCGCGTATAAAATCCCATGCTATTGATCTGCCTAATTGTGAAGACGACACTCCTACAATGATCCTTATTGAGTCTTGAGCACGAATTCTTCCGCTCAATGAAATTTCTAGAGATCTATTAAGTAAAGATTTTTCTGAAAAATTAGCTAATGCTCCATGCAGTCTTACTTTTTCCTCTTGTAGAGTTACTTTTCTTTCTAAGTCGAGCATTTGGTTGAAAATTGGTGTATCCCCATTTTGAGCAGTTATGTTGAATATGACTCCTCTTATGTCTGGGTGTACCTCGTCAGAATTCCGACAATATAATTGGAATAGTTCTAAAGACTTGTTAATAGTTGATTTATTTCCATAGTGCCCTAAATTTCCTAATGCTGTAGATCTGAGTAGAGAATCTAAATGACCTTCATTTTCTTTTTTATACCACCCAATAGAATCTGCGATTTGTATGTAAATTTGTTCACAGAAGGATTTGTAATTTTTATGATAACTTTCAGATTCTATTAAATTCTCTATAAATCTCAATCCACTGGATAAATCTGATAACACCGAAGCATCAGATTCATTATTGAATGATTTGGCCAAAGTTAAAAACCTTGTGGGAGAACTATATCCAGCCCTACTTAAAGCAAATGCGTCTCCTTGAATACCTAATCTATCTCTGGCCGGTATTTGGTTTCGCTGAATCGCTGTTTGGAGCTTTAATAATTGTTGATCAGAATAATTAACTCTGTAAAATCCAGTTTGATCCGGATTAATTTTAATCCACTTATCGGATGAATCTAACGTAGTACTAAAAGAATCGGTAGCTGACTCCATTAGTATAGAGGTTTCCGATTTAGAATCGTTGCATGCTTTGACTGGAATAGCCCATGTAGTTGTATCCGTAATTGATTTTGATATATTTTCAAATAAAAATCTTTTTTGATTTATTGTTATTTGGTTGTTTTTATCTATATCAAAATCAATTACGGGGAAGCCAGTTTGTTTGACCCATGAGTCCATAATTTTCGAAACTGGTTTTCCGGATACTTCAGCTAAAGAATTCCACAAGTCTTGAGTTTGCGCATTTTGATATGAATGTTTGGTTAAATACAAATTTATACCTTTCCGGAAATCTTTTGCTCCTAAATAATCTTCAAGCATTCTTAGAACAGATCCGCCTTTACTGTAGCTGATAGCGTCAAACAGAGCTCCTATTTCGTCAGGGTTATTCACTTCTTGTTCAATGGGGTGTGAGTTTTTTAGACTATCTAATGAGAAAGCTGAACCAGTGTCCGCATTTAAAAATTCAGTCCAAACTTCCCATTCGGGATGAATTGCATCAACGGCTTTATCTCCCATCCATGAAGCAAAGCTTTCGTTAAGCCAAAGATCATTCCACCAATCCATGGTTACTAAGTCACCAAACCACATATGGGCCATTTCATGGGAAATGATTGAAGCAACTCTTTGTTTTGTGGACGCAGATGTGTTTTTAGGATCTACTAACAGAGCGGCCTCTCGATAAGTGATTGCGCCCCAGTTTTCCATAGCACCTGCTGCGAAATCTGGTAATGCAATGTGATCCATTTTCGGTAAAGGATATGGAATCCCAAAATATTCATTGAAAAAAGTTAACAAATTTACAGATGTTTCAAGTGCAAATTCTCCCTGTGTTTCATTCCCTCTAGTAGTCCAAATTCTCATTAGAGTTCCATTATCGGCATACTGCTCTATGTGCGCTAGATCTCCTATTATAAAGGCTAATAGATATGTGGACATTTTAGGAGTTGGATCATATGTGATAGATTTCCACCCGGATTCACCAAAAAATTCTTGGGCGACCGGCATATTAGATAGGGCTGAAAATTTACTTTCTATTTGTAAAGTTACGTTAAAAGTAGATTTGTAGTTTGGCTCATCCCAACAAGGGAATGCTCTGCGAGCAAAAGTCGATTCGAATTGAGTGGCAGCTAAAAAAGCTTCTTCTCCTTCAGGGTTAATATAAGAACTCTTATAGAATCCGTGCAGCCTGTCATTAAGGTTTCCCCTGTAATTTATGTTTAAAAAATATTCACCTGTAGATATCGGTTCAGACAAATTTATAGACAAGATTTGTGAATTTTCATCTAGGTCAAAATTTTCTAATTGCATAGATTCAGTCGTGTTTTCGACCGTGATGGATTGTATTTCCAGTTCTGTAGCATTAAGAAGGATTTTACTAGTTGTGGTTAACACATCTAAAGATATTTTGACTTTTCCGTCAAACTTAAAAGATTCTAGGTTGGGTTTTAACCATAGATCATAATTTGTAGGAATTATATTTCTGGGCAAAACTTCTCTATTGTCAGGCATGTGAATTCATTGACTCCTTCATATAATTGTTATTTTGCTTGCCAGTTAGGAGTTCTTTTTTCTGAAAAAGCTAATGGCCCTTCTTTTCTATCCTCAGAATTCACCCATTTTTTTTCTTCAGAATAAGTTCCTTTGATAGCATTTGGTAAAGAAGTTTCTAACCCTACATATGACATCTGTTTAGATAGTCTCACAGAAAGTGGTGCTGCCTCTAATATTTGATTAGCCCATTTTTCGGCAGTTTCTATGAGCTTGGCTAATGGTACTATTTCATTAGCTAATCCTAGATTGTATGCTTCTTGTGCAGAAATTCTTGTGGCAGTTAACATCATGCCCATAGCTCGTTTAAGCGGGATATGTCTAGATAATCTATGTATTCCTCCTGCACCTGCCACTAATCCTACGCGTGGTTCAGGGAGGCCAATTTCTGCATGGTCAGCCATGATAATGATATCGCATGCCATAGCTAACTCTAATCCACCACCTAATGCATACCCGTTAACTGCGGCAATGATAGGTTTCCAACATTTAAATTCTGTATCTGTTGTGATACCTCCTAACGGTGCTCTTTCTGGCAAGTCTATTTCTCTATTTTTATATTCGTCGTAATTTTCAGCAGTATATTTTAGATCATTACCTGCGCTGAAAGCTTTATCACCTTTCCCTGTGACAATTATTATCCAAGAATCCTCATCTTCGTTAAATGCTTTGAATGCATGAGCCATTTCTGAATTTATTGGAGGATGAAGAGCATTCATTCGTTCCGGTCTATTAATTGTTAGGTAGGCTATTCGTCCTTTTTTTTCGTAGGTTATAAATTCGTAGTTCATTAGTTCCTCCGTATCATATTCAAATTATAAAGATATTATTTTCACGCAAATATTTTCCCAACTTAAGTAGGATAACTTAAAATTTTAACATTGATAAGGCTTTACATCATAATTGATTTGTAGATAGCTATGAAAAACGTTATTATAAATAGATAAATAAGCATACTTACTAGGTGATATGAATGAAGATAAATACTTCTCTTCCGACGGTTGCTTCAGGTAAATATTCCTTGAAGTCTATCTCAGAAGCCGCACATATCGCTGAATCAAGAGGATATGATGTTTGTTCTTCTAATGAAATTGGGCATAATCCATATTTACCCCTTGTGATCGCCGCAGAGCACACTGAAAAAATTGAATTGCAAACTGCTATTGCACTGTCATTTTCCCGAAGCCCTATGGATACTGCTTACCTTGCTTGGGATTTGCAAAATCTTTCTAATGGAAGATTTATTTTAGGGTTGGGCAGTCAAGTTAGGGGCCATATTGTACGAAGATTTTCGATGCCGTGGGGTGCTCCTGCCCCTCGAACTAGAGAATACATCAACTCGCTTAAGCATATATGGGATTGTTGGCAAAATGGAACCACGCTGAATTTTGCAGGGGATCATTATTCGTTTAATTTGATGCCACCATTTTTTAATCCAGGATCAATACAATATCCTGATATAAAAATTTCTATGGCGGCAGTTAACCCTTTTATGCTCAATGTTGCAGGAGAGCTTTGTGATGGTGTAATTTTGCATTCATTTAACTCTCTTAAATACACAAACGATGTAATTATCCCTAATATCAAAAAAGGTGTTACTAAAGCAGGACGTTCAATGGACGATATTGCGATTGCGGCTGGAGGCATGATTATTGTTGCTAAGGATGAAAATGACCTAATTATAAAAAAAGAACAAACCAAGAAAAGAATAGCATTTTATGCATCAACAAAGAGTTATTCAGATATTATGGCTGTTCATGGATGGCAAGATACACACGAGAAACTTTATAGGATGTCAATAGATGGGGACTGGGACAATATGTCAAGTCACATTACTGATGAAATGTTAGATACTTTCGCTGTGACGGGTATTTATGAGGATATTTCTTGTAAAATCAAGGATGCCTACGCTAGTTATGCAAGTCAAATTAGTTTTGACATGGAAGTTACTACACCATCTGAAGAAGAAATATTAATTCATATAATTAATCAATTGAAATCCTAGTTTAGGGATCTACTCTCGGTAACTCAATTTTTTGAGCATAATATGATTGTCACGGATTTGGATTACTGAGATTTGAACAACTATAGTACCGTTTATTTCTTCAACTAAATCAAGACGATAGCCTGTTTCTCGCTTTCATTAAAAGACTTGTTATTTCGTCAACTGCTAAATCTATTTGATCTCTATTATTAATGACAATATGGTCAAACCAAACGGATTCTTTCATTTCATTTTTTGCGGTGGCCAATCTTTTTCGCAAGCTATTTGAGTCCTCTGTCATTCTATCTTTCAATCTTCTTTCTAATTCAGGGAAATTAGGAGGAGACAAGAAAATAAATAAGGTGTTTCTCAAAGTATTTTTGATGGTCTTTGCTCCCTGAACATCTATTTTTATGAGTACATCTTTGTTTTCAGATAAGGCTCTATCAACTTGATCTTTAGGTACTCCATAGTAATTCCCATACACTTGAGCATATTCTAAGAAACCATTTTTACGGATAATTTCGTTGAATTCATTTGTTGATAGAAATATGTAATCTTTGTTTTTCTGTTCTGCAGGTCTTTTGGCTCTTGTGGTAGCGGTTACAGTAAAATGAAAATTTTCACCTCTTTTTTTCATCCGTGTAATAATTGCATCTTTTCCTACCCCTGAAGGTCCTGATATAACTACAATTATCGGATGTTTTTCTCTATGATTTGTCATAAGTAATCAACTTATTATAGTATCTAGGGTTTTCCAAAATCTCGGATAAGACACTTCAGCATGATCAGAATTCGATATATATGTTTCACCTTGAGATAACAATCCAGCAATACCACCCGTCATGGCTATTCTGTGATCACCGTGGCTTTCAATTTCATTGCCTATTAATTTGCCTGTACCTTTAATTACCATTCCGTCAGGAGTTTCATTGATATTAGCCATTAACTTGGACAGAATGTCGACTGTAGTTGAGATTCTGTCCGATTCTTTAACTCTTAATTCTTCCGCATTTTTTATTGTAGTTGTTCCTTTAGCAAAACACGCGGCCAAAGCTAATATTGGAAGTTCATCAACAACTCTCGGGATTATTTCTCCGGATATTTCTACACCCTCTAATTGGCTAGTGGATGCAATTATATCAGCTACAGGTTCTCCTCCTTGTATCGATTCGTTTTCGAATTTTAAATTGGCTCCCATGGATTGCAAAACTTCTATAACTCCGATCCTAGTAGGATTCATTCCGACATTTGTAATTTTTAGTTGAGCATTCGGATGGCAACAGGCTGCAACAATCCAAAATGCAGATCCGCTTGTGTCACTAGGTATTTTTACATTAATTGACGATAATTCTCCGGGTTTAATTTTTATTGCCAAGTCTTTTTTATTTATTGGTGCTCCCATTGCGGAAAGCATTTTTTCTGTATGATCTCTTGATTCTTCAGGTTGATTTAATAAAGTTTCCCCCGAAGCATATAAGGATGCAATTAATAAACATGATTTTAATTGGGCACTTGCTATCGGCATATCGTACTCAATTGAATTCAAGCGTTTAGGATTAAAAGTTAAAGGAGCATAAGATGCGTTGCTTCTACCATAAATGTCAGCTCCCATCATTGTTAATGGCGTTGTTATTCTTTTCATTGGCCTGGATCTAAGAGAATTGTCTCCTGAGATTACGCTGTAAAAATCTTGACCAGCTAAAAGCCCTGATATTAAACGCATTGCAGTACCACTATTGCCAGCATATAAAATATCTTTTGGTTCGCTCAATCCATTAAGTCCGTTTCCTCGAATTTTATATGCCGGTGAATTCTTATCATTGTTTGGTATTTCTGATATGTCTGCACCTAACTGTTTTAGGCAACCAATCATTGCAGTTTCATCGTCCCCTTCGCAAAAATTGGTAATATTTGCGACGCCATTTGCAATTGAATTTAGAAGTGCAGCCCGATGAGATATTGACTTGTCTCCTGGTGCTTTAATTATTCCTTCTAGTTTGTGAGCTAGTTTGATTTTCTTTATCATTATTATCTAGGGTATTGCCATGTTTTTCTATTACGAATATGTCCTTCACTTGACATTCTTTTAGCTATTTTATCTCCGAAAAACGTGGATGCTATGGATTGTGCAGATGATGGTATGTCTGGGCCTGATGGGTGATTATTCACTAAACCTGCGTCTAATCTGCCTCTTTGTTCCCAGCCATGGATAAAATACTCTAACAGATTGTCTGTTTCACTATCTATGTTATTCCGTATTGAATATAAGGAAGTTATCATTTGATCGATCCAATAAATTAATGGTTCGGATATGCTTATACATCCAATTTCATTATCTAATGGGTCGTTATTTGATAGTGCGGTTTGGGTGTCAAAGTTGTAAGAATTGAATTTATTCATTTCTTTCCAAGCATCACTTTTAGAAGTTGTATTCATAAGAGCTGTTGCAACTAATGGAGGTAAATATTCCATTGCGGCAGAGTAACTGTCGTGCTCGTTTAAATCTAAGAAATATGGAATGGCGCCAAGTGATTCAATAAGTTTGATCATTATTTGAAGACTTTCATTTGAAGTCTCTGCTGATTCCATTACACAGTATTTTATGCCTTGAAAATCATCAATTGTAGCATCTTGCAAATCAGGGTTGTTTTTCTTAAGCAACGGCCTTGCAGGAACATATGATATATGACCCGGTAATATATCCTTAGCCCATTTACTGGTAAGTTTTTTCGAAGAACTGAAATCAGTTACTATTGAATCTCCTAAGGTTAGATTCGCAATACTTTCAAAACTTTCTTTCAAGTCGGATAGAGGCTGGTCGATGAATATGAGTTGTGCATTTTGGAATGCCTTCTCCGTGTTATCTGTTATCAGATCGAAAGCCTGCATATTCCTAACTGTTTTGGATTTTTGAGTGTCAGTGGAAAAGGCAATAATATCCGTATTTTTAATGTGTAGTTTTTTTAGGGATAACCCCAAGGATACCGATGCCGGAGTCAATCCGATTATGCTGATCTGATTCAATTTGTAGCCTCCAGGTTTTTTACGCCTTTTGAATGTTGGGGAAATAAAAATAAGGGGCGGTATAAAATCACCGCCCCTTATTTATTATAAGGCTTTTATGAGGTTTTTAGTGGCCTCCGTCCCCGCAACCACAGCTACCACCCCCACCGCCGCAGCCACCACCGCCACCACCACATCCGCCGCCACCACCGTTTCCGCAGCCACCACCTCCACCTCCACAACCACACCCGCCTGAAGCTTCTGCGTTTTCTATGTTTGGATTTGAAATAACAAATCCACTTCTCATTAATCCATCGACATAATCAATTTCGGCACCTTCTAACAATGGAGCACTTTCCGAATCTACCACAACCTTTATACCATGTGCTTCAATAACAATATCGTCATCTTTAGGTTCTGCTTCTACGCCTAAAACATGTTGAAATGAACCATTAGGGCTGGGGGTAAGCATGACTCTTAGCATCCCACCATTTTCACCTTGTTCTTTAAGGATTTCGGATAATTTATTTGCAGCCATTTCAGTTACATTAATTAAACTCGTTGTTGCCACTGTAGTGTCTCCTTGTGTTTTGATAATTCACTTATATGTGATTAATTATTGCTGTTTGGGTTAACCTGTAGCACTGCAATTATGGCTAAGGCTGGGTACATGACTGATTTTTTTGTTAATAATCTAAACTGTATGGCCACATGGTACCATTACTTTTGTTTTTAATCACCATTTAATATAAATAAACACTCTAGGTTATCTAAGTTTATATAAATTCTTGATTGTATTGATTGCGAGCAACGTTTTTTTGGGTAAATTAATCCGAGGAATTTATGGTTATTATTTATAAGGTCATATTGATAAATCATAGAAAGGATATTATAATTTACCTAACGTAACGATAATTGAATATTTTCGGTACTAAAAAAATAGAAATTTGTCCTTTGGTGATATAAGCGAGTCGGAACCACCCGTTCCCGTCCCGAACACGGCAGTGAAACGACTCAGCACTGACGATACTGCACTGGTAACGGTGTGGGAAAATAGGCCGTTGCCAAGGGGCTATTTTTTTACCCAACTCATTTAACGATTGATTTGGTCGATTTTTAAATCACCTCTTTACCTTACAGGTGAGATATTCATATAATATGGTTGGCCCTGGTATGAGGGTTAATTTTTGAAATGGTTAAAAATAATAATGTCAACTAAAACTGAAGAAAATTTCCCGGAAGATATGCAACAACTGTTAGATTCAATCGAATTCACAGTTTTAAGAAGAGGAGATATTGTAGAAGGTTCTGTCATGAAAGCAGATTCAGACGGAATTTTTATCGACGTCGGTCAAAAAAATGAAGGGTTTATTCCTGCTAATGAAATGAGAACATTACCATCTGTCGATCTATTGGCCCTAAAAGAAGGTGATCCTATTATTGCTTTTGTTATTAAATCCGAGTCTCAAGACGGACCTCTTTTATCTATTGATAAGGCTAAAGGAGAAGAAGGGTGGAGGGAGCTTCAACGATATCAAGAAGATGACCAGCCAATTGAAGGCGAAATCATCGGATTTAATAGAGGTGGATGTATTTTGGAAGTTGCGAATGTACAAGGGTTTGTACCGATGTCTCAATTAGTAACGATATCTCGTAAATTCTTTAAATTGGACTCTGAAGATGGAGATACTACTCCTAATGATAAGGAACAGGCTGGTTTGCTTGGGCATAAGCTGGTGGTAAAAGTTTTGGAAGTTAATCGTGCTCGTAACCGTGCAATATTTTCTGAGCGTGCAGCTTTACAAGAACAAAGAGATGAACAAAAAGCAGAGCTTATTCAGCATCTTCAAGAAGGTGATATACGTAAAGGTATAGTTACGGGTATCAGTCATTTCGGGGCTTTTGTTGATCTTGGAGGTGCAGATGGACTTATCCACATATCAGAAATGTCATGGAGTATGGTCCAATCGCCCTCTGATGTCGTTACTGTCGGAGAAGAACTAGATGTGTATATTCTACGTATTGATCGAGAATCTATGAAGATAGCCTTAAGCTTGCGACGTATGTCTCCAAAACCATGGGAAACTATTGAAGATCGTTACTCGGTTGGTGATGTGGTTACTGCAACAATAACCAAGCTAGCTAATTTCGGAGCCTTCGCTAAACTTGAAGATACTATCGAAGGTTTAATTCATATTACGGAATTATCTAATGATGAAATAGAGCATCCTAAAGATGTGATTTCTGAAGGCGACCAAATTCAGGTTAAGATATTGCAAATCGAAATTGAAAGAAAAAGATTAGGCCTTAGTCTAATACAGGCTACAACTCCCGGAGTAGTAATCAGAGAACATTTGGAAAGCCTCAGTGGGTTTGATAATGCAATAGGCGAAACGAAAACAGATAAAGTTACTGAAGAATAAAGTTCATATAATTTTTTTCGAAATAAATAAATCCTAGGAGCCGATGAATATGGCAAGCAGATTTGAAAAATTCTCTGAAAGAGCTAGACGTGTATTATCCCTAGCCCAAGAAGAAGCTCAAAGATTTAATCATAATTATATCGGTACTGAACATATTCTTTTAGGTCTAGTTAGAGAATCCGAGGGTACAGCCGCAAAAATATTGAATGGGCTTGAAATTGAATTGAATAAAATTCGCTCTGCTGTTGAATTTGTTATTGGCAAAGGAGACAATTCTACTTCTGGAGAAATAGGCCTTACTCCAAGGGCAAAAAAAGTCATAGAACTTGCAGTTGATGAAGCAAGAAGATTGAGTCACCAGCATATAGGTACTGAGCATCTTTTGATTGGATTGATGAGAGAAGGAGAAGGAGTTGCGTCCGGAGTTTTAGAAAGCTTGGGCGTAGATTTAGATAAAGTGCGAGAAGAAACAACGAACCGTCTTACTCAATCCCAGCCAACAGCTCAAGTAAGAGCTGCAGGAGGAACCCAAAATAGTAAAACTCCTACACTAGATCAACTAGGTGTTGATCTAACTGCCAAAGCTAAAGATTCCAAATTGGATCCTACTGTTGGTAGGCAAAAAGAAATAGAACGGGTTACGCAGATTCTTAGTCGTAGAACAAAAAATAACCCTGTGTTGATTGGGGAGCCGGGTGTAGGAAAAACTGCAATTGTTGAAGCTTTAGCTCAAAAAATAGCTGCGAATGATGTGCCAGAAACACTTCAAGGTAAAAGGTTAGTTACTTTGGATATGGCCTCACTGGTAGCGGGCACTAAATATAGAGGAGAATTTGAAGAAAGGCTTAAAAAAGTCATCGAAGAAATAAAAAATTCAGGTAATTGTGTTTTATTTATAGATGAAATCCACACTATGGTAGGTGCAGGAGCGGCAGAAGGTGCGGTGGATGCAGCTAATATACTGAAACCGTCATTAGCTAGAGGAGAGATGCAAACAATCGGAGCAACTACGTTAGATGATTATCGTAAATACGTTGAACGAGATCCTGCATTAGAGCGTCGTTTTCAACCGGTCAAAGTAGAGGAACCTTCAGTTGATGAAACTGTTGAAATCCTTCGAGGTGTAAGGAAAAAATATGAGGAACACCATAGATTGGAAATTTCGGATGAAGCATTGAGGTCAGCTGCCAATCTTGCAGCAAGATTTATTGCGGATAGGTTTCTTCCAGATAAAGCTATAGATTTAATAGATGAAGCTTCATCTAGAGTCAGGATAAATAATAGCCAAACACCTCTTTCTTTAAAAGAGGCCTCATCAATGCTCGAATCTGTTAAAAAAGAAAAAGACGATGCTATATCTAATCGAGAATACGAACATGCGGCTGAATTAAGAGATAAAGAAGTGAGGTTAGAAGAGAAATTTGCGCTGATTAAACAGGAATGGGAAACTCAAAGAGCTGAGCAAATGCCTGTTGTAGATGAAGAAAATATAGAAGAAGTTGTTAGTATGTGGACAGGAATTCCTGTTACTAGATTAGCAGCAACGGAGACTGAACGTTTAATTAATATGGAACAAGTGCTCCATACTGATGTGATTGGTCAAGATGAGGCGATCACATTAGTGTCAAAGGCAGTAAGGCGCTCTAGATCAGGCTTGAAGAATCCAAAAAGACCTAATGGGGCATTCATATTTTTAGGACCTACAGGAGTGGGAAAAACTTATATTGTAAAGAAATTGGCAGAATTTTTATTCGGAAATGAAGATTCTTTGATTAGATTAGATATGTCTGAATTCATGGAACGGCATGCAGTGTCAAGATTAGTTGGAGCACCTCCTGGTTATGTTGGTTTCGATGAAGGAGGACAATTAACTGAGGCTGTAAGAAGAAAATCCTATAGCGTTATATTGCTTGATGAAATAGAAAAAGCACACCCTGAAGTTTTTAACATATTATTGCAAATATTTGATGATGGACATTTAACTGACTCTAGGGGAAGAAAAGTTGATTTTAGAAATACTACGATAATTATGACAAGCAATATTGGCTCTGATTTGATTCGCCAAGATCGTTCTTTGGGATTTGCATCACGAGACGATTCGGAAACTTCTGAGCAAGATGCGTATAAGCGAATGAAAAACAATGTCCTTGATGAAGTAAAACATTTTTTTAGACCTGAATTTTTAAACAGAATTGACGGTACAGTTGTATTTCATCCGCTTAGTAGGGAACATATGGGAGATATAGTGGATTTGTTGATGAAAGAAGTCTCGAGTACTCTTTTAGAAAAAGGAATATCATTAGAATTAACAGAAAAAGCAAAAATATGGTTGGCAGAGAACGGATATGACCCTACTTTTGGTGCGCGTCCGCTTAGGCGACTTATTCAAGACACAATTGAAGATATGCTGTCGGATGAAATTTTGGCTAGTAAATTAGGTCCTGCTGATACCGCAATTATTGATCTCGGATCTGACGATAAGATCATGATTGATATTACCTCCCCTGCGTCATTAACATCCTCTTCTGTTTAAATCTATAACAACTATTTATCAGAGAGATGCATTGACAGTGGTTTTCTATACTCACGGAGTATAATTATAGGAGATACTTTTTTGAAAGTTGCATATATACACTCTATCGGAGGCATCAGTGGGGATATGTTGCTTTCTTCTTTAGTTGATTTGGGACTAGATTTAGATGATCTAAAGAGAGAGTTGGATAATATTGGAGTTGTTGGATTTGAATTCATTTTATCCCAAGCTGATAGAAATGGGGTGAAGGGCACGCATGTAGATGTCAAACTTGATGATCACGGAAAGTCTGTGCGTTCAATTACGGATTTTGTTGAGATAGTAAAAAATTCAAATTTAACCGAATTTGTAAAAAATAAATCCATCGAAGTTTTCAATCTTATAGGGTTGGCAGAATCAAAAGTACATAATGTTTCTTTAGAAGAAATTCATCTTCATGAACTCGGCACAGTGGACACATTAGTTGATGTGATTGGGGTGATTTGGGGATTCGAAAAGCTAGGATTCACTAAGATTTTTTGCTCCCCTTTGCCTATTGGGTCAGGGACTTTCAAGAGTTCGCATGGGATTTTGCCCGTTCCTGCACCTGCTACAGCTGAAATAATACGAATTAATCGAATCCCAGTTTATCCACCCCCTGCTAATAACCCTCCAACTGGCGAGCTTCTTACTCCAACTGGAACTGCTATTGTTTCAGTTTTAGCAGAATTTTCTCAACCTATTATTTATATCGATAAAATAGGATATGGTCTTGGTACTCGCAATCCTGAATTTTATCCGAATGTATTATCAATTTGGCAAGGTGATTTAGTTGAAATTGATTCATCTGACGGGTTGCTAAAAATGGAAACTAATATCGATGATAGCACAGGCGAAATTATCGGGTATGTGAAGGAACAATTGTTCACTATGGGAGTGAAGGATGTTTGGGTCACAGCTATTCAAATGAAGAAAAATAGACCAGGAGTTATGCTGTCTGTATTATTGCCATCTAATTTAAAATCTAAAGTGTCTGATTTTCTATTTAATGAAACAAGTACCTTAGGAATTAGAATTCAAACTGTAGATAGAATTGAAGCAAAAAGAGAATTGTTACTTTTTGAATCTTCATATGGTCCGATAAATATTAAAGCCAAATACCTAAACGGTAAGATGATTTCATGTTTGCCGGAATATGAAGATTGTCGTTTGATAGCCGATAAAAAACATATTCCGTTAACCAATATACTCAAAATTGTGGAACAGGAAGCTAGCGAATACTTTGAAAAACTATACAGTGTATAGAAATGTTTCAAATTCTGTCACAACTCTTTATTGACCCATACGTAGCTTAGCATTAGAATTATACAGTGGAATTGGTTTTTGCCATTTTCGAAGGATTGGTTTTGTCTTATTTGATAGGTTTAAATCAATATTTTAGAATGGCAATACTTATTTTAATTGGCGTCAATTATGGAGGGTTGGGAGAGTGGTTAAATCCACCAGACTGTAAATCTGGCGCCCGGAAGGGCTACGTAGGTTCGAATCCTACACCCTCCACCATTGTATTTAAATAAGTGAGTAGAAAAAAAATAGTAGGATAAAAGTAAATCGGCCCGCATAGCTCAGTGGCAGAGCGCGTTCTTGGTAAGAACGAGGTCAGCAGTTCAAATCTGCTTGTGGGCTCCAGAGAATCGGAGGAAAAACAATTGGCTAAGCAAGTATTTCAACGTAATAAACCGCATTTGAATGTAGGAACCATAGGTCATGTTGATCATGGAAAAACGACATTGACAGCAGCAATCTCGTCCGTGTTAGCAAGTGAAGGACTAGCTGAATATAGAGCATTTGATACTATTGATAACGCACCTGAAGAAAAAGAAAGAGGTGTCACAATAGCAATAACACATGTAGAATACGAAACTGATACTAGGCATTACGCTCACGTGGATTGCCCAGGGCACGCGGATTATATTAAAAACATGATTACGGGAGCAGCTCAAATGGACGGAGCTATTCTTGTGGTAAGTGCCCCAGATGGTCCAATGCCCCAGACAAGAGAGCATATTTTGCTTGCTCGTCAAGTAGAAGTTCCGCGAATTGTTGTTGCATTAAATAAATGTGATGTTCTTGATGATGAAGAACTGTTGGAGCTTGTAGAATTAGAAATGAGAGAATTGCTTTCTGATTATGGATTTCCGGGTGATGATATTCCGTTTATTCGAGTCAGTGCGCTTAACGCATTGGAAGCTGAAGATAAAGGCAGAGAAAGTCAGTGGGGTAAAGGGATATGGGATTTGATGGCTGCCGTAGATAATTACATACCTGTACCTGACCGTCCTAAAGACCAACCATTTTTAATGCCTGTTGAAGATGTTTTTAGTATCAAAGGTAGAGGTACTGTTGTAACTGGAAGAATTGAGAAAGGATTGGTAAATGTCGGACAAACAATAGAAATAGTAGGAATCAAAGAAACCTATCAAACAACAGTAACTGGGGTTGAAATGTTTCATAAAACATTAGAATCAGGAGAACCTGGTGATGCTGTTGGTTTATTGCTGAGAGGAATTGATAGAGAAGAAATTGAACGAGGTCAAGTTTTGTGTGAACCAGGCAGTATAGAACCGCATACTTATTGTGAAGCTCAGGTTTACGTATTAGGTAAAGACGAAGGGGGAAGGCATACTCCGTTTTTTAATGGATATAAACCCCAATTTTATATTAGAACTACAGATGTAACTGGGGAAATACAACTGCCAGAAGGGGTAGAAATGATTATGCCTGGTGACAATGTGGTTATGAAAATTAAATTAATAACTCCGGTTGCATTGTCAGAGCAACTCAGATTTGCAGTTCGTGAAGGTGGACGAACTGTGGGCTCAGGAGTTATAACTAAAATATTAGAATAATTATTAATTAAATTGTGTTATTTTGATTTTGATTTAGAAACCTTCTAATTATTAAAATTGAACTAATATTCCAATAAGGTAAAATTATGGCCAAAGGTGATAACCGGATACTCGTGACTTTTGCGTGTACTGACTGTAAAGATAGGACATATAATTCAAGTAAAAGTAGACGAAATGATCCGCAAAGAATTGAACTTAATAAATACTGTCCTAAATGTAGAGGACATAAGATTTACAGGGAAGTCAGGTAATAATGCAACAGCGTTCAAATAACTCAGCAACTGGTAGAGGAAGACTAAATGCTTTTCGGTTTTTTGGTGAGGTTGTTGGAGAACTTAAAAGAGTTACTTGGCCTACTATGCCAGAAACCTTTCGGTTAACTTTAATGGTGTTAGCGGTTGCTGCCTTTATAGGAGTAATACTAGGCATAGCGGATTTTTTTTACGGAAAACTCTTCGATATTATTCTGTAAGTGTATTTAAACAGGAAAACAGATTATGAGTAATGAAACAATAGAAAAAAGATGGTACATAATTCATTCTTATTCAGGTCAAGAAGAACGTGTGAAGAAAAATCTTGACCAACGAATTAAAAATATGGATTTAGCCGATAAGATTTTTCAAGTTGTTGTTCCAACCGAAGATGAAATGGAATATCAAGGCGGACAAAAAACTTTAGTGTCAAAAAAAGTGTTTCCAGGGTATATACTCGTCGAAATGCATATGGATGATGAAAGTTGGTATTTAGTTAGAAATACTCCAGGTGTGACAGGATTTGTATCTGCTCAAGATGAAACAGAAAACAGACCGAAGCCCGTTCCATTGGAACAATTTGAAGTTGATAATATACTTAATTTATCTGGTTCTGATGAACCTAGAATTAAAGTAGGATTGGTTCAAGGTCAAACTGTTCGTATTAGTGATGGCCCTTTCGTTGATTTCATGGGTGTAGTCGACGAAATTTATCCGGACAGATTGAAAGTTAAAGTACTTGTATCTTTCTTTGGTAGAGAAACACCTGTTGAATTGGATTTTATGCAAATAGAGAAAGCTTAGTTTAAGAGAGATAATTTTGGCAAAAAAAGTAATTGGTTCAATAAAATTGCAAATAGAAGCTGGTAAAGCTAATCCGGCTCCTCCTGTTGGTCCTGCTTTAGGTCAACACGGAGTTAATATAATGGGATTTGTTAAAGAGTATAATGAACGGACTGCAGCTATGTCTGGGAGTATTGTCCCAGTTGAAATTAGTATTTACGAAGACCGATCTTTTTCTTTTACGTTAAAAAGTCCTCCTGCATCAGATTTGCTTAGAAAGGCCGCTAAAATTTCTAAAGGTAGTGCTAGTCCTTTGACGGAAAAGGTTGGTTCTATTTCTATGAATGATATTAAAGAAATAGCTGAAACTAAAATAAAAGACTTGAATGCGGCTGATATTGAAGGGGCAATGAAAATAATTGAAGGCACTGCTCGAAGTATGGGTATTCGAGTAGAATAAAACTTATTAATTTAAGATATATGAGGATATTAAATGAGTAAACATAGTAAGCGGTATGACTCAGTTTTAAATGCTGTTGAAGAGGAAAAATTATACACGCCTCCTGAAGCTATAGCATTGGTAAAGAAAAATGCAACAGCAAAGTTCGATGAAACTATTGAGTTACATTTACGTACAGGCGCAGATCCTCGGCATGCTGATCAGATGGTAAGAGGTGTATCTTTATTACCTCACGGTGTTGGTAAAGAAATACGAACACTTGTTTTTTGCCAAGGAGAATCAATTGAAATAGCTCGAACAGCTGGTTCAGACCATTTTGGTAGTGATGATGTAATAGCTGAAATTGAAAAAGGATGGTTGGAATTTGATGTCTCAATTGCAACACCAGATATGATGGGTAGAGTTGGTAAATTGGGTCCAATATTGGGACGCAAGGGATTAATGCCAAACCCCCGAACGGGTACCGTGGTTTCCCCAGAAGATATTCCTAGAGCAGTGGAAGAAGCAAAAAAAGGTAGAGTTGAATTTAAACTAGATCGTTCTTCTATAATTCATGTCCCAGTAGGGAAAGCAAGTTTTGATGAAGAAAAATTGATGGATAATTTAACCGTGTTAATGGATAATATTATAAGAAGTAGGCCATCTGGTCTAAAAGGACAATACGTTAAATCTGCTTTTATAACAACAACAATGGGACCTAGCATAGCAATAGATGTTGCAGGCATTAGTGCACTTAAAGTAGAATAGTTGTGATGCGTGAAGAAAAAACCAAAGACCGTGGGTTCTGTTATAGACAGATTAAACTTTAACCGACGTAGGTGATATATACTATGAAGTAACTTATTACCCTGGTTTTTCGAAGCCAGGTTTTTTTTTGAGGTTTTAAATTTAATGGAGATTAATAATTATGCCTACAGATAGAAAGGCAAAAACTATAGACGATCTAAATAGTGTTATGGAAAATTGCTCCATAGTCATTGCAACGGATTATTCCGGTGTAGATGTGGCTGAGATGACTATGTTGCGTTCAGTGCTGAGAGAACAAGGGATGAAATTCAAGGTTGTTAAAAACACATTATTGAAAATTGCGGCTGAACAATCTAGTTGGCCTGAATTGCAAACCTTACCTGATGGGCAAACTGGTATGGTATTTGGATATGGGGAAGTACAAGATACCGCTAAAGTTATAATTAGATATATTAAAAATTCCGGATCTCAATTGAAGTTAAAATCTTCAGTAATGGGATCTCAGGTATTGACTTTAACAGAACTAGAATATCTAGCTTCATTGCCTGGCCAAGATGAATTGAGAGCTAAACTGGTTTACACCTTAAATGCTCCAATAACTAGAATGGCGAGAGCTTTAAATTCACCAATTACAAATTTAGCACAGGTATTAAATGCTCACGTGCAACAGAATTAATATATAAAACAGGAGAATAAAATGGCATTATCTAAGGAAGAAATATTACAATCGATCAAAGAACTACCAGTTATAGAATTGGCAGGACTAGTTAAAGATTTAGAAGAAGAATTTGGTGTTAGTGCCGCCGCCGCTGCTCCAATGATGGTTGCTGCTGTTGCAGGTGCAGCAGGTGATGCACCTGAGTCTGAAGAAGAACAAGATTCATTTACAATAACACTTAAAGAAATTGGAGCTAATAAAATTAATGTTATTAAAACAGTTAGAGCTGCTACTTCTTTAGGATTGAAGGAAGCAAAAGATTTAGTTGAAAGCGCCCCTACACTTATTAAAGAAGGAATAGCTAAAGAAGATGCTGAAACTCTTAAAAAAGACTTAGAAGAAGCAGGAGCGGTTGTAGAATTATCTTAAATATCGAAGATATATTTGGAATAAAGATCAAGTAGAGATACTAAACGTAATTTTTGCTTGATCTTTTTATATATAAGGAATAGATTGAGGTCCTTCCGGGATCACACATACAGTTGTATTGGAACCATATTTTTTTATTAAGTCTTCTAAAGTGACATCTATGTTACTTATTGGCAATAAATGAGATTTTTTGATTTCCAAATCACTTAAATAGTCACTTTTAAAATATATATCTGCTTCCTGAAGTATTTGTGATTGAATTTGTACCTGCCATTGATCTTGTTGTGAATAATTAGGTGTTTCGATCATTGATATTAATTTTTCCGGAGATGGCTGAGACGTTAAGATTTGCTTGAATAATCCATGTTCGGGTATTCCGTCAGAACATTCAGAAGCGCATATAATACTACCTCTGTTTTTTTTGACTACTTGAAATGCAGCGGATATGCCTTTAATCGATTGATACAAATTTAAATCTAGCGGATATCCACCGTTTGTTGTTATTACAATATCAAACTCTGAATTCACTTTACACATTGATGTAGATTTTACGAATCCGCAAAGTGATTTGTGTACACTGAACATCTCACCCGCTAATACACTAGTTATATTCCTGTTTTTGTTTATCGTTACGTCAACAGTGAAATCGGAAGGGTGTTTCGTCGATATTTCTTTAATTGTATCGTGTATTGGATTACCGTCTGTAAGTCCCCATGTAGAGTTTTTATGAGCAATCATATCTGCTCCGTGCAATTGCATGATGGTATCTAATCCAGCTAACCCAGGGCATATCATTTTTGGGCCTCCACTGAATCCTGCAAAAAAATGTGGTTCAACGAACCCAAGAGTTATTTTATAATCGGTTTCCAACCATTTTTTATTAAGCCATATTGGAATGTTATTGTCAGTTAACCCAAGGTACGATAATTCTGATTTTAAGGATGAGTCATGGTTTTGGATTTTATATCCACCATTAATCACTTTATCGCCTAGCATGCTTTTTAATTCAGCAGGGCTGTTAGATCTATGGGTACCAGTAGCAATAAATATTGTTATATCAGATTTTTCTATATGAGATAATTCTTGTAGAACAATAGGTAGCACTGTTTTTGTAGGTGATGCCCTTGTGATATCGCATACACTTATCCCCACTTTTTGACCTCTAAAGACAGATTTGTTTAATGATGAAGAATTAACTGGATTTCTTAGTGTACCTTTTATAGCACCATTTTCATCGGGGATACCTGGAATATATTGAGGTTCAATAATTACAGATTCGTCGGGCACTTTTATTTTTAAAGTAGATTTACCATAGTACAAAGATACGTCCATAGTACTCTCCTTTATTTGTAGATATTATTTTGACCTTAATAGTGTTTCGCATACATGAGCTGCATCAATTAAATCGGGTATTGTTACATATTCTCTTACAGTATGCATGCCATGATCCGCCATGCCTACTACCACTGCACTGATGCCGTTAAGTCGGAATACATTGCCATCGGTACCGCCTCCAGAAGCTTTCATTTCTATTGGAAGGCCTAAACTATTTAATGCTGCTTTAATTGTTAATAAAGCAGGCTCATTATCACTTATATTATAAGTTTCAAATTCAACGTGTAAATGATTTGTTATTTCTGACTCGGGATATTTATTTCTTATCTTATTTAATATGATATCTATCTGATTTCTGATCTCATCTAAATTTTCTATATTAGTACTCCTGAATTCACCTTTGATGTTAACGTTTTCTGCGACTGTATTCCTAACGGACCCCCCTTCAATAGTACCAATATTAAAAGTGGTATTTTTATCTAAACGACCTTGAGGTAATTCTGAAATCAAATCACCTGCTATTTTGATGGCAGATAATCCCTTTTCTGGTTCTGCACCGGCGTGTGCTGATATGCCTTTGATTGCCATATCAAAGCCGACATATGAAGGGCTAGATGATGTTATTTGGCTTACCGGACCTTCTCCGTCAAATACAATCGCTAATTTTGAGTGTATTAATGAAAAATCAAGGTTTCTTGCTCCGACAAGTCCTATTTCCTCTTCACGAGTTAATACAATTTCAAGTGGAGGAAAATCTAATCCATCTTCATGAAATGATTCTACAGCTTCAATTATTGCAGAAACCCCAGCCTTGCAATCTCCTCCTAATATAGTAGTTCCGTCAGATATAATTCTGTCTTTTTTTATCGACGGTTTAATATTTCTGCCTGGTTCGACTGTATCCATGTGAGCTGACAATAAAATTGGGTTTGGCCCATCTTTTTTGGCTATTAAATTACCGTAATCATCGATTAAGGTATCTAACCCCACATCCGTTAATTTTTTTTCTAGCAATGATCTTATGACTTCCTCTTCTCCAGAAGGGCTATCAATTTTTACTAATTCACAGAATGTGTTAATGAGTCTTTCTCTATTTATCATGACGGACACCTTTTAAATTCATTTTTAATTAACATTGTTAAAACTCATCCTAATATTATAGGAGTATAATTAGTGTATATGATTATCTATAAAATGCTTACAAATATTTGTTTTATTACCATTATATTGACCGCCTTGTCTTGTTCGATAGTACAAAATACTAGTCAGTCAACAGATAATAACATCAATGAACAAAAAACAAACTTTATGCCTTTTGTTACCTTTATTACTGTTGACGGAGAAGTTTCCACCAATGATTTGTTAGCAAATGATAGAGCAGAGTTGTTTTTGTTTGTTGCTTCTTATTGAGGTACGTGTCGTTCTGAGTTACGGAACTTAAAACAAACTAACCCTCGCCTAGAAGATTTTGTTGATGTATATATAGTAGGAATAGATCCAACTGACTCTATGGATTCCTTGATTGCTATGTATGACCCCGATCCACGCTGGATTTATGCTATGCCGGGACTCAACACCTTGGCTAACTTATTTATAACTAGCCAATCCACAAAAATACTTGTTGATTCAGATAATCGGATATTAAAAAAATATGGGTTTGGTACAGGTAATCCTGCAGAATGGGCAGCTGTTTTTAAAAATTAACCTGTCTGTTTTACTGATATCCAGTATATTTGTTCGTTAATGGCATTCTGCGGTCTTTGTCAAAGCTTCTTTGTGTTATTTTTATACCAGGTGCTGATTGGCGTCTTTTGTAATCATTTTTATTTATCAAATCGATTATATGTGAAACTATAATGGGATCGAGTCCTGTTGCTACAATTTCTCTGTAACCCATATTTTTTTCAACATATAATTCTATTATTTCATCGAGAATCGCATATTCAGGAAGAGTGTCAGAATCTTTTTGATTAGGTCTTAATTCTGCACTAGGAGCTTTAGATATCACGGAATATGGAATTATTTCCTTGTCGGTTTTTGTGTTGATATGAATTGCTAACTGATACACGATTGTTTTGGGAACATCCTTAATTACTGAAAACCCACCCGCCATATCACCATATATTGTTGAATACCCAACCGCAGTTTCGCTTTTGTTGCCTGTAGTTAACACTAAATGACCGTGTTTGTTTGATACAGCCATTACTAATAGACCCCTAATTCTCGACTGAATATTTTCCTCAGTAACGTCCGGATCATTGCCATAAAAAATACCTGCCAATGTTTTATATGTAGAGTTAAACATTTCAGTTATCGGTAATGTATGTAATTGGATTCCTAAATTTTCGCATAATATTATTGCATCTGATTTACTCCCCTCAGACGAGAAATCTGAAGGCATAGATAAACATGTTACGTTTTTGGCTCCCAGAGCTTCAACTGCTATAGCAGTTACTACGCTAGAGTCAATTCCCCCTGATAATGCTACTAACACAGATTTGAAACCGTTTTTTAATACATAATCTCTAGTCCCTAGAATTAATGCTTGTAATATTTCTTCCGTTTTGGATAGTGTGCAATCAGGCTTAACTTTATTTATTAATGGTGGTTTTTCAGAGTTACCTTCAATCAGAAAGTTTTTTATTTTTGTTGTTTCTTTAATACTGTTATTTGTTATTGAGATATCATAAATAAAAAAATCTTCTCTAAATTGAGGGGATTCGCATAGGATACTTCCTTTGGGGCCAATGAGAAGACTACCTCCATCAAATACCAATTCGTCTTGCCCTCCAAACATATTTATATATGCAATGTACACATTGTTTGCAATTGCTTGTTGTGTCAATATGTTTTTTCTTTTTTCTTTTTTCCCTTTTTCGAAAGGAGAACCATTTATATTGATGATTATTGATGCTCCTGCATTTGATAGAGTTCGAGTAGGTTTTTTATACCAAATATCTTCACATATGTTTATTCCAACATTGACATTGTTTATATTGAATATATTTTGTTCCTTGGAACTCGCGAAATATCTTTTTTCATCAAAAACACCGTAATTGGGAAGGTGGAGTTTTTTTTGAGTGGCTAATATAGAGCCTTGGGTTGCAATAGCAGCCGAATTGTAAAGTTTATGGTCTTTATTTTCAGCAAACCCATACACTGCAACAATGTTTTTTGTTTTATTAGCCACATTATTAGCCATACTAATATTATCGGATATAAAACTTTTTTTTAATAATAAATCCTCGGGAGGATACCCTGTTATGGCCAATTCAGGGAATGCTATTAGATCTACTCCTAAGTTTGTGGCTTTACGTATATATGTTATTAGTTGATCTGAATTCCCTGATAAGTCGCCAACGGTAGGATTGATTTGTGCAATTGCTATTCTTAGTAAAGGCATATTTCACTTACTGTTGTTTTTATAATATAAGTTTATGGATTTGAACGAATGAAATCTCCTATTTTGGTTATGGCCTCTTTCAAATTTGTTTCGGAATTAGCAAATGAAATTCGTAGGAAACCATCCCCATACTTTCCAAAGCAGTCCCCGGATAATAATGCAACCCCAGCTTCATGAAGTAATCTGTTTGCTAGATCAGCACTTTTAAACCCTGTTTTTGTTATATTTGGAAATACGTAAAATGCACCCTTCGGCATATTACATTGTATACCCGGTATTTTATTTAACTCTTCAACAACTATATTTCGCCTTCTTTTGAATTCTAAAACCATTTCGTTTGGCTTGATTTGTGAACCAGTTAAAGCTTCAATCGCTGCTTGTTGAGTAAAACTTGCTGTGCAGGAGACACTGTTAGTAACTAGACGAGAAATCGGTTCTACAAGATCAGTAGGCATAATCCCATATCCTATTCTCCAACCAGTCATAGAATATGTTTTGGAAAACCCATCCAGTATTATAGTACGGTCTAACATATCAGGGTATGATGCAATACTCGTGTGAGATCCTTCGAATAAGAATCTAGAGTATATTTCATCAGATAAAACTAAAATATCATGCGTTTTTGCTAATTCAGATAATTGTTTTAATTCTGCATCTTCAATGATACTACCGCATGGATTGTTAGGTGAATTTATGATTATTAGTTTTGTTTTAGATGTTATTTGTTTTTCTACTTCAGCCACATCAATGTTAAAGTCACGATCCTCATACAATTGCATGGGAATTGCTGTGCCGCCACAAAATCTAATCATTGATTCGTAAATCGGGAATCCCGGGTTAGGATATAAAACTTCATCGCCATTTTCAATTAGAGCTAACATTATAAAAAACATTATAGGTTTACCGCCAGGTGTAACAATGACATTGGATGGGCTAACAGATATATTCCTGGAATTTGAAATGTCTGTTGCTATGGCTTGTCGTAATTCCATATATCCGGGCGAAGGATTATATGATGTAAAGCCATTTTGTAGAGCATTTTGACCAGCAACTATAATGTTTTGAGGTGTATCGTAGTCAGGTTCTCCAATTTCAAGATGTATGATTTTATTGCCTTGAGATTCTAGTTTTTGAGCTTGAGCCAATACTTCAAATGCTGTTTCAGTACCGAGTCTACTCATTCTTTTGGCTAGGTTCATGAATTTATATTATCCTCTTGGAATCAGTTTTCAAAATTATACAACTATGTTGCTGTTTGGGAATAGATGGCAAAATCTTCTGCTGATATTTTATTATAAATAAATGTACAATGAAGGTATATAGTGAGGAGTGTTTTGTGAAAATATATCTAGGAGTTCCACGCGGTTTTTGTGCTGGAGTGGTAAGGGCGGTCAACATTGTAGATCTCGCGATCAAGAAATATGGGACACCAGTGTATGTAAAGCATCAGATAGTTCATAATCCACATGTCGTATCTGACTTGGAATCTAAAGGTGCGATAACAGTAGATGATGTGAATGATATTCCTGTAGGGAGTAAGGTGGTTTTTTCAGCTCACGGTTCTCCTCCTGAAGATTTTAGAAAAGCTGAAGAAAGAAATTTGCAAGTCATAGATGCCACATGCCCTTTAGTTATAAAGGTCCATAATGAAGCTATAAAATATAGTAATGAAGGTAGAAAGTTATTAATGGTTGGGCATAAAGGGCACCAAGAAGTTAAAGGTACTATGGGGCAAACTGACATGCAACTGATAGACGATAGAGATGAGTTCATAGTACCTGATTGGGATATAGATACGCCTATTAGTGTTATTACCCAAACTACGTTATCTGTGGAGGATACGAATAAAACAATCTCCAATATAAAAAATCATTTCAAGAATGTTATTGTAAGAAATGATTTGTGTTATGCCACGACTAACAGACAATTGGCTGTTAAAGAAATATGCCAATATGTAGATTTGTTTTTGGTGATAGGAGCAGAAAACAGCTCTAATTGTAATAGGTTGAGAGAGGTTGCTGAAAATAATGGGGTCCCCTCATATTTGATCAATAATTTAGAAGATCTTGATAATGAATGGTTACGTGATGTTCAGAACGTTGGAATCACTTCAGGCGCATCTACTCCCGAGAAACTGGTGCAAGATATCATTGATTATATAACTCCTGATCAAATCATGCATATGGGTGGAAATGAAGAAAATATAACATTCAATTTGCCACTAGAATTGAGGTGAAATAATAATGGAGTCTATTTTTGAATATAAAAATTGATAGTCTTTTGTCAGGAGCGCAAAAAGCTTGCGGGGTTACTGTGATAATTGATGTTTTTAGATGCTTTACAACGGAGGCAGTTGCTTTTAGAAATGGAGCAGAAAAAATTATTTTGGTTTCTGAAATAGCACAAGCTATAAGTTTAAGAAAAGAAGGGTATGGAGATATATTGGTAGGTGAAGTTGGAGGCATTAAACCTGCAAGTTTTGACTATGGAAATTCACCATCGCAATTAGCTCCAGATGATTTTACTGGTAAAACATTAATTCATTCAACACGTGCTGGTACTGTTGGCGTGAATGCTGCTGTAAACGCAGATATTATATATGGGGGTTCCTTTGCTATAGCAAAAGCCACAGTAAAATTGATAAAAAGATTGAATCCGGATATCGTCTCATTGGTAGCTATGGGCTTAGAAGGTAAAGTGCGTACTGATGAAGATGAACAATGTGCCCTTTATTTAAGGAATTTGCTTCAAGGAAGGAACCCGTCTCAAGAATCTGTTAAGTCATTGGTTATGTCTTGCGAAGAATCAGAAAAATATGTCGATTCCACGCTTCCTCAATGGCCTGTTGAAGATAGAGATATGGCTCTTGATATTGACTCACATGATTTCGGGATACTTATTAAAAAAGAAAACGATCTACTTACCGCATATCCTGATCGTGTCTGAAGTTATTTTTAAGAATAATTTCAAATGCGCTCAATTTGTGTTTTATCATGCAATAATAACCTGCTAAGATCGTTAATTTGGTAGTTACTTGTTTCCCATATGATTGATTTATCCAGTCAACCATATGGTGATATTTGTTTTGTTTTAATTAACTTAATTGTAAATTCAATTGTTGCTCCTTAATCTGAATTAACCTCAGATGGGTTTTAAAATAATTTCTATTGTAGTTTCGTTCACGCCATATTTTGTGGCTAATGGAGAGTGATAATCCATTCATAATATGAGCGGTAGTTGTGATATCAAGTTCGCTAATATTATCTAGTAAAACTGGATTGAATCTCAGGTAACTTTCAAAATTAGATGTATGATTAGTAATTTAGGTATCTAGATGTAAAATTAAAAATGGACCGATTATTTGGGGGTATTGTAAAGATCTAAATATTCTCCGAGTATTACTGATCGATTAGTTAGTTGATTCTGCTTATTTGTTTTCCTCTTTTGCGACTTCGTGTTCCAATATCTGACGATCAATACTATCTAGAAATTGAGCCTTTTCTTTGGCGGCTTGTTCTTCGTAAGCGGCTTGTTCTTCGTAAGCGGCTTGTTCTTC
>Ga0114999_10000666_pt1 | contig 50279 bp, 47 predicted proteins | sample ArcticOcean_MG_C_3_FD_89820 | JGI IMG/M metagenome (GOLD analysis project Ga0114999, IMG submission 89820) | Marine microbial communities from western Arctic Ocean - ArcticOcean_MG_CB8_126 | ecosystem: Environmental > Aquatic > Marine > Oceanic | place: Arctic Ocean: Canada Basin | collected...
CCTCTTCTGTAGTAGCAGCAGCCTCTTCTGTAGTAGCAGCAGCCTCTTCTGTAGTAGCAGCAGCCTCTTCTGTAGTAGCAGCAGCCTCTTCTGTAGTAGCAGCCTCTTCTGTAGTAGCAGCCTCTTCTGTAGTAGCAGCCTCTTCTGTAGTAGTTTGATTACCTACCGGGCTAGAACTACTGCAGGCTAATATCAACGTAGCAACAGCAATGATTACGATACTTTGTATTTTGTTCATGAATTACCTTAGGGATCTGGATGGAATCCTATAAAAGACGTCATGATAAACATGGTATGGACACGTTTATCATGACGTCTTTATAAAGAGTAGCTTAGAGTAGCTTAAATTTTCCCTCTAAGCCTTGGGTCTAAGGTATCACGCAGAGCATCTCCAAATATATTGAAGCCGAACACTGTTAGGGAAAGCGCTAATCCCGGGAAAACAGCTAACCAAGGAGCTCGCATTAAATACGTCCGTGATGCTCCACTTAGATCTGCGCCCCATGAAGGAGATCCCGGCGGGACTCCTGCACCTAAGAAGCTAAGTGCAGATTCTGTCAGGATTGCCGCAGGTAACGTAATCGAGGTTGCGACAATCATCAAACCCAACATGTTAGGCAGAATATGCCGTGCCATGATACGAGTCTGACTAGCACCAGTAACTTCAGCGGCTAATACATATTCAGTACCTCGCTGCTCAAGAACTAAGCCTCTCATAATGCGGAAAATTCCAGGCATAAAACCAACTGAAATAGCAATAATAACCACCAATTCACCTGACGGGATCCCAGGTAAATCTGGCATATCTGCTCCAATAGATGTACTTAAAGTTAACGCTAGTAAAAAAGTAGGGACAGCAAAAAGAATGTCCGTGATTCTTCCAAATATAAAGTCAACAAATCCACCAAAGAATCCTGCTAACAGTGCAAAGACAGTCCCAGCGAATGTCCCAATGATAACTGTAGCAAGTCCTATTTTTAATGAAATTCTTCCGCCATAAAGTACGCGTGACCACAGATCCTTTCCTGTTCGATCTGTACCAAAGAAGTGATCTACGCTTGGGGCTTGCAAGATATCCACTCCAAATCCCATAGGATCAGTCGTGTTCAGTACGGGCGCAAATACCGAAACAAAAACCATAAGCATGATCAGAAAGGCTCCCAACGTTCCGAAAGGCTCCCTAACTATCCAGTTAAGCACCGTTTTAAAACGTCCTGTTCGTGGGGGTACTGCAAAGCTTTCTAAAATTTCGGCTTCATTTATTGGAGTATTTGGATTTTCTGACATTTTAGTACCTAATTCGAGGGTCAACGACTGTATACAACAAATCGACTAATAAGTTTACGAGGACAAACAAGAGAGCAAACATCATGACTGTCCCAAGGACAACTGTATAATCCTGCGCAAGATAAGCTTTGTAGGTTAAAAGTCCGATACCAGGAATTGCAAAGATTTGCTCTGCAATTACTGCACCACCCAAGATAACTCCTAACTGCAATCCGATGACAGTCAATACTGGAATAAGTGAATTTCTAAATGCGTGTCGCAGAACAACAATTCTTTCGACTAAACCTTTCGCACGTGCTGTTCGGACATAATCCGAATAAAAAACTTCTAGCATTGATGATCTCACTAAACGTGCCGTATAAGCAGCACTGCTATAGGCAAGAATGATTGCTGGCCAAATAACTATGCTTAGATTTTTTATCGGATCTTCACCAAAAGTACTGAAGTCAGTTGAAAGCGGGGTCCAGCCAAAAAATTTTGCAGGTAAGACTAATAGTAATGTGGCAGTCCAAAAATTGGGTACAGATATGCCTAAAATTGTAATCGTACGTAATGTGACATCCAATTTGCTATTTCTCTTGACTGCCGAAATAATTCCAATAGGAATACCAATAACTGCAGAAATGATAATTGTTAACAAACCTATTTCAATTGTGTTTCCTACACGTCCTGAAATCTGACTCGTTACAGAATTTTGCGGAGGAACAAGAGAATTCCCAAAATCTCCTTGAACTGCTTTTCCCAACCACATCCCATATTGTTCATACCAGGGCTTATTCAAACCCATACGTTCTTCGAGTCTTTCAAAATCAGTATCGAGCGACAGTCCCCCCGCTACACCAAAGGCAGCGCTACCTGGACGAACCCAGAGTAGTAAAAAAAGCAGCAAAGAAAGTCCAATCAGCATCAAAGGAACTGAGACAAGCCTACGGATAATATAATTGCGCATTGCAAGGATTCTGGCGGATCACGTTAACGTTTGCAAGAAAAATATATTATTTTCAATCTATTTCAAAAACTACTTGTCAAAATGGACTGGTAAATCTACAATCGTGACATTACCTACTAGGACGGTGTATAGCTATGCGAAATTCAGAAAACTATTGGACGAGACTTAAGACACGGCGCTTTGATCGAAGGCGCTTTTTAGTAGCAGGTGGTGTTACTGCAGCTGGTGCTGCGGCAATACTTGCTGGTTGTGGCGATGATGATGCTGCGACCCCAGCTGCTGCGACTGCTGCTGCGACTGCTGCTGCAACTCAAGCTGCATCGTCAACTCAAGCCGCTGCGACTGCTGCTGCGACTGCTGCTGCAACTGCGCCTCCAATAAATAAGCGTGGTGGCACGTTGCGTTACCACAAAAGCTCAGAAGGATCAGGCTTTGATCCTGGGATGTATCACTTAGATAACACCGAGATCACTCACCTGAACTTCACACAGCCTTTGGCATATCAGCCAACAAAAGGCACATTTTCCATGGATGGAATGACCTCATTTGAACAAGCTGATGACATGACACTGATCTGGAAAGTACGTCCAGGGATGACATTCCATAATGGTGATCCAGTAACTGCTGAAGATGTTGTTTACTCATGGAACCGATTATCAGAAATCTACGATCTTACTGGTGGTACACACGTTAGTCGTCCAGGCTTTGCATACTGGGATAAGCTTGAAGCTATTGATAATGACACAGTAGTCGAGCATTGGGCAAAACCTGCTGCTGGGGCTCCTATACATCGCTCGCGACATTATTATTCATTCATTAACAAAGCTGTTGCAGAGGCAGATGGTAACAATGCTGGTGATTATATAGATATTCAGGCTACTCCTTTTGGTGTTGGTTCTGGGCCATATACGATTGCTGAAGCTAATCCCGAAGGGACAAGGCTAGTTCGGCGACCTGATTATTGGAAGCATTCTCCTGCTGATGATGGTTTCGTTGAAGATGGTCCATATATTGATGAGGTTGTAACTCGTATTATTCCTGACAAGGAAGCAGTCCGTGCCGCTTGGGAAGCTGGTGATATGGATGTTTATGGCGCCATTGATGCAATGCAGCTTGAAGAATTTGAGGGAAATGATCGACTTAATATCCAAGAAGTTCCTTCTGGAGGTAACTCTTTCTTAGGTATGGATGGAGGGAAGTTATTTGATGTGCGTGCACGTCAAGCCTTACAAAAGGGTTTTAACTATCCCGCATTTATTGCCAGTATTCGTGCAGGGCAGGGAATGTACCAGGCACCTGTAAGTACCTTACTTGGTGGCTTCCAGCAATTAAGTCAACAGGATCTTATGGAATACTATACATATGACCCTGCTGAAGCTCGAAAGCTTTGGGAAGCAGCCGCTCCTGAAATTGGTGATAAGCTCCATATTCGATCAAGTTCATCCTCGCCACTACAAACAGACATTTCCAATTTCGTAGGACAAACTTATAAAGAGTCCCTCGGCCTTGACCCTGAAGTCACTATTACTGATGTTGGTACATGGGCTGCTGCAGCACTTGTACGTCCTGATAAAGATTGGGAACTATTAATGTATGGTGATGGCCTTGCTGGTGGCACAACTGGTTTACCAGAAGATAGCAGTCTTATCCATTTCGATCCGCGTGGTTATGGCCTTAATGCCTTTAACCATCATGCAGATGAAGATGCTCACCCTGCTATAGCCCCGCTTGCGACAGAGTTAGCTAATATGTTGGATAAGCAACAAGCTGAAACTGATATGGAAGCGCGTGCTGTTCTTCTTACCGAAATCCAACATTGGATTCTTGAGAAGAATTGGTGTAATCAAGCTTTGCCTGTACCTACTAAATCATATTACGGATTTAGTAGTCGCTTACGTGACTTCGGTGCAGATAACTGGCTTAACTTCTACGCTTTCCGACGTGAAAGCATGTGGTTAGACCAGGCATAAACTAACTTTTAACAAACCCAGTTCGCAAATGTGTACTGGGTTTGTTAGTAACAAGAAAGTAGGAAAAATGTCAACAATTCTCGCTCATATCAAAATAAAAAAGGGAATGGAAGCTCGATTTGAAGAAGTTGAGGCAGAGCTTTGGAACCTTACACATACTAAAGAAGAAAATGTGAGACGCTATGAATTTTTTCGTGGGGCTGAAGAGGGGCAATATTATGGATTGCTTTCCTTTGATGACTTCAATGGTTTTGTGAAACACCAAGCAAGCCCGCATCATGAAGAGGCTTCTGGTTTAGGCGAAGTGATTGAAAGTATTAATCTAGAATGGGTGGATGCAGTTAGTAATTGTTCTGATTTGGCTCCCACTGATTATCAGCCTATTTTCGATGGGGCAAATGAAGTACAACAGAAATATCACACTAATTTTGCTCCAGATGTCCAGGATTGGTGGCTTGCAGCACGTGGATCATAAACTTTCTTATAGGAAGATATGGTTATAGTTGGAATGATTTGCATCTTCAACTGAGTGTCAAAGAATAAGTGATAATTTTTTTCTTGAGCATAAAAAAGGAGTGTAGTGGCTAACGCCATTTGAGACTATGTGGGCATACATGATCCGTCGATTGCTAGTCATTCCTTTTATGTTACTAGCCATGTCATTTTTTGTTTTTCTTCTCTTATTTATAAAACCAGGTAGCGCTGCCTTTGCAACCTCTGGGCAACTAATTAATCCTGTTCAAATAGCTGCACTTGAAAAAGAACTTGGTTTAGATAAGCCATTTTATGTCCAATATGGGAAATGGCTAGGAAATGCAGTACAGGGGGACTTTGGGAAATCATTGCGCGCTCCACGTGATCCCGTGATTAACGATATAAAAGAAAGAATTGGAAATACAATAGAGCTTGGTGTTCTGACGGTATTACTTTCTGCGATACTTGGTATTTCGATAGGTGCGCTATCAGCTGTCAGGAGAAATTCCTGGATAGATTGGACCTTGAGAATGGTTTCCATATTAGGCATCTCTGTACCCAATTTTTGGACGGCTACTTTGTTAGTTTGTTTACCTGCAATGTGGTGGGGCTGGACACCTCTTGCTCGCGAGTTCTATACCTTATGGGATGACCCATTAGCCAATTTAAGTATTTTAATTTGGCCTGCTGCAATATTGGCTTATGGGAGTGCTGCATACACTGCTAGAATCGTGCGTTCCTCTATGCTTGAAGTACTTTACTCAGATTATATTCGTACAGCTCGGGCAAAGGGATTGACGGAACGTGTGGTAGTGATTCGCCATGTACTACGTAATTCCTTGGTAACCTTATTAACAGTCGTTGGCCTACAGCTTGGAGCCGTTCTGGGTGGTTCAGTTATAGTCGAGCGTATTTTTGCTATACCAGGCCTAGGTGTACTTACTTTGGAAGCTGTCATGGGAACAGATTTCCCAGTCGTTTTAGCTACTGTAATGATGTTTGCACTACTGTTTGTGTTTCTCAATTTGGTTGTTGATTTATTGTACACAGTCGTTGATCCAAGGATTAGGTATTAATTTATGAGTGATGATCGACAAAGCCCAGAGGACACTACACTAGCAAGCGTACTCGCAGAGTTTGCAATTCCTGAAAAACCTAGTTTAGGTAACAGGATTTTACGATTTATTAGACGAGAACCCTTAGGCTTTCTGGCAATCCTTGTAATTGGTGGCTTAATTTTTATGTCTGCTGCAGCTCCAATCTTAAACACACAAGATCCTTCAGCATTTTCAACGGATGTTCTTAAAGCACCGAGTTCAGAACATTATTTCGGAACAAACCGGCAAGGTCGAGACTTATGGTCACGAGTACTTTACGGCGGACGTGTTTCTCTAAAAGTTGGTGTAGCTACAGTACTTATTAGTATTACTGTAGCCACGGTTTTGGCATTAATGGCAGGTTTTTTCGGGGGATTTTTAGATTTTATTTTAGGACGTTTGGCAGATGTGTTTATAGCGTTTCCTGCAATTATCTTGGCACTTACATTTAGGGCTTCACTTAAAGGTACTTTGCCCGATCTAGGAAGTTTTATGTCTTCTGGTGAATTGCTAGTGACTATAGCGATAGCAATTCCATTTATACCTGGTATTTTTCGTATTATGCGAGGTGCTGTCTTGGAACAGCGCGCTTCTATTTATGTAGAAGCAGCAGAAGCCTCAGGAGCAACGAGTTTTCGTGTGATGTTTAGACATATTCTTCCTAACATCACAGCTTTAGTAATTGTTCTTACAACAACGTCTTTACCTGCAGCAATTATTGCTGAGTCTGGTCTTTCTTTCCTTGGTGTAGGTGTTCCCATTGAGATTCCTTCATGGGGCGCAGAACTAAGTGGTCAATCACGTGCATTCTTTTCAAGAGCTCCGTGGCTAGCTATCTTTCCAGGCCTTGCATTATCGATAACAGTTTTCGCTTTCAATATCTTAGGTGATTCATTACGAGATACTTTAGACCCAAGATTACGCGGTCAAATATAGTCATTCTTCCTATATTGCGTTAGTTTGTTAAAAGCATGCGTATCTGTGTGCCATCAATTTCATGCTTAGGTTAAAAGTATGAAATTACCCAACCTAAAATAAAGACATGTTATTGGTATCCATTACCATTTTTCATATTGGGATCCCTATGAATTTTTCGTAATCTAAAACTGGCTGGCTTCTCTATATAAGGGGGCAGTCAGTTTTTAATACTTAAAAATCGTAGAGGGCACTGGTTCAAATCAATATCGCCCACGTAACCTCTTTTTATTCTGAACTTAGAACATTCCCGAGTTATTCTCACGATTTAGTGGGAAAACAATTAAAAAAACAGCGAGATTTGAGATATGGGATGTTAACATATTTATGAATATCGCTGTCACTCGAATGTTTTGTTCAGTAGTTATTCCATAATGCTTGTGTTGTAGCAGGGGAAAAGTATGCTATACCATTTTAAGCTGTTCTAGGGTTCCGTGATTGTGGGGGGATTAAGCCCCACAGTCTAATCCCCCCACAATCAGACCTCACTCAAGTCCTAAAAGAATGCTTTTTCTCTCCCAATTAAGAATCACTTTCTCTCTGGATACGGAGTTATAAGTGCTTCAACAGCAGGCAGGCCTTCTAGCTCATCAGAAAAATTCTTCTAATACTGGGGGGGGCCTCCCTCTTTTATATCCCATCAACCCCCATCACGAGATATTACCCTTCTACATATTTACACATATAGATTATGTAAATAACTTATAGTTGTCTGAGAATCTACGTACACCAAAAGAAAGCAAAAAAAGAACCCCTTCTGTTAGGAAGGGGTTCTTGATCTAAAACCCTACTAAAAACAAGAGCCTAACTAAGACTATCGTCAATCCACAAGGTCTGATGACGCATACTGTAACTGTTAAGCCAGTCTGCTGCTGGCACATTTTGAAGTCTTCGGTGTACACCGAGTAATGAGTTCGCCTGTGCTGGCATTTGGATTCCTAGATAAGCCTTATCAAGGATGTATGTCTGCATTTCGGTCAGGATTTGCTTTCGCGCTTCCGAATCGAATTCAACAGCCTGTCGGTCATAGAAGTCTGTGATTACTGCAGAATCATCTTTGTTTTCCTGGTGCTTGGAGTGTATTCCTCCAGCAGGGCCATCTGGGTTGTGAACGTTAAATGCAAATCCGCCATAGAATGCAGGATTATACCACTGCAGGTTACTATCGTTCGGATCACCAGAGGTTCCTCCACCCTTACCATCACCTGACATCAGGATTTGATAATCTTTGAGGCCTGTGCCTTCGGCACGCGCATTTGCACGAGCTGCCCAAGTTGCAAAGTCATTAGTTTCAACTGCGGAATCAATACCCAATACACTTTTAATAGCTTGAACACCGAATTCTGCGATTGGAACTCCACCGCTTTCTGCGATTGCAAGGAAAACAACTTCGGTCATCACATCATCTGGATCTGCATCATTTACATATGCTTCCCAAAGTTTTCTCGCATCGGCAGCATCATGTACATACCATTTTGCAAGATCTTCTTGGGTTAGACCTTGATATGCCGCGATACGAATGTCGATTGGAGCTTGAAGGTTTGAACCGTTTGGCCAGAAGCTTGAACGGAATCCATCAAAATCAATTGCAGCGCGAATAGCACGGCGTGCACGGTTATCATAGAACTGCTCGTTATCAAAGCCATAAATTGCTACAGCCGCAGTAGGAGCTTCCATGACATTTATATGATCATATGCACCGAGCTCTTCAGCATCAAAATAGTCCATAGTTCCATAGACATCTAACTCACCAGCTATAAATGCGGCTTTTCTGGAAGCTGCATCAGCCAAGATACGCGTATCAATGGTATCAATATACGGACGATCAACATTAAAGCTGGAAGTTGGTCCAGGATTTTCGTGACGGAAATAATTGGGATTAACATGCAGCGTAGTGCCTGTTGCATCTCTTTTATCTAAAACGTATGCCCCACCGGACATGCCATCAGGATAATTTTGACCATCATGCAATTCAGAACCTTCAGGTAAAGGCTGTGCCTCAACAACAGCTTGGTTAACCATACCGAAGTACTGACGCCACCTATGTAAAGGTGGATTTGGAACAGGATCAGTATAAGTTTCTTTGACTGTGAATGCGTCAACCGCTTCTACTGTGTTCATGTAATTGAACAGGTTTCCAGTCGCGTGAGACTGTCGCTCATCATAAATGTGCTTCACACGTCGGATTGAATAAGCATAGTCTTCAGCAGTAACTGGATCACCATTAGTGAAGGTCATTCCCTCCCGTAGTTTCCACACAGTTGTTGTTGCATCAACCTGCTCCATCCCTGCTAGACCGTCCATGCCGAATTCATCTTTCGTCACTTGATAAGTCAAGCCGTTTGTAAAGCAATAATTAATTACTTCATTGTTAGGACCATGAAAAACTGCTGGATCTAAGCCAACATCTTCCTGATCTTTCCAAAGTCGAAGAGTTCCACCATACCGCGAACGATCTTCTTTTACTGCTGTAGCTGCTGCCGTACCTGCTGCCGTACCTGTACCTGCTTCTGTAGCTGCTGCTGTAGCTGCTGCTGAAGAATCAGCATCATCGCCACACCCTGCAAGTATTGCTGCCGTACCTGCTGCTGCTATACCTGTACCTGCCAAAAAGCGACGTCGGTTTAAACGCCCTTGGCGTAACCTCTGCCAATAATTTTCACTCATATTTTACCCCACATAGTTTTAGAATTATTAAAAATATTATGATAAATAGTACGGCTTTAAAGTATCTAGAGCAAACTCTACCGGTATAGAAAAAAATTTGGAGCGGGAGACGAGGGTCGAACTCGCGACATCCTGCTTGGAAGGCAGGCGCTCTACCACTGAGCTACTCCCGCGTTAATCGATTGTAGCAGGCAATGACTAAGTGTCTTATTTCTTAGAGTATTTTTCTATTTAGTGGTAGTGTGAAGGTACTAAAATTGGTAAGTATTTGACTTAAGGATGTACTAATGACAATTCTCGATTTATTTAAACTCGATGGGAAAAAAGCCGTTGTAACTGGTGGGGGTGGAGGTATTGGCAGAGGCATTGCTTTAGGCTTAGCTGAAGCTGGTTGTGATGTTGTTTTAGCTGGTAGACGTTCAGGTCCAATAGAGTCAACAGCTAAAGAAATAGAAGAGCGTGGTAGAAAAGCCTACGCAATTTCTACAGATGTTCGTGATAACACTCGAGTCGAAGAGTTAGTTAAAGGTGCTATCGATGCATTGGGTCAAATTGATATTTGGGTCAACAATGCTGGTGGTTTACAGGAGCAGAAAGTTAACTTTCTTGTTAAGACAACAGAAGAATCTTGGGATACGACTACAGCTTTAAATTTAAAAGCACCATGGTTATGTGCCAGAGCTGTTTGGCCGTTTATGCGTGAACAGGGAGGTAGCATAATTAACGTTAGTTCCGTCGGTGGTTCATCTTCTGGTTCGCCAACCAATGGACCATATACGGCATCAAAAGCTGGCTTAAATCACTTAACAAAAACATTAGCTTTAGAAATGGCTCCTTTCAAAATTCGTGTAAATGCTATTGCCCCCGGTGCAGTAAGAACAGAAGATTTTGAAGATGCTGCTAACTGGGGTGATGAGGGCTTTGAACAAATACGTGAATCGAATCCATTAAAGAGACTTGGTCGGGAGGAGGATTTTGGTGCTGCTGCCGTATATCTTTCGTCCGAAGCAGCTTCATGGATAACGGGACACGTCCTAACCGTGAGTGGAACGCCGTAAGCTGTAACATGATATAGTCGAGGCTAATTCGAAAGGTGGGCGGAGGCGCCCACCTTTCTTTACTAAAGGGGACTTTTGATGGCAAGAGAATCTGATGCAGGTTCAATGCGACTTTTAGCTATAAAGCAGCTAGCTGCTGAAAAAAAACTATCCCGAGAAGTTGTGTTTTCTGCGGTGGAGACAGCTATTGCTTCCTCATATCGACAGGAGGGCGAAAGTGGACCCTTTGTTCAGGTTACTTTGGATCCAGGGAATGGAGCGATAAATGCCTTTTATGAGAAACTGATAGTTTCTGAAATTGCAGATGACAATTTAGAAATGTCCCTTGATGAAGCTCAGCGATATAAAGAAGACGCAAAATTAGGTGAAGTTATCAGATTTCAACTTCCTGATAATGAAAGTCGTGTTGCTGCTCAGACTGTTAAGCAAGTGGTTTTGCAACGCTTAAGAGAAGCAGAACGAGAAGCTATTTACGAAGAATATATTGATAAAGAAGGAGATTTAGTGCTTGGAACCGTCCAGCGCATTGAACCTCGTCAAACAATTGTTGAAATTGGACGTGGAACCGAAGCCATATTGCCAAACCATGAACAAGTTAGAAATGAACATTTGCGCCAAGGCCAGCGAATTAAAGTAGTTTTGTTAGAAGTAAATAAAGAAAGCAAAGGTCCACAAATTGTAGTGAGTCGGTCTCATCGTTCTTTAATTCGTCGTCTTTTTGAGGTTGAGGTGCCAGAAGTTTCACAAGGTAGAGTCGAGATTATTTCAATTGCTCGTGAAGCAGGTCATCGAAGTAAAGTTGCAGTGTACTCGCGCATTAACAGTATAGATCCCATAGGTGCATGCGTAGGTGTCCGCAGCTCACGTATCCAAAATGTCGTAAATGAGTTAGGTGGCGAGCGTATTGATATTGTTAAGTGGGATAAAGATCCAGAAGTTTTTATCGCTAACGCATTAAGTCCCGTCCAGGTCGTTGGTGTAACGACTGAACACGAGTATCGTTCTACCGTTATTGTTCCTGATTCAATGGTTTCTTTGGCTATTGGGCGTGAGGGACAAAATGGACGATTAGCTGCAAAACTTACCGGATACTGGATTAATATAAGTAGCGAAGCTGGTATTGCTCGGACTGATACAGAAAAAACTGATATTGGTGAAGCACCTTCCCCTTTTGAACCGTACTCTGCACTGCCTGAAGGCATTGAGCCCGATCTTGATATTATAAAGGTTCGAGATGCATTGTTGGAACGGGAAAATGCGAAGCCAGAGCCAACTCCTGTTGCAGCTACACCTCAGCCCGTACAAGAAAAAGTAGTAGATTCAGAAGATTCTCCTGTAGAAGAACAAGACTTTAATGCATTGCTCTTGGAAATGGAAGTTCCTGACGATGAGACACGAGAATCAGAGGGATATGGCGAAGAAGTAGATAAAATGGATGAGGAGTATGAGGTTCCTGTTACTATTAATGAAGAGGAAAGTCTTACGGCTATTCGTTTTGCCGAGGATGTTTTACCTGAACGTAGTACAGAGACAGACGAAAAGAAAAAACGACGTGTTCCTAGGAGATATGAAGACGACGATGAGGATGAAGACATTGAGTATTCGGGTCGTATTCACTGATGGAGCATGCCTTGAGCAAAAAAAAGTTAAGACATGAGCCACAAAGAACTTGTTTAGGTTGTCGAATAGTTGCAAACAAATGTGATTTATTGCGATTTCAACGTCTCCAGAATGGCGTTGTGCATACAAGTGACAAAAGAAATTTCGAAGGTAGAGGAGCCTACTTGCATAACAAAATCTCTTGTATTCAGAATGCGCTTGATGCAGGAATAATTGAGCAAGAGTTGAGTGTTCCGTCTAATGAGACCGTACATAAATTACTTAACGAACAAATTGTTAAGTTAGAAAAGCTGAAAAAGTTAGAGGTTGTGAGATGACAAGTAGTTCAACTGAGTCACCTATTTCAACTGAGTCACCTATTTCAACTGAGTCACCTATTTCAACTGAGTCACCTATTTCAAACCAAGCACCCCTATTAATTCCCGACATTTTAACGGTCAATGAGCTCGGAGATTTATTAAACGTCAATCCAGTAGAAGTTATTAAACGCTTGATGACTCATGGCATTATGGCTTCTTTAAATGATGCTATCAGTTTTGAAACTGCTTCACTAGTGGCCATAGATTTAGAGATGGTAGTAGCATCAGCTTCCCAGATACAACAACCGATGGTATCCGAGATTGATGAATCTACAGGTGAAGTTAGTGATCAGGATCAGGGAATACGCCCTCCAATTGTTACAATTTTGGGACATGTAGATCATGGAAAAACAAGTTTACTTGACGCAATTCGAAAAACAGATATTGCAGCAGGGGAATTTGGTGGAATTACGCAACATATAGGTGCATACCAAATAGAGCATAATGAGCACTCCATAACATTTCTTGATACTCCAGGACACGCAGCGTTTACTGCTATGCGTGCACGAGGTGCTCAAGTTACAGATATTGCGGTTATCGTAATTGCTGCAAATGATGGGGTTATGCCTCAAACAATAGAAGCAATCAATCACGTGCGGGCCGCAGCGGTTCCATTGATCATAGCTGCTAATAAAATGGATTTACCTGAGGCCGACCCAGATCGTGTTAAAAGAGAATTAACTGAGCACAACGTTGTGGTTGAGGATTTTGGGGGAGATGTTTTATTTGTTCCGGTATCTGCGACTACAGGAGAAGGCTTAAATGAGCTGCTAGATACAATTATGCTATTAGCAGAGGTCGAGGAGCTGAAAGCAAATCCCAACAGAGATGCAATTGGGGTAATTGTTGAGGCTGAATTAGATCAGCGTCGTGGTCCAATAGCAACAATGCTTGTAAAAACTGGAACCTTGCGCTTAGGCGATGCCGTAGTTGCTGGTGACATTAGTGGGAAGATAAAAGCTCTTTTTGATGATCATGGGGAATCAGTTGTAGAAGGTGGCCCTTCGAGTCCTCTCCGTATTTTGGGACTTGGACGCGTTCCTAGTGTTGGTGACCGTATTGAAGTAGTAAAAGATGAGCGATTAGCGCGACAGAAGGCAATTGATGTAAGGAAACGTTTGGATTCTTTGGGGCAGAGATCACGTATATCCCTGGATACACTATTTAACGAACAGGGCACAAGTGTAGTTAAAGAATTGTTAATTGTTCTAAAAACTGACGTAGAAGGTAGTGCCGAGGCCATTAAAGGATCGATCGAGAATTTTACAACATCTGAGGTAAAGCCCAAATTCATACATATAGCAACGGGTGGGGTAAATGAATCTGATGTAATGCTCGCTGAAGCATCCGGAGCTGTTATTTTGGCATTTAACGTTGGTGCAGAACCTGCAGCAATCCGAAAGGCAGCTGCTGACTCAGTTGAAATAAGAAATTATACAATAATCTACCAATTGCTTGAGAGTGTGGAAAAGGCACTACTGGGACTTTATGATCCTATATATAAGAAAGTTATCGACGGTTTAGCTGAAGTTAGGAAAGTATTCAGTTCAAGTAAGTTAGGCGAAATAGCTGGTTGCTATGTGCTGGAAGGTACATTAGTAAGAAATGCACGTGTACGTGTTTTACGCGAAGGCACTGAAATTATAGATACTGAATGTGATGGTTTGCGTCGATTTCAGGATGATGTGAGGGAAGTTGCTGAGGGTTTTGAATGTGGAATCGTATTAAAAAATTATAATAGTTGGGTGGAAAATGATCAGATTGAGTTTTATCATCAGGAGCGTACCAATTAGGTAGGGTGTCTAGTGAAAAGTCGTCGGGTAAGCCGAGTCAATGACCTTTTGCGGGAGGAGTTAAGTGGGCTTATACAGCATTCACTTAAGGATCCTGGTATCAGTCAGGGAATGCTATCAATTACAGAAGTGATGGTGGCAGCTGATTTTAGTTATGCAACTGTATATGTGTCTCATTTAGGTACTGCCACAGAGCGAGAGGAATCTCTCGCAGGCTTAGCAAGAGCAACTCGTTGGCTAGAACGTGAAATTTATAAGCGCTTAAATATGAAACGTACTCCTAGGCTAGTATTTAAACACGACGATTCAATTGAGCGAGCTATAAGAATTTCCGAAACGTTACAAGATTTGGAGACTAATCTTCCTGATGAACAGTAGTGGAGATAAAAAGGATAAAACTACAATCACAAGCTTAAATAGCCTTCTTGTAGTAGATAAGGAGAGAGATTGGACTAGTCATGACGTTGTGGCTCGGATGAGAGGAATTACAGGACAACGGCGCATAGGACACACAGGTTCATTAGATCCAGCAGCTACTGGAGTCATGTTACTTTGCCTTGGACAGGCAACTCGTCTAGTTGAGTATATGGTTCATTCAAAAAAATGCTATGAGGGAGAAATTGTTTTGGGAATTACTACTGATACAGATGATGCAGAAGGAATACCAATTAGAAACATTAGCGTTCCTAGCATGGATGAGAATTTAGATTTAGAAAAGATTTGTTCAAAATTTTTAGGAACTATTCAGCAGGTTCCACCGATTTATAGCGCGATAAAGATTCGTGGACAGAGAGCCTATTCAATAGCACGATCAGGAAAAAAACCGGACTTGAAACCGAGAGCTGTTTCTATTTACGAATTAAAGTTAATTCGTAAAAGTTTTAATAGATTATCTGTTTTTGTAACTTGCGGTCCGGGCATGTATGTTCGAAGTCTTGCTCGTGACATAGGTACTACGATTGGAACAGGTGGACATTTGGGCTCTCTACGACGCATAACAAATGGCTCATTTAATCTTGAAGATGCACATACCCTTTCAGAAATTGAAGATTTAATGAAGCAAGGCCGTATTGGAGAAGTTTTGATTGATCTTGATAAGGGAATTTTAAATTTAGAAACTTTGGTTGTTGCAATGCCAGAAGCTAGAAACCTCCGGAATGGACAGAGTATTGCGCACGCTGCAGCTCTCTCTAAGATTCCGAGAATAATGCGTTGTTATGATGAGGAAGATCATTTTCTAGGAATTGTTCAGTCTCGCGATGATGGATTTGTTCACCCCAAAAAAATATTCTCACTATAACCTTTGTCAATTCAAAATAGAGCACACCTGTTCGTGTAAATATCCGTTTGTAGCAATTGTATCTGTTCCGATTAAATGTTCTTGATTCCAAGTACTAAATTTTCCTCCTGCTTCTGTAATAATTATTGATGGAGCAGAGATATCCCATCGATTAATAATGTCATCAATCATGATATCTGCACGACCACATGCAACAGCTAAATAACCATAACAATCACCCCATGATCGAAATTGTTTTACTTCTTTTAGAATGCTGGTGAATCCTTTTGGAGTTCGATTATATAAACTTTGAGGGTCAGTTGTTAATGTTATGGCGTCCTTTAAGTTGTGCTTATTTGTAACGCTCACCGGCTTTTCGTTAAGAGATGTGCCAAAACCTAAAGCAGCACTAACAGTTTCACCTAAAGCATGGCAAGCAATAATTCCTAAAACTGGATATTCGTCTATTTCTAATGAAATAAGAGTGCCGAACAGAGGGATATTTTGAACAAATGATTGCGTTCCATCAATTGGGTCGATGATCCATTTATGACTATTACTCCTAGTTACTTCTCCTAGCTCTTCACCTAATATTGAATAATTAGGAGTCTCACGTTGTAAAAATTCTGAAATTGCTTCTTCAGCTTTATGATCCGCAATAGTAACTGGAGTTTGATCCTTTTTTAGCGTAAAACTAATACTTTCTTCAAATAAAGGCATAATTATTTCGCCTGCTAACTTACTTGCTTGTTTAGCCAAACGTAACAAATACTGTATTTCCCGGGGGTCTTGCTTACTCTCCATATAATGATTTTAACCATAAGATGCATGGAGGGAATCTTTTCAAATTTTGTGTCGGAATGTTTTTCCCATTATGTAGTAAGGAACGGTACTGTTATTGAACTCAATTTGACCTAGTGTTGAAAATCCAAGACGTTCATATAATTCATGGGCTTGACTATCAGTACGCGTGCTTAGCACACACCCAGGCTCGGTTCGTTTATCGAGTAAATAGTTTATGAGAAGTGTCCCAATCCCTCTCCCCTGCTCTTTGGGCTGTACTGCGATCTCGACCAGTTCATACGCAGAATCGAACCAAATTGGCAAAAGTGATTCAGTGAGCTTTTGTTTTACAGTGTCATGCCACCACTGCCCTCGTTTACTTTTATAGCCATAGCACATACCAATGACCTCATAATTGGCAGCTGGATCTGTTGCGATAAAAGCTTGGAACCCATCAATATATTTATGTGTTGATTGCAATCGTGCGTGTACTTCTTCGCCACGTTTGGGATCACTATAAGGAGGGAGAGAAAAAGCTTCACTGTAACAATGGATAGCAGAGTTGAAAAGTAATCCTTCATCTGGTAAAACACTAACTTCCAAAGTCATGTACGGTAGAGTATTTTTGAACCGATCTGATCTTTATTTAATCTTTTATTCAAATGTAATCCTTCAAAAATAAATTCCACAACTGAGGCTTTAGTACCTGCACTAGTCGCATTTAATTTCCCTATTGGTTCTTTAAGGCTTGTGATTAGTTTTATAATTTTTGCATACTCTTTGCTAGATATAGATTCTCCAACTTCGATCGATACACCAGAACGGAATCGATCAACAATTTCTTCTAGTTCCGGAATATTGAAAAAACGGTTAAAAACAATGATTATGGCATTCTCAACAAGCTTAGTAATAATCTCTTCTTCTTGCCCATCTTCAATAGTCTCAAATTCCACTTTTCCACTTGTAGAAGGAATTATGTAAGGCAAATCCGATATTCTCGGTACTATTTCAGTTTCCTTGTGAGCAAGTGAACGTCGTAATGCATTTGCTACTATGCTTTCATAATTAGCAATTGAAGTTCTTACACTTACTCCAGAGCGTTGATTTATATCCGGGCTTTTACGCGCTTGTTTGGTAATTTCAATAACAATTTCATTCATAAATGAAGGAACCTTAACAGAGAAATCTGCAGGAGCTGGGTGTTTTTCTATCTCCACAATATCTAGTTCATGTTCTAAAGACTTTGGGTAGTGGGTTCTTACTTGCGCACCATAACGATCTTTCAGAGGAGTTATGATGCGTCCGCGATTGGTATAATCTTCCGGATTGGCACTTGCAACAACAAACACATCGAGTGGAAGACGTACTCTATGGCCACGAATTTGGACATCTCGCTCTTCCATTATGTTAAGTAGACCAACTTGTATACGCTCTGCTAAGTCTGGCAATTCATTAATGCAAAAAATACCATGGTTAGTGCGCGGTATCAGACCATAATGAATAGTTAATTCATCTGACAAATAGCGTCCTTCAGCAACCTTAATGGGATCAACTTCTCCAATTAAATCTGCAATAGTTATATCTGGCGTAGCTAGCTTTTCACTATATCGTTCATCGCGACTTAACCATCGAATTTCGGAATTATCACCATGTTCTAAAAGCAAATTTTTTCCTTCTGTAGTGATTGGTTGATAAGGATCTTCTGGAATTTCACAACCTGCCAATGTTGGATATTCTTCGTCCAAGAAATCTACCAATGAACGTATAATTCTCGATTTCGCCTGGCCTCGTTCACCCAAAAAAACAATATCTTGCCCTGCTAAGATAGCGTTGGTGATATGAGGTATGACTGTTTCGTCATACCCAAATATTTTAGGAAATAAGCGATCACCATTTTTCAGTTTGGCAATTAAGTTTTTTCTTAACTCTTCGCGTATTGTAGAAACTTCGTACCCTGATGCCTTAAGTTCTCCGACAGTTTGTGGTTTCTTTTTTCTCCGTGGAGCCATCCGTATCACCTTTTTCTCTGCTGTCGAGTAAATATTTTTGACTACCAATTGATAGCCTGTTCGTGATCATAGGGTTGAAAGATGGAGTGTCAACTAAAATATATATTTTTATTTTTTAGCTCTTTGAATAAGTTTTTGTGAATATCTGACTATTAATAAAGAACACCACTAGCGCGTAATCGATATCCTGCGGTATGCTCAGTTTGCCCTTTAAAATGGTCCCGTGAGGCCGAGAAGGGAGGCGCACGTGATATTACTATCTTCTTACCCTGCTCTTACTTTTTATCTGCCTGCTTCCTTGACTGCGAAAATACTAATTCGTATCCATAGAGAAACACCTTTTCTATGTCAATAACAGTTATCCAAGAAGCTAATGAAATTGAACGAACTATACGTAGACTTGCTCATGAAGTTATTGAAAACAATCAAGGCACATCCGAACTTATTTTGATCGGTATCCTGACTCGGGGAGCCACGTTGGCAGAGCGTATCGCGACAGAAATAGGAAATTTTGAAAACGTACAAATACCTACTGGAGCGCTTGATATCGTTCTTCATCGTGATGATCTGAAAATGTCCGGTCCCGCGCCAAAACTCCAAAAGAGCACTATCCCTAAAAGCTTAGATGGTATGACTGTTGTACTTGTTGATGACGTCCTCTATACAGGACGAACCTGTCGTGCTGCGCTCGATGCTTTAATGAATTATGGTCGTCCAGCTTCTGTGCGACTTGCAGTTTATATTGATCGAGGGCATCGAGAATTACCTATACGCCCTGATTTTATCGGTAGAAATATTCCCACAGCTCCTAATCAATCAATCCTTGTTGAATTAAATGAGATAGATGGAGTTGATAGAGTTTCTGTAATTGAGGAGGAATTGTAATGCCAACACAATCCAAATCAGATAAATCAGAACCTACTAAAAGTGAACCTGCCATTTGGCTACGGAAAGATTTACTTGATACTGCTGATTTAAATTTGGCTGACTTCAACCTGATCTTTGAAACTACTGATGCCATGATCGAAGTAAGAGAGAGGCCTATTGCTCGAACTACAACACTACGGGGAACAACTCTAGCTACTCTATTTTATGAAAATAGTACTCGAACCCGTGCTAGCTTTGAAATTGCTGGGAAAGCGCTAGGCGCGGATGTAGTAAACCTTTCTGCATCTCAAAGCAGTGTAGGTAAGGGAGAATCTTTAATCGATACGGTTCGCACATTAGAAGCAATCGGTGCAGATATCTTAGTCTTGAGGCATCCTCTTTCAGGTGCTTCAACTTTGGCCAGCAAGTATACCAATGCGAGCGTGATTAATGCAGGAGATGGTATGCATGCACATCCTACGCAAGCGCTGCTTGATTTATTCACAATCAAACAACATCTAGGAGAGTTATCCGGAAGGAAAATTGTAATTGTTGGTGACATTTTGCATAGTCGCGTTGCGAGATCTAATATCTGGGCTTTACTAACTCTAGGTGCACAGATAACCCTTTGTGGTCCTGCAACTTTATTGCCTAAATACTTTACTCAGCACAAAAGCGACTTACAAAATGTTACGGTCACCACGAATCTTAAAACTGCGCTTTCCAATGCTGATGTTGTAATGACATTACGCCTTCAAAAAGAACGCCAACGTAATAGTATTATCCCCTCCTTGAGTGAATATATAAGGAATTATCAGATCAATAACGATACTATTGCACTCGCAAAATCTACAGCAATAGTTATGCATCCTGGTCCTGTGAATGCTGGATTTGAAATCTCACAAGAAGTTGCGGAAGGAAAACAATCTGTGATTAGTGCACAGGTCACAAACGGTGTCGCAATCAGAATGGCATTACTGTATTTGTTTGCAACAAGAACTACGGACTTTCCCGCATGAACAATATTTTAATTCGTGGTGGGCGCATTTTCGATCCTGGCAATCAACTAGACCTTTACGGCGATTTACTTATGGTAAACGGATTTGTTTCAGAAATTTCGCAACATATCGAAGCTAAAAATGCTCAGATAATACCTGCAGAGGGATGTATCGTGACCGCAGGCTTTATTGATTTGCATTGCCATCTGCGAGAACCAGGATTCGAGCAGAAAGGAACAATAGCTTCAGAAACAAAGGCAGCTTTAGAAAGTGGCTTTACTACAATTTGCTCAATGCCTAACACTGACCCTACTCCAGATAATGCTTCAGCTCTTCAAGGTTTAAAAGAGAAAATTCTAAGTGATTCGCATATACGAGTATTGCCAGTGGCAGCAACAACTCAAGGACGTGCTGGGCTAATCCTGTCCGAAATTAGTGAACTTGTTGCCGCTGGGTGTGTAGCTTTTAGTGATGATGGAAACCCTATCGAAAGCGGATTAATCATGAGACGAGCACTTGAAACTGCAGGTTCTCTAGGCATCCCGATTGCAGAGCATAGCGATGATCCCTCATTAAGCAACAATGGAGTAATGAATGAAGGATATATAAGTGAACGATTAGGACTGATAGGACAACCATCGGCTGCAGAAACTAGTGCGGTCGCCCGGAACATCGAAATATGTGCTTTGACCAAAGCGCCACTACACCTAATGCATTTGACCTCAGCCCGAAGTCTTGAGCTAGTTGCAGATGCTAAAGCAGCAGGATTACCAATAACCTGTGAGGTAACACCTAGTCACCTGTACTTAACTGAAGATGCGGTCGGAGGAGATAATTTGGTAAACGAACCTGCCTATGATACAGCAGCAAAAATTAATCCTCCTTTGCGTTCTGAAGCAGATAGACAAGCACTTCTAGCCGGTGTTAATGCTGGAATTATAGATGCAATTGCAACTGATCATGCACCTCATGCCTCTGAAGAAAAACTACAGGAATTCTCTAAAGCCCCTTTTGGTATTTCTTGCCTCGAAACAGCCCTAGCCACAATCACAACCTTGACGAATAGAGGAGAGCTGGATTTTGAAGCCGCGTTAAAAGCACTTACTGCAGGACCAGCAGCTGCATTTCGATTACAAGAAGGGCTCGGTAAATTAACGCCTAACTTATCAAAGGACGTCACAATTTTCGATGCAAATGAACAATGGATAGTTGATGCCCACCAATTCACCTCCATGGGAAAAAATTCACCATTGCATGGATACGAACTAACAGGTCGTGTAAAAAAAGTTATTTATGATGGGATACTTTCCTGGTCAAGGGAATCAACAACTTGATGAAAACCGCTTATCTTGTACTCAGTGATGGAAGCATTTATGAAGGAACTGCACATGGGGCAAGAGGTCATGCTACTGGCGAAGTAGTCTTCAATACATCCATGACTGGCTATCAGGAAATGCTGACAGATCCATCCTATGCAGGTCAATTATTACTTCTAACCTATCCAATGATCGGCAATTATGGTATCGATACAACGATAGAAGAATCGGATACCATTCACCCTAAGGGTCTTATAGTCAGAGAAATAGCATCGTTTGGGAGTCATGTCCGTTCAGAACAGGAAATAAATCTTTTTTTGAAGGAGCAAAACTTAATAGCCATCGATGGGCTTGATACACGTGCTATTACAAGAAGACTCCGAGAAAATGGAGTGATGGCTGGCACTATTACGTCTGATGAAACACCAGAAGACGCACTTAAAAGATTACAAACAACCGAAACATACGAAACCACTAATTGGGTTTCACACGTCACCTCTCGTAAAACATATACATGGGATGAAAACGAACATGGTGAATTTCATGTAGTCGTTCTAGACAGTGGAGTCAAACGAAACATTATGCGCTCCCTCGCAACCAGAGGATGTTCTATCACAATCATGCCATCCCACTCGACTGCTGAAGCAGTACTTGCCTTGAGGCCAGATGGTATTGTCTTATCTCCTGGCCCTGGGAATCCGAGCCTCTTAGATGTACAGGTTGAACAAGCCAAATTTCTGATTGGGAAAAAACCTATCTTTGGCATTTGCCTAGGCCATCAAATACTTGCACGCGCTTTAGGAGCAGATACTTTTAAACTTCCTTTTGGGCATCGAGGTGGAAATCATCCTGTAAAGGAACTATCCACTAATAAAGTAGTTATCACCGCACAGAACCATGGCTATGCAGTTAACGCTGATAGTTTAGATAGCAATGCTTTTGTCTCCCATGTAAATGTGAACGATAACACTGTCGAGGGCATTGCTATGAAAACTGATCCTTTATTTACAATTCAATTTCATTCTGAGGCAAGCCCTGGTCCACTAGATAGTATGAGCATATTTGATCAATTTGTAGAAATGATGAGAACCCATGACTAAAAAGTTCAAAAACGTGCTTATTATAGGTTCAGGTGCGATTGTCATCGGCCAAGCTGCAGAGTTTGACTACGCTGGTACGCAAGCATGTAAAGCGGTACGTGAAGAAGGCGTACGGACTATTTTAGTAAATTCAAACCCCGCAACTATAATGACAGACCAAAACATTGCAGATGCAATTTATATAGAACCTCTTACCGTACCAATCATTGAAAGAATTATTGAACGGGAGAAACCAGATGGCTTACTACCTACTCTTGGTGGGCAAACTGGTCTTAATTTAGCCGTTGAACTCGCAGAAGCAGGAGTTCTTGAACGTCATAACGTAAAACTATTAGGTACACCTTTAGAATCTATTCGCAAAGCTGAGGATCGTGAAGAATTTCGAAAACTTCTTACCGAACTCAATGAACCCGTTCTTGAAAGTGAAATAGGAAAAACCTTGGAAGAATGCCAAATTGCAGCTGCCCACATAGGATTACCAGTTGTAATTAGACCTGCATATACACTTGGCGGGACCGGTGGTGGCATCGCTTTTACTGATGAACAACTTCAAACATTTGCAAAAAGTGGACTGGCAGCCAGCCCAATTAACCAAGTCCTTATAGAAAGATATTTACGTGGATGGAAAGAGATTGAATATGAGGTTATGCGAGATGGAGCAGGAAATGTAATTACCATTTGTAATATGGAAAACCTAGATCCAATGGGAGTCCACACTGGTGATTCTATAGTAGTAGCACCTTCACAAACTCTTAGCGATAAAGACTATCAAATGCTCAGGAAATCTTCTCTGAAAATAATTGATGCCCTTGGGATAGAAGGAGGATGTAATGTTCAATTTGCACTTGCGCCACATAAAGATGTTCGTCCTTGGAAAGGTAATCCATATGAAGCGCTACCTTATTATGTAATTGAAGTTAATCCCCGTGTATCACGATCATCAGCACTCGCTTCCAAAGCTACTGGCTACCCGATTGCAAGAGTTGCAGCCAAAATTGCATGTGGAAAAACGCTCGATGAAATTCCAAATGCAGTAACAGCTAAAACAACTGCAGCCTTTGAACCAGCGCTTGACTATTGCGTTGTAAAAATACCCCGCTGGCCCTTCGATAAATTTGCATTAGGCGATCGTAGATTAGGCACGCAAATGAAAGCAACTGGCGAAGTGATGGCAATTGATCGCTGTTTTGAAGGTGCTCTAAGTAAAGCAATCCGTTCACTCGAATTCGGAAAACGTTCAATCTTATGGGAAGATCCCTCTTGGCAACGTGGTGAGCCTATTAATTTAGAAGCAACTGACACACGCTTATGGGCTTTACTGGCATCTCTACGTAGAGGCATTACACCTAATTCCATTGCAAAATCAACAGGAATCGATCCTTGGTTCCTAGATCGACTCAATAATATTGTTGCAATGGAGCAAAGATTACTTTCTGAGCCCCTTGATTATCAGCTGCTTCGCAAAGCAAAACAGCTTGGCTTCACTGACGACAATATTGCACAATTGGCAGATAGTCTTCCCGAAAAAATCCGAACGCTACGCAAAACATTGGGTATTGAACCCACCTACAAAATGGTCGATACCTGTGCTGCTGAATTTGATGCAGCCACACCATACTTTTATTCCACGTACGAAGATGAAAATGAAGCATTACCTCAAGAAGGAGCTGCAACATTAGTTCTTGGAAGTGGACCTATCCGCATTGGGCAAGGTATTGAATTTGATTATGCAAGTGTTCATGCAGCTTGGGCTCTTCAAGCAGCAGGACAACGAGCAATCTTAGTAAATTCAAATCCAGAAACAGTCTCAACGGATTTTGATACTAGCGATCGGCTTTATTTCGAACCACTGGATGAAGAAGGTGTCCGAAATATTCTTTCCAATGAAACCACCCATCGAGATATCACAAAAACAATTGTCCAATTTGGTGGTCAAACTGCAGTGAATCTCGCAGAACCTTTAAGACGATCCTCCTGGCCTATTATCGGCTCAAGTGCTGAAACAATTGATACTGCTGAAGATCGAGGCCTTTTCGAACGCTTTCTACAAAATTTGGGAATTCCCCAACCCCCAGGAATAGCAGTTACGAATGCAGATGAAGCCATACGCGCTGCTGCATCGATTGGTTATCCTGTCATTGTAAGACCATCTTATGTGTTAGGCGGTCGAGCAATGGAAATTGTCCAAAACGAGAATGAAATCCTAGGTTTCTTAGAAAGCGCTGCTGAAGCAGCTGAAGGAAAACCTATTCTTATTGACCAATATTTAGAAGGTAAAGAAATAGAAGTTGATGTTATTAGTGATGGAAAACAAATTTTAATTCCCGGAATCATGGAACATATTGAAAGAGCTGGGGTGCATAGTGGAGATTCAATGGCTGTTTATCCGCCATTACACTTAAGCACCGAAGAGAAACAAATAATTTATGAATACACAGAGAAAATAGTAATCAATATTGGTGCTATCGGAATAACAAATATTCAGTTTGTTATTCCGCCACACACGAAAGATGAAACTCCTAAAGTTTTTGTTATTGAAGTCAATCCCCGTGCAAGCCGAACAGTACCTTTTTTAAGTAAAGTAACTGGCGTACCAATGGTACAAATCGCAGTTCAATCAATGCTTGGAAAAACAATCGCAGAACAAGGATGGCCTATCGGTCTTTGGCCCGAACGTAAACTGGTTGCAATTAAGGCCCCTGTTTTCTCGATGTCAAAATTACCTGAAGTTGATACTTACCTCGGTCCAGAAATGAAAAGTACTGGTGAGGTTATGGGGATTGACTTTTCCTACGATGCAGCTCTTACAAAAGCCCTTTTAGCTTCGGGAAATGAGTTGCAGCTAGGTACACCTGTACTCTTAAGTTTAAGTGAACGTACAAAAGACGAAGCTCACGAGTTAGTACACAATTTAAAAAAGGCTGGTTGCCCGTTATATGCTACTGAAGGAACAGGACGTTTTCTAGAAAAACTTGGTCTCGAAAACATAGTAGTCGCAAAAATGCAAAGTGATGATCATCCAAATGTCGCCGATATTGTTCGTGAGGGAATAGTATCCTGCGTGATAAATACCCCGGAAGGTCGAATGTCTAAATCACTACGCGATGGTTTTCATATAAGAAGAGCTGCCGCTGCCAGAAACATCCCATGCTTCACTTCTATAGATACGGCAAAGGTTGCAGTTGAAGCGATGCTGAAAACAGTACCCGTAACAGTTGCAACGCTTAGCGAGTATTTGGAATCATGATAATTGAAAAAGCAACAGTAGTTTCAAATGAAAGTATTACTACCTCTAGCTTTGTTTTATGGCTTGAAGCACCCAAATTGTCTAGGCATGGCTACAAACCTGGCCAATTTGCAATGCTGAAATGTAGCAATCTAAATGACCACACAGGTTTTTCGCGAGCTTTTAGCTTCCATAAGAAGGATGGGGACCGTATTGCATTCTTGTATTCTGTTGTTGGCAAAGGAACTGACTGGCTTTCTAACAAAACACAAGGCGAGCAAATAGAATTGTATGGACCACTTGGGAAAGGCTACCTAATCCCAACAACTAATAGCCGTTTACTCCTTCTTGGGGGGGGGATTGGCATTGCTCCGATGCCAGAAATGGCCTCTGTCTCACTAGCCAAAGGACACCAAGTAACTGTAATCATGGGAGCTTCAACCAAAACGGAACTGCTACCAAATTCATATTGGCCAAGTGAAGTTGAGTACCTTACTGTCACAGAAGATGGTTCTCACGGTTTACGCGGGGTACTAACCGAACACCTAGAACAAGCAGTCAATTGGGCAAGTAATATTTATGCTTGTGGACCAGAACCTATGTTTTTTGCATTAGCGAAAACGTTACGAGGCAATAATCGTAGACAACAACCAGAAATTTTAATGGAAGCACCCATGCCCTGCGGTTGGGGCTTATGTTATAGCTGTGCGATTCCTACAAAACACGGAATGAAGCTTTGTTGCAAAGATGGACCAAGCTTTAAATTATTTGAAGTGTACTAACTATCATTATCCTCAAATCGAGTAATAGCTTCGGAAAGCATTTCTAGCGCACACCTAGTGATTTTCTGCATAATTTCCAATCGGGTTCCATCAAAATAGGCGTCTTCGCTGATAACACCATTTGGAGTTTTTATTGCAATAAAAACATTCCCTACAGACTTTTTCGAACGTTGACTAGTTTTGGGACCTGCAAGTCCACTCTCAGCAACACCAAAATCTGCACCAACAATTTTACAAAAATTTTCTACCAACATTTCGACCACAGCAGGACTAACAGAACCATGTTTTTTTAAAACTTTTGGGTTAATACCCACACCACCTAATGCATCAATTTTTGACTTTTCAGAATATGCAACGATTCCACGCTCAAACCACCGAGATGCTCCAGGAATACTAAGCAGTCGGGCCGAAATTAAGCCCCCTGCTGTCGTTTCAACGGTAGCAACACGAAATCCTCCTCTTAAAAGTCCTTCACCAATCCGTATAGCCAATTTTTCATCTTCAGGTTTCAGCATTTTCGATCCTAGTAGACAGAGATTGATTACCAACTCTGATATGCTCATAGCATGGTGCGAGAAATCGAAATCAACAAGGTTAAAGATTTTCTCAAAACTGGAGAAATTCTAAAAATTCAGCAAGTACGGTCAAGTAACTATGTATTTTTAGCTACTCTGCAAGATCAAAATAGCGAAGAGATACATGCAATATACAAACCCCAAACAGGTGAAACACCGCTTTGGGACTTTCCCGAAGGAACACTTTACAAACGAGAAGTTGCTGCATATGAGCTAGCCTCGATTTTAGGTTGGGAATTTGTACCACCAACAGTAGTACGAAATGGACCAGAAGGCATAGGTTCTCTACAACTTTTTATACCACATGACCAAAATTCTCATTTTTTTGAACAACGCGAAAGCACTATTCTAGTTTCACAACTAAAAAAAATATGCCTATTTGATGCTTTATCTAATAATGCTGATCGAAAGGGAGGACATTGCCTGCTTGATGAAAAACAGCAAATTTGGGGAATAGATCATGGGTTATGTTTTCATAGCGAGGGAAAGCTACGTACCGTGATATGGGATTGGGCTAATGAAACAATTGAGGAAAATCTACTTAAAGATGTTCAAGAAGTAATCATAGCTATTACTGAGAAACTCGAGAAAACTGCATTACTTCATGAACTGCTAACAGCTGAGGAAATTTCTTCTTTACTAAATAGGGCATCTGTTTTAGTAAACGAAAAAAGCTATCCGTACCCAGATATCGATCGCCCATATCCATGGCCTTTAATTTAATCTGACAATTGAAGGAGTTGCAAAGTATTACCATCAGGGTCTGCAAAAGTTGTAACCCAACCTCCCCATGATTCCTTCTCTGGTTTACGCATAAAATAAACATTCCGATCACAAAGTTTTTTGTACGAAATTTGAATATCAGTAACCAAAAAATTAACCATAATTCTTAATGGATCATGATTAACACCACTAATTTCATGGTGCACACCTAAAGTTAATTTAAAATTATCCCAAGCAAAATTAGCAAAGCCATCGCGCTCACCCCGAAGAGGTAAGGACAAAATATCTCGATAAAAAATAAGCATTTCACCGAAATGGTCTGGTGCAGTCCAAATCAAAACTCCCCCCACTGCTCCTATCAAAGAATCATTTTTTATATTCAATTTCAAACCTGCCTAAGACCAATATTAAATACATGTCAACCTTCCTTAACAATGCATAAGTTACCTTTTTCTCTTGACACTGTCTTATGAATGGCCTCATATATTGAACACAATCTACAAATCAGTATAGCTATCAACTAAAAAGGTTATACAACCAGATACCCTTATATATTTATATAAGATTCACAATTGCAGGAAGAATATCACCAATTTTTCGGTAAGTTTCTCATTAGCCAGGTATCATAGGGAGTTTCCCCATCATTTAACACAACTAGTTTTGTATCGGCTTGTAAAGTTAGTTGTGGGAGTGCTGCAAGGAGGAATATGGGAACGGTGGTTATTACAAGTGCACTTGCCTGGGATATGAATCAAAGAGGCACTGTAGAAGCTTTGGCATTTGGTAGGTGCTTACGGTGACCCCCTGATCCTTTAACCCTAACGATAACGCGCCATTCTCCCTCGTCTCTTTAACCCGCTATGCTTACCCGCTTGCTTCTTCAGGCGATTCACGCGATTCATGAATTCTTCTGTCGTTTCTTCTTTCTTTTCCCGCGTGGGCTTAGATTTGGCCATAGTAGCCTCCTTCATGTTACGGATGTTACGACTGTTACGGCCTATACGGGGTATACCCCTTTAATCGCTAGCACGCTGAGTGCTTCTGAGTATCCAAGAGTCAACAAAATTTCCATAGCGTTATTTGTCCAGAATTTGTCCGGAATATAAGGACGTACTGCAAAGTAGCAAAAAGAGACATAGGACTAATTGTGTCTAAAGTGAGAGGGAATACGGACAAGAACAAAACACGAAACCCTATCTATATAACACACGGTAGTCTCGATTATTAACAAAGTTCTGAAGCGTAGCTAGTCGTTCAGCATCAGGATCCTTTTTCCCAACACCATCAGGACCGCGGAAATCGGGGATTCCTGATGCGGTTGAAATACCTGCTCCTGACAAAATAACTACTCGATCAGAGTACGATATATCAGCAGCTATCCTTAGGATAGCTGCTGATATATCGTGATTAAATGATTTAATTTTTGCCATCTTAAAGGATCGTTCCAACCAAGCTTAACGCACTACTTTATACTTTGAAAAAAGTAGTAACACTTAGTGAAAAAACATCAGTAAACTAGAAATAATTAATAATAAGAGATGAGGACTCATGACAACCTATCCTGAATATGAAAACATAATTGTGGAAACCGTAGAAAAACCAGAAGGGCTCATCAAAGTAACCCTTAATCGACCACAGGCATTAAATGCATTATCAGCTGATCTTTTGGATGATTTTTTTAACTTTCTAGATATCTTTGAGAATGATCCTTATGCCTATGTTTTACTTGTTAATGGGGCAGGCCGCTCATTCTGTGCAGGATATGATCTAGCATCTAATAGAACTGTTGAGCCTGGATCGCCTGGAGATCTCCTGAAAGAGCAAAGTGTAGGTCGATCACGTCGACTCATGGTTGATTCAGTAGATCGTTATTTGCGTCTCTTTAATCTTCGCAAACCAACGATCGCACAAGTACATGGACATTGTATTTCTGGAGGAACAGAACTAGTCTCAATGTTTGATTTTGTCATCTGTACAGAAACAGCAAAATTTGGACACATAGCTGGACGACATATGGGGACATTACGCACATTATCGCTGTGGCCATGGACCATAGGTTACAAAAGGGCCAAGGAACTCTTTATGACAGGTGAACTTATAGACGGAAAAACTGCGGAGGAATGGGGACTCGTAAACAAGGCAGTTCCCGAAGATGAACTTGAAAGTGCATCTATCCATTTTGCTCAGAAAATCATGCGGATTCCCCTTGAAGTAAATATCTTGCATAAACATTCGGTTAACAGGTGGATGGAAATCCAAGGACTACAACCAGCAGTTCATTCTGCAGCTGAATTTGATGTCTATACAGCATTCATAGACGGTCGACCAGGTTTCCGAGAACGCGTTGAGGAAGACGGGTTGCGAGAAGCATTAAAATGGCGTGATCAAGAATGGAAAGGTACTGAGCTTTGGGATCATCCAAAAGACAACTAGCTTATCTATGAGTGTATTACCTTCTCCAAGCGAAAAAGCAATAATAGTACAAAAAATGTTTGATCGGATTGCCCCTGGTTATGATCGTTTGAATCGAATCATTACCTTAGGACTTGACCAGCTTTGGAGAAAAAAACTGCTTAAAGAACTAAACATCCAAGAAAACCAACGCGTACTAGATCTTGCTTGCGGAACAGGCGACTTTGCAAAAACTGCCGCCTTATACGGAGCAAAAGTTATCGCACTTGATTTTTCTCCAAATATGCTGCATTACGCTCAAAAACGACAAATTTTAAATGCAACACTCATCCAAGGAGATGCTTTGTCTCTTCCCTTGCACGAATCTAGTTTCGATATAGCAGTTTCAGGTTTTGCATTGCGCAATTTTAGCACTATTCAACCTGTTTTCAATGAGCTACACAGAATTCTTGTGAAAGGTGGACAACTTGGCTTGTTGGAAATAGATAAGCCAAAAAACAGAATTCTTAAAAAAAGCCATGCCATCTACTTTACTAAAATAGTTCCACTGATTGGGGGAATTTTAAGTGATCGTGCCGCCTATCAGTACCTACCTGCTTCAGAAGCCTATCTTCCTAAGGAATTGGAACTTTTTAATATGCTTGAACAGTCTGGATTTACAAAAATCAAAAAAAGAAGCCTGTTAGGCGGTGCTGCCCAGATGATAACAGCACTTAAGAATTAAAAAAATGAATTTTCATGCTTGGAAATTAGCAATTCGAATACCAACGCTTCCTGCAGCAACGGCCCCTGTACTAGTTGGATGGGGACTAGCCGAACGTGCAAATGAATTTTCATTAGGTCCTGCTTTAGCAGCATTAATAGGAGCCTTGCTGTTGCAGATCGGGGCAAATTTTGCCAATGATGTATTTGATTTCGAAAAAGGCGTTGATACAGGAAGCCGACTTGGACCTCCTCGAGCTACCCAACTAGGCCTGATTAGCCCAAAATCCATGAAGCTTGGAATGTCACTAACTTTTGCTTTAGCACTCGGGGCTGGTATTTACTTGGTTTCTATTGCTGGGTGGCCAATTGTATTAATCGGACTAGCAAGTATTGTCGCAGCTTTAGTCTATACAGGAGGCCCTTGGCCAATCGGATACCATGGGCTCGGTGAACTTTTTACATTTTTCTTTTTTGGAGTTGTTGCGGTAGCAGGTACATACTATGTACAAGCCGAAACATTCAATAACCTCATGTGGTTATCAACAATCCCATTAGGACTTACAGTCACAGCAATTCTCGTGGTAAACAATCTTAGAGACATCCCTACCGATTCAAAAACCGGTAAAAAAACTTTGGGTGTGCTACTTGGTGACTACAAAACCCGTATTTGGTATATAACTTTGCTCAGCGGAGCTTATTTAAGCGTAATCTTAATCGTTCTTCTCGGCTTAGCAGACCCTTGGATGCTCCTAACATTTGCAAGCTTACCAATTGCAATGGTCCCCATACGAGATGTTTTGTCAGGAACAAAAGGATCTCCTTTAAATAAAACACTTAAAGCTACAGCCTTAACTCATTTAACTTTTGGCTTACTTTTTTCGGCTTGTATAACTGGCTGGTTCCCTTATTAATACGATTACGAATCACCTAGTATTTCTTTAGAGAATGCGTCGGTTATGTGACCATCACTTTTTAATTTCGTAATAACTTCGTCGTCCAAACATCATGCAACCCAAACAAAAGCTAGAAACTTTCACACCTGTTCATCCTAAATTTCGTAATTCCATAAAATTTCTCACATAATTTTCCACTATTGGAAACTACATCTATTTATTACCTAAGCACCTGCATACACTCTAAACCCGAAATCGTTGTACCTCAGATTAGGATCAAGGCTTGCTCGTGCAGTAATACGAGTAAATTTAATTCTGTGTCGCCACGAACCACCACGGCTAACTTTTCTTTTACCTTGACATGGACCCAAAGGAGATTTCAACGGAGCTGAAAGATAATAATCCGCTGAGTACCAATCTGAACACCATTCGTGAACATTATCTGCCATACACTGCAAACTATAACCATTTGCACACTTGATGTTTGGGACATGGGGTCGTTTCAAAGAAGAAATTTCTTCAAAATTTGGATGCTCTTGTACTAAGGATGTTCCCCAAGGCCAATCTACCCCTATCATTCCGCCTAATGACGCATATTCGCGCTCGGCCTCCGAAGGCAACCTATAATGTATATCACTTTCAGAAGTCAACCATTCACAATAACTAACAGCGTCGTACCAACTAATACCAACAACAGGTTGATCTTGATGTTTAAACTCCTCCCTATCACTAAATGGGGAAGGGGGTCCCCCTGCAGAAACAAATCGCTCATACTCTCTGTTAGAAACCGGCACTAAACCTACTAAAAATGGAGCTAACAGCACCTCATGCACTGGCTTCTCATTTGGAGCAGCAGCCTCATTTCCCATTATAAATCTGCCACCTGTTAGATTTTTAAGGATGGGGGGGATAGGTACTTTATTCACTTCTACATTGTAATAACAGATCTAAAAATCGAAAACTTTTTTCTCGTGCATTACTAGGCATAACAGGTATTATTATCACACTGTGCCAAAAAATTACATTACTTGGTTAAATGACCACGATGCTGATATCAGTGGGATCGGCGGTAAGGGCGCAAGTCTTTCACGCCTTGCGACGTCTGGATTCCCTGTTCCACCTGGATTTACTCTCACGGCACAAGCCTACAATGAATTTTCTGAGATGCTTGAAATTCCTGGCTCATTACATCAGATAAATAAGCTAGCACAAGGTTCAAAAATGCCCGAAATTATGGCAGCACTAGAACCAGTAGACAAAATATTACAAACGGCCCATTTACCTAGTGCAATCGATACTAGTCTAAATGCAGCATACTCCGAATTGGTTTCACTCACGGGAGAACAAACTTCTTTCGCTGTGCGATCAAGTGCTTTATCTGAAGATAGTGGCGGCAATAGCTTTGCTGGTTTATATGAAAGTTATGTAAACATAAAAGGAATTGAGGCAATCACAAAAGCCGTGTTGGACTGTTATCGCTGTCTTTGGTCGCCAAGAGCTACCCACTACAGGAGTTTTCGAAACGTTGAACACGCTAGTGAAACCATGGCAACTGTGGTAATGCAAACTGTCGATGCAAAAATCAGTGGAGTAGTTTTTAGCAAAAACCCTCTCACCGGCTCCTCAGACGAAATCGTCATCAATTCCTCATGGGGCTTCGGGGAGGCAATTGTATCAGGCTACGTGACTCCAGATATGTATATTGTCGATCATAGTGGCAACCTAATTTCAAAAGAGATAAGCCTGAAAACAGAACAATCATCTTTATCCAATGAAGGAATTTCACGCTCTCCAATGCCTAGTGATTTAATAGATCTACCATCGCTCTCAGAAAAACATATTTCAGAACTTGTTCGTATCACCAATGAAGTAGAGCAGCTATACGGGGAGCCAATCGATCTCGAATTTTCGTACGATAAAGACGAAACTTTATTCTTACTGCAAGCCAGACCTATTACCGCCTAAATTCAGGGGATGAAAAAGTGAAGATCAGCATCATCCAAACCCAAAAACAACACCTTTTTCGATACCAACCAATAGCAGAAACAAGTGCTATGTGGCGACGTTGGCCGTCGATGTTCGAAACAGCCTTCCGGATGCCAATAAAAGGTATCAACACTATAAATAGCTACTTCCCATCTCTACAGAACGATTACGATCTCCATAGGCAAATGCGTAATACATTTGTCAACAAAATCACACAAGAAAAAGCTCGAGCAGTTTTTGTCAATCGCTACGCACATGGCAAACAATCTTCAAGAATAAATAGCACAGATAAATCAGATTCTTCTGCACAAAAAACAGACTACGATGTTTACATAGCTTGGGAGGAAGTACGTAATTTTGCTACACGATTCGGGGATCTTTTTAATCCACAAGGAGGTGATAGTGAGCTAGGTGGTTGGATTGAGGAGTGGCAAGAAATTACTTTTGCTGTGAAAAGAACTGAAACATTAGGACCCAAAGAAGCCCGAACCGATCTTCTGCTTGGTCAAACATGTAAGCAGAAAATGGAACTGTATACCAATGTTGATACAAAACATCTCAGCGATTTTTCATTTTTTCAAAAGGAAGAGAATCTAGAACAAGCAGTGATAGTAAAGCCGATATCACTATTAGGGTTCATATGGACACTAATAGTACGCGACATAGTTGAAGAAATTACATATACACAGTGTCCAGGATACGCAAATTGCGGACATGAATTACCCAACTATCCGATTAACGAGTCAGTATTAGCTTACTGTTCAAAAAAGTGTATGAGGACCACCTAAAAAATAAATCACCGGCATTCGTACTCCACCTCAAGCGTAGGGATTGAACGCATGATTTCTGACGTTCCCATTACGGGGTTTTTCCCAGATTTAATACGAATATTTTTTAAAGTTTCCAAAAGCAAACGAGTCCCAATTACAGCTTCTGCACGTGCCATTTGATATCCGACACAAAAATGCTTTCCTAAACCAAATCCAAGATGACTAGCTTTACTACCATCGTGAAATCCAACTCGCATTTCTTTACCAAAATATAAATCATTTCGAAAAATATTGAACTCATCAGGGTCTGAAAAAATCATCTCATCATGATTTCCTGAACGCATTGAAAGATGCACTATAGCACCTTCTGGAATTATGACATTATGCATCTCCACAGACCGATGAACCTCACGTGGCTCACCTCCCACAGGGTCGGAATGCCTCATCATTTCGGTGAAAGCATGATCAATCAGTTCATAGTTCTTTTGTACTGCATCAAATTGCTCAGGATGATTTAACAATAACCACCAAAGGTTAGCTATTGCCTTATCAGTCGTCTCTCCTCCAGCAACAAGAAGCAAACTAGTAAATGCTTTTATTTCGTCGATTTCCAGACGTTCACCATCTACTTCAGCCACACATAATTTCGAAATTAAATCTTCCTTAGGATCTGAATAACGTTCTCTAACAATCGGATCTAGATAGTCATGAAACCGTATATTTATTTGAATGCCTGCCTCACGTAATTTAGGTAGGGGAGCAAGTCCTCGAATAAGTGTGGAATAGCATTCTTCAAAAAAAGGTAAGTCAGATCGAGGTAAATCTAACATTTCCACAATTACGGCAATGGGTAATCGTGCAGTAAACGCATTCACTAAATCCACTTCTCTGCCAGAAGAAAAATTTTTAATCAAATTAGATGCAGCATTCTCGGTAAACTTTTCAATCAACTCATGTGCATTTTGCTCAATTACTGGTAAAAAAGCCTCTAACCGTTTTCCAACGAATTCCGGAGCTACTATATTGCGTTTCATAGTATGTTCTTCACCATCCATAGCCGTTAAAGATGGTCCGAACACCACACTATGTGAATCATGCATAATACGACTACTAAAAACCTGTGGTTCATTAAAACAATTCACCACGTCTTGATATCTCGTGATCCAATAAATACCCGTTTCCGGATCTACGTACACAGGATTTTCATGCCGAAGCCAACGAAGTACCGGGTAGGGATCTAACTGAAAGTCCTGGCTATTCAAGCGAGGAGGAGTACCAAAGTTAATGCTACTGGAAGTCATTAACTAGCTCCCGTATCTGATTCAGACAAGGCTGAATGAATATCTTGAGTTTGTTGGGCATGATCAAGGCAATGCACACGAACGGTTAAAAGCCATTCTTTCCAGTTTAAATTACCTAAAAATGGATGCTCCCACGAGATCTCCAACTCCGTACTCTCTCCTTTTACATCGAGAGCCTTGGAAAGCTGTAAAATTGCATTTTGGTGCATTAAAACTACATCATCACGTTCCGCAGGAACCACCGGCGAAGGATCAGTGGGCAACGCTCCTGAATTCAGCACAGCAGTAACTCGTGAAATAGTTCCTGTATTGACCTCAGCAGCATGACGTATGCAATCTAAAGGACTCCATCCACCTTCACTGCCATGACGTTCCAGATCGTAAACCGGTATAGAAGCCGCCACTGTCTCATAAATTTGTGCAGCATCTCTAACTCGACTCATAATCTTTTTCGCATCCCAATCCACAGCCTTTTTCCGGACATACGAAAGTATCACCTCAGTTGCTCCTTCGGGAATAACAAGTTCATCAGTTTTTTGTTCTTCGAAAGCCATTAAGTAACTCCAGTGCTAACTAGGCTAAAGATGCACATATGTGGGACTCTTGTCAAAGGCTAGAAATTTATATCAACTTTCCCAGTTGCTCCATCTATTGACAACATCGAACCTTCAGGAATTATCGAGGTTGCACCTTCAATATTAACGACTGCAGGTAAACCATATTCACGCGCAACAGTAGCAGCATGACTCAACATGCCCCCAGTCTCAACGACAACACCACCTGCGGAGACAAACAAGGGAGTCCATCCAGCGTCAGTAACCGGCGCCACAAGTATTTCACCCTGCTCTAATTGTATTTCCGTGGCTGCTAGAGCACTTTTTACAATACGCGCTTTTCCAGTCACATTGCCCTTGCTAACACCTAAGCCCTGCAAAGAAAGTGGTTTCTTTGCGACTTCCAGAGATTTAATTGGTATAAGTTCAACAGGCCATTCAAAAAGTAAGGGAAGATCATGTTCTTCAAGAAAAACAAATTCTTCCTTGCGTGCTTGTACCTTTTTCTGAATCGCGGGATCCGCAGCGCCCTTCAGAACCAAATCACGCAATTCGGTAAGTCTTAGCCACCAAACATCACCTTCATCTGCAACAAAACCTTTTTTTGCGAATCGAATCCCCAATTCCCGAACCAAAGGCCGATACGTACGTGAATACCTAACACCATTCGCCTTACTGGCTTCCCTATCTCGATTCAATCTTTGGGCTAAAACCAAATTTTCTTGAAATTCTTCTCGAATTGATTCTGGCAATTGATAAACAATTTCTTCCTCAAGTTCTTCACGCAATTTTGTTTGCAATAGCTCCCGCGTGTAAGGATTACGATCTTCAGTTAAAGAAATCGCAGTTTTTAAATTACTCACGATAAACTCTGGGTTTTCATCCCAAGTAGCGATATACGGATTCAATTCACCCTGGCCACGAAATCCTAAGTCCTCACGTAGTTTCCGAAATTTCTGTACAAACAACTCCCATGTATCGTTAGGAGGCATCAATAAATTTTCCATCAGCTCAGAAGTCTCTAAAGTACTAAAAGCTTTATTCAACATCGGGGATTCAACGAGAACTCTACTAACGTCCCAAATGGCTTTTGTAGGACGATTACTTTCCACATCACTAAGTCCACTTGTTAAAACAGTAATCCATTCTTCAGGATGACCTGGACAATTTTCGTCTAGCACTTCAGCAAGGATAGTAGTCAGCTCACCACCACCTACTGTATTGAAATAATGCGTCCTATAAGCATTCCCTAATCTAACGGTCGTATCTTCTATCGCCTCTAAAAGTTCAATATCCTCAAGGAGTGACCAATTTCTTTGGAGCGAAAAAAGGTAAGATGCCTGAGCTTCAGTAGCCTCTCGAATCGTAAAATGCTGAGATTCCCGCCAACGACTTAATGCTCGTTCACGTGTAAGTTGAGCACGTTCTTGGTCCTTTTCCACACCACTCTGTAACTCATCTTCTCCTGGTAGAAACTGTTTTAGCCAATCACTTCCTTCACCTACCTGATAAAGAGAACTAAATGCATTAACAACCGCAATATTCACAACCCACCGACCACCAACAAATGAAAAAATATTATCGTTTGGAGGAGAAATATCCGGTATCAAATCAATTGCGCGATAATATTCAGCTGCCCCTTGAAAGCAAATATACGTCCACTCACGCATCAAATCTGCCGTTAATGGCACTGTAATCCCTGGTAAACTTTCTTGACTGTTGCCAGTCGTATATGAATTTACCTCTGGATTATTGGTACTGTCCCAAGAACAAATTAAACCAGCCATTTACACTCCTATATTTTCTCATCGACCTGCACCCCACAAAGCTCTATCAAATGCTTCCTGAGGGGTAAATGAAGTCTCATCAGGTTCCCCATACTTCAATTCTTCACGTGCTAATCTTGCTGCTAAAACAGCTACTTTAAGTTGTTCTTCATATCTCTTCCTCTCCTCCTTATCCCTCCACGGTTCTTTATTTTCACGTCTGTGCCTAGCAATGCGCTTTTGGCAAGCATTCGAACAAAATTTTGGCTTCTTCCCAGTAAGTGTTCGGTTAGGAACTTCACGTCCACAAATTTCAAAACCAGGACAGGGCAAATAACTAATTCCATCAATATGATCACGCGCTATAAGTGCCCATATAAATCCGGCCAAACATAAAGGTCTTATGGCTATATGTACCATATTAGTGCCAGCTTTTTTCGTTATGAATTCTGGAACTGTATAATCTCCGATTTTTTTATTTATAAGAGCTCCGATTTTTGCCAAATTCTCCTTCCTATCAAGAGCATCCACTGTTTTGGAGATTTCTCGCATTTCAAGCATCCAAGCTGATAATTCACAACTACTTCCCATTGGATAAAACAAGTCACCAAACTTACTATAAAAAATTTTTATTTTTTCGCCTGCCGTGCCTTCCTTAAAACCTTTAACCTCACCTCGTAAAAATTGAGGCCTTAAAACTGGGGGCTCTACCTCATCCCAAAAAATATCTCGCAATCGCCTATGTAAATCCCAGGCTTTTTCTTGTACTGGAGCAAACTTCTGCCCATTAAATTTCCCCATAACGAAAGAATCTATCCGTAAAACGGTAGGCGAAAAAGAGGCTAGCTTCTGATCTGGGGGCTTCGATATCCACACTTGCATACGGCCATTTTATACCATTTTAAGTACAGTTAAAAAGGAGTTTTTTTAATCGATCCAAAAAACTATGCGGTATCACCGGATAACTTTAAAAAAGTCCTCAATTGCCTTGATATGGTCCACTGGGTTTGCAAGACCGATATTCATAGTCCTCACAGAAAGATGTGTAGCTCCTGCATCCTGCCAAGCCTTAATCTCTTGTTCCCAAACCTCGGGACCGGCACCATAATCAAGCATCGCTTCTATACCAAAATCTGCCAGACTACGCTGGTTAGATTCCAAATGTTTCTTGATCGATTCTAGTGCCTGAATCGCTGAGTCGGACGAATTTCCAAAAATAAATCCATCTGCACACTTAGCTGCGCGACGAAAAGCAGGCTCAGTAAAACCTCCAAGCCAGATAGGAATTTCACGATCGGGAAGAGGTAACAATCCTGCTCTATCAATGCGATGCCATTTTCCTGTGTAATCAACAACAGGGTCTTTCCAAAGTTTCCGCAAAACTTCTATCTGTTCCTCCTCACGAGCACCACGGTTACTAAAATCTTCGTTCAATGAATCATATTCGACATAGTTCCAACCAGTACCAACACCTAGTCGTAAACGTCCTCCAGACAAAATATCAATTTCTGCTGCCTGCTTTGCCACTAATGCCGTCTGTCGCTGTGGAAGAATAATTACACCTGTCACAATTTCCATTTTTGATGTAACAGCAGCGAGATAGCCAAACAATACAAATGGTTCATGAAAGGCCGTCTCATGTGTATAGGGGCCCCAAAGTCTTGGCTCTCGATCAGGATGAGCTCCCAGAACATGATCGTAGGCAAGAAGATGTGTAGATCCTGCCCCTTCAGCAACTTGTGCAAACTCACGAATTATCTGAGGATCATTGCCTATCTCTGTTTGTGGAAAAACCACACCAATTTTTATATCTCTCATTTTTATACCGCTCCAATTACCAACATTATTAACGGGAATCCTCTTCTTCATGTGAATCATGCACACTACTTGGCGAAACAACAGAAACTTTTATGTCCTTGTCTCCCTGCCTTTCCCACTCAACTGTCAATATAAATGTATCTCCTATTTTTGGAACTTCCTTAACACCGAACAGCATAACGTGAAGTCCTCCAGGTTCAAGAATTAACCAATCCCCCGCATCAAGCTCCATCTCCTCAAGCGGAAACATAACGTTTTGATCCCCACTCTTACCCCAGGCATGTAATTGTGCACGTTCCGCAATTTCTGTTCGGAAACCGATAACCCTATCAGGAATATTTGACTCAATTTTAAAATAAACAACACCGTTAGTTTCAGTCGTAAAATGTGCCTGCGCATTTTCAATTTTTGAATCAACACGACACATTTGTGCGCCAAAAGCGATATATGCGCATAGCAACAGAAACAATACGAAAAAAATGGCCCACAGTATCTGTTGACGACCAACTCGTTGAAGAAGCGTTGAAACTATACTTTGACGATTCATTTTAAATTGTCTTCCCATCCATACAAAGCTAATCTCTCGAGATCGTTTACAAGCATCACATACAAACCTTCTGTATCAAACCCTCCAGATTCTTTTAAAAGAATTGGGTACACGATATGAGCAAGATCATCTGGCGTATACGCCACAATATAAGAGGGGTGGCTCACTAAATATTCACCATCACCTAAATCTGTTTTTACGGGTTTTGCAATGCCTACTGAGGAAAGTACCTTATCGATCTCTTCAGGGGATCCTGTCAGACCTATAAAACCACTATTAAAATACCCTAACCACGTAGTAAGCCGTTCAGGTGTATCACGTTCAGGATCGGTTGTGATAAAAATTACTTGAATCCGCTGTGATGCCTCAACACTTAAATTAGATAACACGCGATCTATCTGGAACATATGTAGCGGGCAAATATCTGGACAACTCGTATACCCAAAGTATAACAATGTCAGAAATCCATTCGTTCGTTCTATAAAATCAAAACGCTCACCAGTACTCGTAGTAAGCACAACATTCGGCTTAGGATATGGAGGCCTTACACGAGCTCCCTGATAGGAAAAATTTTCAGGATCTACTGATTTTGATAACTCGAAAGTGGTTCCTGAATTTGCATTTTTGCAACCGTAAAATACAAATGTTAAAAAAACTAGAATCAGCAGGAATGTTAAATATTTACGCAATTTAATTCTCTTTCAAAGATCGTATATGTTGGTTTTTATCAAGCATTACATTTAACCGCTTACCCACTCTGTCTTCGTATCGTGACCACTGGACTGCAACAATCATAACTACAATTAGGCCTACGGCTTCCCCGAAAATAAACATGAAGGCTCCAGCAATTTGTTGATCTAAAAGAGGTGATGGGCCCCATGTTCGCGGTATAAAAAGAAACTGCTCATATATTACGTTATCAGGTTCATGAAACAGTAAGCCTAAAAAAGCATGGATCGGCACCAACGCTAAAACATAAACCAAACGCACAGGATAAGACAACGTCCACCGGGTTGGATTATTTCCTATAATTGGCCACCAATAGTGAATGCCAGCGAAAAGAAATACTGCATACCCAATAAAGTGAAGAGGTACACTCGTTAGGCTACTTGCAAAAGCTGGTGTTACGTACCAAAAAGTGGGGACAATAATAAATAAGGCAATCCCAACAAGAGGATGCGTAAAAAATCGAAAAAGTGATGAGTGTAGGAGCGGAAGAATATAACGTCGCCGCTTGGATGAACCCATTGCCACCATAAGTACTGTCATCGGAGCACCAAACAACAATAAAGGTGGTGCGATCGTAATAAGAACAAAATGTTGAACCATGTGTAATGAAAGAAACGTGGAATCATAAGCTGCAATCGGACCAAAAACTGTGAGCAATATAGTAGCCAAACCGACAAGAAATGAAACAACTTGACGTTTACGTACCAGTACTGGCACTTCGGTACCTGCTGACGATATAAATTGAGTGTTTTTACGCTTCGCCATATACGGAATTGTCTGCCGAAGTAATAGAAGATAAGTAATACCACCAGAAAAAATTAAGTAAATTGGAAAAGGTTCAACAGCAAAAGTCAAAAAAACATCGGGGAATTCTGGTGCTGGAACATTAGACCATGAACAAATAAATATCGCCCCGAGAGGTAATCCTCCATCTCCAATGCGAAGAAGAAAAGTAGCTACGATCGCCACAATTAAAAAAATCATCAATAGAAAGATGATCGTTCGATTTTTTAAAAAGGCATCTCTCTGCTTAAAAATTCCTAATATCAAGTGGAAACCTAACCTCTGAATAGGACATGGGCCTGGGTGGATTCGAACCACCGACCAACCGGTTATGAGCCGGACGCTCTTACCGCTGAGCTACAGGCCCCTCTCAATATCAGTATAGGGCGTAATCCGAAAAGAGCGCGGGAACTTTCAAACCATGTGTATAATTGGGAAATCTATAAATAAATAGCCCAAATAGGAAAACCCATGGATAGTTTCTCAAGTCGATCAAAATTTCTTATTACCGATGACGACGAATCTGAGCAAAGCTTCGAATACTATCGGCTTGATAAATTGGATGAACTCGGCATTAGTAAAATAAATGAATTGCCCTTCACTCATCGCATACTGCTAGAAAACCTCTTACGTAATGAAGATGGCATAAGTGTTACAGAAAGTTCAATTCGATCCTTAGCTGAATGGCAACCCAACTTACAAAAGCCACAAGAGATTGCTTTCACTCCTGCTCGAGTATTACTACAAGATTTTACGGGAGTCCCTGCAGTTCTTGATCTAGCTTCAATGCGAGGGGCTCTACGTGATCTTGGAGGGGATCCTGATTTAATTAACCCACAACAGCCGGTAGACCTAGTTATCGATCATTCAGTTCAAGTAGATCATTATGCTCAAGGGGATGCGTTTCAGAAAAATGTTTCTCTTGAATACAATCGAAATTTGGAACGCTATTTATTTTTACGCTGGGGACAACAAGCCTTTCAAAATTTCCAGGTCACACCACCAGGAACAGGTATAGTCCATCAGGTTAATCTTGAGCATCTTGCCCAATGTGTTTTTAATAACGATGGATTAACTTACCCAGATACCTTAATAGGGACCGATTCGCATACGACCATGATCAATGGTCTCGGCATACTCGGGTGGGGAGTCGGTGGCATAGAAGCAGAAGCAGCAATGTTAGGACAACCTGTCCCTATGCTGGTCCCTGAGGTGGTCGGAGTTCGTATTACCGGAAAATTACCAGAAGGATCAACAGGAACCGATCTCGTCTTAACTATTACGGAAAACCTTAGATCTCTTGGAGTCGTAGGTAAATTTGTAGAATTTTTTGGAACTGGGTTAAGCAACTTACCTTTGGCAACACGTGCAACGATCTCCAATATGGCACCTGAATATGGAGCTACAGCAGGATTCTTCCCTATTGATCAAGAAACTTTAAAATACCTAGAATTAACAGGAAGAGAAAAGAGCCTTGTAAACCGAGTCGAAACCTACTGTAAGTTACAAAACCTGTTTCGTAATGATGCGACGCCAGATCCTAAGTATTCACAAACACTGGAGATTAATCTTTCCTCAATTGAGCCATCTATTGCAGGACCCAAACGACCTCAAGATCGTATTTCATTAAGTAATGCAAAGGCAGCATGGAATATGAACCTTCAGGAATCAAAGAAACCATCAGATGAAGCAGTACTCGTTGAACGTGGAGATGAAAGCTTTGAACTTTCTGATGGCTCTGTTGTTATAGCAGCAATAACAAGTTGTACAAATACGTCAAACCCAGAAGTCATGATCGGTGCAGGTTTGCTTGCAAAAAAAGCTATACAAGCTGGCTTACAAAGGAAGCCTTGGGTAAAAACAAGCCTTGCCCCTGGTTCAAAGATCGTAACTCGTTATCTTGATGCTGCTGGACTTACTCCTTATTTAAATGAACTCGGATTCAACCTCGTAGGCTATGGTTGTACAACCTGCATTGGCAACTCCGGACCGATTGATACTGATATAGCAAAAACTGTGAGCGAGAATGGAACATTAGTAGCTGCAGTACTTTCCGGAAATCGCAATTTCGAAGGACGCATTAATCCTGTGGTACAGGCAAACTATCTTGCATCTCCTCCACTAGTTGTCACTTATGCATTAAAAGGACATATGGATTTTGATCCATTCACAGACGCCCTCGGAGAAAATAGCGCAGGACAAAATGTTTACATGCGGGATATTTGGCCTACACAGCAAGAAATAACAGACACAATAGGAAAAGCTATAAGCTCAAAAATGTTCCAAGAAGAATACGCACATGCCTTCACTGGAGATAATTTATGGAGAGAGCTTGAAACTCCATCTGGTGGTCTTTATGAATTTTCAGAGGATTCAACTTATGTTCGTAATCCTCCTTATTTTGATAATTTTTCTCTAGACCCACAGAAAATTACTGACATTGTCAATGCACGAGTACTTGTTAAAGTGGGTGATTCAGTAACTACAGATCATATTTCACCCGCAGGAATTATTAGTCCGAAAAGTCCTGCAGCAGACTATCTCTTAGAAAAGGGAGTGGAACAGCAAAATTTTAATTCCTATGGAGCACGTCGGGGGAATCATGAAGTTATGATGCGCGGAACATTCGCAAATATCCGTTTGCGAAATCAACTTGTTCCCGGAACAGAAGGCGGATACACACGTCATTTTCCTAGCAATCAAGACTTAACAATTTTTGATGCTTCAGCTCGTTACATTCAAGAAAATATTCCTTTAGTGATCCTTGCAGGTAAAGAATATGGTACCGGATCGTCTCGCGATTGGGCAGCAAAAGGTCCAATGCTTTTGGGTGTACGCGTAGTAATAGCTGAATCATATGAACGAATTCACAGAAGTAACCTTATTGGCATGGGAATTCTGCCATTACAATATAAGGATGCTGATACAGCACAAACCCTTGACATTAATGGAGATGAGACCTTTAGCTTCTCAGGTCTTTCAGAAGAAGAATTACGTCCTGGCAGTGATATAAAAATCACTATGTCAACGACTGAAGGTTTAATCAAAACCTTCACTACAAAAGCACGCATAGATACTCCGGTGGAGCTGGAATACTTTCAAAATGGTGGCATCTTGCAGTTTGTTCTTAGAAAACTAGCAAAGAATTCTACGCCATAGCAATTTGCAAACGATCATCCAAAGCCCCTAAAAAACCTTGTGTGGTCAACCACTGTTGATCATTTCCAACAATCAAGGCCAGATCTTTGGTCATTTGACCTGACTCAACAGCATCAATACAAACCCGTTCCAAAGTATTTGAGAAACTATCTAAATCATCGTTCCCATCCAGCTTTGCGCGATGGGAGAGACCTCTAGTCCATGCAAAAATGGAAGCAATTGGATTCGTAGAAGTTTCTTGTCCTGCCTGATGCTGTCGGTAGTGACGCGTTACTGTTCCATGAGCAGCTTCAGCTTCTACAACATCACCATCAGGAGTCAATAAAACGGAAGACATTAAGCCTAGGGATCCGAAACCTTGTGCTACAGCATCAGATTGAACGTCTCCATCATAGTTCTTGCAAGCCCAGATCAATCCACCTGACCCCTTCATCACCTGTGCGACAACATCATCGATCAAACGATGTTCATACACTAGGCCAGCCTGTTCAAAGTCTTCCCTAAAATCTCTATCATATTCTTCCTGAAAAATATCTCTGAACCTGCCATCGTATTGCTTTAAAATTGTATTTTTCGTTGACAACCAAAGGGGGTATCGCCGTTCTAAGGCGTAACGCATACAAGAACGAGCAAACCCACGAATAGATTCATCTGTGTTATACATTCCCATCGTAATACCTGAATCATCAAATTTGTTCACAACATGGGAAATAACTTCCCCTCCATCTGCAGGTTCAAAAGTCATCGTCAAAGTTCCGGAACCAGGAATTAAAAAATCTGTCGCACGATACTGATCTCCATGAGCATGACGACCTACAATAATTGGATCATGCCAATTGGGCACTAACCTCGGTATGTTATTACAAATTATTGGCTCTCTAAAAACAGTACCGTTTAAAATGTTGCGAATAGTCCCATTTGGAGACTTCCACATTTGCTTTAAATCAAACTCTTCCACACGATCTTCATCTGGAGTTATGGTTGCACACTTCACACCGGACCCATGTCGTAGAATTGCCTTAGCTGAATCTACAGTTATCTGGTCATTTGTTTCGTCTCTCTTCTCCACACTCAAATCATAATATTCAAGCTCAATATCGAGGTAAGGAAGAATTAACCTTTCACGGATAAACCCCCACATAATTCGAGCCATCTCATCACCATCAAGTTCAACTACAGGTTCTTTAACAGGAATTTTAGGCATTTGAGGATCCTTTCTTGATGCTTATTGTTTTCTACGACTTCATCGGATTATACGTCAAGCTCTCTGTAAGGTTACGCTCAAACCAAAGGCCTCCCTCTGGTGCCTTACCAAAACAAGGCCGAAATCCCATCCTTACCCAAAAAAAAGCTGCTAAGCCAAGTTCAGGCGGAGCAAATGCTTTAACGTTTTCATACAATTGAGCTAGCTCAGGTAACAACAATAAGATTGCATCCGTACCAATCCCATAACCACGATCGGAATCTGCAACACAAATCGAACTTATAATCGGTGTTCCATTCTCGAACTCGATGACCAGATCACCCAATTTCGAATCATTTTTTTTCGAAATTATCGTGTATTGATGTCCTTCTAAGCCACTTTGAAGAGACTCCACCTTCACCAATTTAACAATTTGACCTTCAAATTCAGTATCAAGTTTATCTACTGGGATAACCATTGTTTAATCTCTTCCGCAATATACCCCACATTTCCTGTCCGTTCAGTACAAACTGGTAATGCCTTCAGGAAACTAGGGCCGTACCGTTTTGTTCTTAGACGACTATCTAAAACAGCAACAACTCCAACATCCGATCGATCACGAATAAGCCTTCCAAACCCTTGCCTAAAACGTAAAATGGAAGACGGAAGTGAATATTCTAAAAAACTATTTCCATAAAGCGCACCTCGAGCTTTATGAACAGGATCGGTAGGATCGCCAAAAGGTAGTTTTGCAATAATTAAAAGAGATAGTGCATCACCACGAATATCAATACCTTCCCACAACGATGCAGTTCCAAAAATTACTGACTGAGGATGCTCCTTCAAGTATTCAACTAATCGAGCAGGTGTACCATCAATACCCTGACGCAAAACAGTAATTCCTGCCTTTTCCAATGTGGGCATCACCAAACTGGAAAGTTCCCGAATAGCAGCATGAGATGTTAACAAAACTAGTGCTCTGCCTCTAGAAGCAGAAACAAGCTCCTCAATGGCATGTGCCGCGGCCGTGCTATAACCAGATTCACGCGGATCTGGAATATTAGTAACACTCGCCAAAAGTGTTGTTTTCTCATAATTAAAGGGTGAGCCTAATACATACGGCTCGGCCTCAGCTAATCCAATCGATTGTGCAGCAAATATTGTTGAATCATCAACTGTTAACGTTGCACTTGTAGCAACAACAGAAGTACATCGGGAAAAGATCATTTCATCTAAAACTGGACCCACAGCAATAGGTGCATTATTTAACATCACATTTTCTTTCCGTGTATTGCTAACCCATCCTATTGTATTTAGGTCAGGTTTATCTATAAAAAAAGTTCCAATTTGAGCAGCTAATTCAGCAATCGAATCAACTGCCGATACAATTGTATTTTTAACTATCTTTGCTTTCGGAACACTTTCCGCCTCAAGAAGTATTACATGTGCTTTGAGTAAACTAACCAGCTTTTTAATTGACTGATCAAGCTTTACCCATAGCTCTGTAAGCGACTCCCAACTTGAATCAACCACAAAAACAGAAGTTAGCAATAACTTACCGGCTACACCCTGTTCTTCGACAACCACATGCAATCCTTCAAAAACCATACTTATGTTTTTTCTTACTTCATCAATTGCTGAACGTATATCAGTAGTTCCTGGTAATGATGCCGTCTCAGGAAAAGCTTCCGTCGAGAATAGTCCCGATGCACGATTACCAGAAGAACTCGTCCCATGCAAAGTATCTAAAACACGATGGACATCTCGTGCACCTATGCTGATTCCAAACTGTTGAGTTGCTTGCTGTTCAAGGTTATGTGCTTCATCAAGAATGAGGTAGTCATAATTTGGAATTACGTTACCACCAGATTTTGCATCAGCTAGTAGCAAGGCATGATTAACTACTATAACGTGAGCAGCCTCAGCATCTTGTCGTGCACGAGCAAGAAAACATCGTCCTTCACGTACAAACGAATTGTGCTCACTAAGACACTCGGTACCTTCAGCGCAAAAACGATTCCATGTCGAACGTTCATTAGGAGTCAATCGTAACTCGGCACGGTCACCTGTTTTTGTTTCAGGCAGCCATAATGCAAGAGACGCAGCCAAACCACTGACATCTGAATCATTCAATGCTTTGGGATACTCAAACCACCGTTTAGTACATAGATAATTGCTTCGACCCTTCAACAAAACAGTGCGGAAATCATCAGGATCACTAATAATTCCTTCGTGAAGAAGTATCTTCCTAACTGTAGGTAAATCTTTCGTAATAATTTGTTCTTGCAATGCGATCGTATTAGTTGAAATCACAACATGTTTTCCATTTTTTATAGCAAACAAAGCTGCAGGTAATAAGTAAGCAAGCGATTTTCCAACTCCAGTACCTGCTTCAATTAGAAACCGTCCTTCAGTATCTAATGCTTTCTTCACAACTTTTGCCATATCTAGTTGTTGAGATCTTTTCTCAAAACGTTCAATTATATTTTGAGAGCCATCAAAAACTTTCCGGAAATCAATTGGATCAATTTCTTCTTGAATTTTTATCGGTTCTAACCGATTTGGAGCATCAAGTACTTCTGGCAATGGCATCATGTCCATTTCCTCAGTACCTACTGAATAGTCATTAGTTCCAGCGATGACCATTGCCAAACCAGAAGATTCAGATACAACCAAACGAGCAAGCCTTAAACGCTCTTCACCTGATACAACAGCAACACGATTACACAATTCGACAAAAACCGCGGCAGTTGTTTCTGCATCACTAAGCGCCCGATGACTTTCCCCTCGGAAATCTACCCCTAAACCTTCTGCAAGGCCAGCTAAACCTCCATAATTATGGTGAGGTATTAACAAACGGGCCAATCTACTAGTATCGAAACTATCTGTATCAAATTCAAGCCCAACATTTAAAAGAAAACCTAAATCAAAACGTATATTTTGACCAACTATTGGGTCATCACCTATAAAGGCACGCAAATCATCTTTTAATTCAGTAATCCCAGGGGAATCTTGAACCATATCATCAGTAATCCCAGTGAGTTGCTGTACAAAATATGGAATGCTTCGATGGGGATTTACAAGACTTTGAAAAGTATCCAAAACCTTTAACTGACTATTAATTACCTGAAACCGAACAGCACCAATTTCGGTAATTGCATCCTTTTTAGGGCTTAATCCAGTAGTTTCAAGATCTAAAGCAACACAAACACGAGAAAAAGGAGTAGAAATTATGGGTGTAATCGAGAAATCCTCCTATGAGTATTCTATAGGTGCTCCTTGAATCAAGGTACTTGTCATCTTAAGTGGGGGAATGAGGGAAACATGAAAATATTTTCTTCTGAACAAATTCGGAATGTCGTAATTACAGGACATGGTAGCGTAAGAGATCTCAATACAAAACGTGCAAGAATTCATGGTATTAGCCCCGATGGCACTATTAGCGTCGTAGCTGCCGAAGTACCCTTAGCAAAAGCCCAGAGATATGCATCAGATCTCCGTTCATTAACTCAAGGACGAGGTACTTATAAATGACTTTCGATCATTATGGAGAAGTACCTGCAAATCTACAGACGTGTAATCAGTGATCTATCCGAAGAAAAAAGCTAACAGCAAGTTACCTAGAAACGGGTTTGGTAATTTTCAACACTTGGCCAATCTCTAAACGCCAACAATCCGATTCTGTAATCCCATTCAGCTGAAGTAACTCACTTAGCTCTAATCCGTTGTCATATGCAATCTCACTACACGTGTCTCCTGCACTCAC
>Ga0114999_10000670_pt1 | contig 50137 bp, 40 predicted proteins | sample ArcticOcean_MG_C_3_FD_89820 | JGI IMG/M metagenome (GOLD analysis project Ga0114999, IMG submission 89820) | Marine microbial communities from western Arctic Ocean - ArcticOcean_MG_CB8_126 | ecosystem: Environmental > Aquatic > Marine > Oceanic | place: Arctic Ocean: Canada Basin | collected...
GTCCTGGACAGCGTATCAGTCCAAGCGGGCCAACTTGACCGTGAACAGACCCCGGAATTGCAGGGGACTGATGTTGATCGTATCCTGGTCAAGTACTGATCCATCGTAAACCGCTGGTGGCACGTGGTAGCAGGTTGACAGGCGGATAAAACATGGTATATTCCCAGTACCTGATGCCTCTCAATCACCATTCAAATATCACTATTCAAACATCCCCTCCCACATGCTCCTTCCCATTCAAGACGAAAATCCGACCTATTCCAAACCGATTGTAACCATTGCCCTTCTTTCTGCGAATGTGTTGGTTTTCCTCTATCAATTCATGCTGGGACCTGTTGGTGAACAATTGTTTATTTTCAAGACGGCGGCCGTCCCGTACGAGCTGACGCATTTCGTAGACCGTACGTCTATTGCTATCTCAAACACACAATATGTCTACCCCGAAGGCTTCTTCCCTTTTCCGCTGACGTTGCTCACCGCCATGTTCACCCATGGGGGCTACATGCATCTTGGCGGCAACATGCTTTATCTATGGATTTTCGGTAATAATATAGAAGATGCCATGGGACATGGGCGTTTCTTTCTCTTCTATATGCTTACCGGACTGGGAGCGACCCTCGTCCATGTCTTGTCTGATCCGGACTCCACCATTCCGATGATTGGAGCCAGCGGCGCGATAGCCGGGGTGCTGGGCGCTTATTTTGTATTATATCCGAAGGCGAAAATTAAGACATTTGTCGTCCTGATTGTTTTCATTCAGATTATTCATGTCCCGGCGATCCTTATCCTGGGCTTCTGGTTTCTCAGGCAAATTATCGGCATAGGCAGTGACGGTATCGCCTGGTACGCCCATATTGGCGGTTTTATAGTCGGCATGTTTCTGGTACGCCGCTTCGCTCGCACCCGGTCACGTCCTATGATTATTGACCCCAGTGGTGAATGGTAACTCACCAACTCATCAACTTACCCGCTCAGGTGGTTTATGCTTCGATTCATATCTGCTGTCTATATCGCGATGATTGTTTTTTTCAGTCCCCAAGATCTTTTCGCACAGGATAGAGAACAGGCCATTACCGTGTACTCAAACGGTTTGGGCCTCGTACGGGATATGCGAACGATTGAATTACCGAGGGGACGCAGCACGGTGATTATTTCCCAGGTCGCTGCCGAAATTGATCCGACTTCCGTACGGATAAAATCCCTTACGGCCCCGGAAGAATTGTCTATCCTTGAACAGCGGTATACCTATGACCTGGTCAGCGGTAACCTCATTCTGTCCAGATACCTGAATCAGGACATACAACTGATCACCGGTGACTCAGATATACCCGTTACCGGACGTTTGTTACATGTTGATATGGATCAGGTCTCCCTTCAGCTTGAGAAGGGGCGGGTCGAAATTATACGCCGGGCGGCTATACAGCGCATCAGTTTACCGGCCGTCCCTGAAGATCTGGTGACGACGCCGACCCTGACCTGGTTGCTGGATAATGACCGAAAAGCAGGGATGCACCGACTGGAACTCTCGTATCTCACCAATGGGATAACCTGGCATGCCGAGTATACCGCCCTTATGAATGAGAGCAATACCGAAATGACGCTCTCCGGATGGGCGACGATCGATAACAACTCCGGCTCTACCTATGATAATACGGCCATTACGCTGGTGGCAGGTGATCCCAACCGTGTTTCAGCGCCGCCACCTGTGAGAAGAAGAGAAAACGTATTTCTGAGAACATCGAGTAGCCCCCAGCAATTCACTGGGCAGGTCCTGTTCGAATACCACGCCTATGCGCTAGAGCGCCGGGCAACGATTGAAGATCGGTCGTCGGTACAACTGACGCTTTTTGAGGATACGACGGGGAAAATTTCTAAACAGTATGTATATGACGGTTTAAGAGTACCTCAAGGCGTACAGACGCGCATACGTTTTGAGAATAAAGAGAATATGGGGTTCGGCAAGCCCATTCCCCGGGGTATCGTCCGTTTGTATCATCAAGATGGGCAGGGTAATCCACAGTTCGTAGGGGAAGATCGAGTGAAGGATCTGGCGAAAGATGAGACGGTATATCTAACCGTCGGTCAGGCATTCGATCTGGCTGGAGAACGAATTCAGACCAGCATGCGCGCCCTGTCGAAAAATTCCAGTGAAGAACAATATCAAATCGTACTGCGTAATCACTCCGATGAGATGGTCTCCATCAAGGTGGTAGAATATATGAGAGGCCCGACCTGGGCCATTACGGAATCCAGCCGTCCCTATGAAAAACTGAATGCCAACACCATCGAGTTTGATGTTTCTGTACCTTCAGATGATGAAGCTGAAGTGACCTATACGGTCGTGTACAGCAGGTAAAGATTTGCTTGACAAACCCTTTGCTGTGTCCCCTTTTGCTAAGGCAGGTTTCGCCCTCCCAAGGGGCGTGAGAGGCATCATTCGGATTCATATAGGTGTGTTTCACAGACAAAAGGACGAGGATGGCCAAGATGAATTTGCCCACCACTTTTTTGGATGCGTTCCGTATTCAAGCTGGTGATACGGTCGCCATCGCCGGCAGTGGGGGCAAGGCGACGCTCATGTATCACCTGGCCTCAGAAGCGGTCAGCCGAAGCCATACAGTGATTACCACCTCCACGACCCACCTCCATCCACCTACCTCGCTTCAGACCAATGGGTTATATATTACAGAAGAAATAGCCGATTGGCTTCAGATGATGCCCGGCGAACTCGACCAATATAAACATGTGACGGTCCTGGAAAGCAGGCCCCGGCCGGATAAACTGCGGGGATTGAGCCTGGAGAATCTGAATTTACTCAGGCAAGCTTGTCGTCCTGACCTCTGTCTGGTAAAAGCAGATGGGGCAAGAACACGTTTGTTTAAAGCACCGGGGGATCATGAGCCGGTCGTGCCTGAATGGACGACCCACGGTCTGGTCGTCGTTAGTTTACAGGCCGTCGGCCTTCCGCTTAGTGAAAAACATGTGCATCGTCCTGACCGCGTAGCTGACCTGACCGGATTGACTTTGAATGATCCGATAACCATCCCGGCCATTGCGAAAGTCGTTAGCCATCCGAATACTTATTTTCGTGCTTTTCCCACCACGACCCCTATTTTTTTATACATATCCTGTTCCGCTGATGAACCTCAGATCGCTCAAGCCCATGCCATCAGCAACCTGATCCCGGCAGGGACATTTACCGGGGTCTTCTGTGGGGATATTAATCGTTCACAGGTGGTGATCACCACACTGAGAGAATGGCGTTAAGGAATATGATGAAAAAAAATATGGGGTGCCTTATTGGCGGTTTACTGGTCATCGCGACGTTATTCAGTCCCCCTTTTCATAGCTATCTTCTGTTCCTCGTCATGAACGGTCTGGTCCTTGTCAACGCCATTATACTTTATAGTAACCTGAAGGTTTCGTCACGGTACCTCGATGGTATTCTGGGTGTCGCCGTTATCGCCCTCACCCAGATTACCGTGACTGAGCTTTATCCTGGTCTATTCGGTTTTTTGAGTCTCACCCAGGTTGTGTTCACACAAATAGGCTGCTTGAGCTTAACCTTGATTGCAGTATGGGGCGGATGGCTGCACCTGCCTGTTTGGCAAGATGGGTTTACAAAAAGCCAGATGGCTATCCAGGAGATGGCCGGGGTCTGTGGGCGGCATACTGCTGGTCTGGTTGCTTGTATGAGCACGGGCTTTGCTTTCGTATATGTGTTTGCGGTCAGTGCGTTAAATCCGCCCATCAGCATTGATAGCATTTTTTTCCACTTGATGCAACCTGTCTACTGGTTACAAACCGGACAGATACCCATTAAATTGATGGAAAATTATGCCTATCCCCATGGTACGGGACTGATCTATCTGTGGGCGCTCTTCCCTTTTAATCACGACTTTATAGCACGATTCAGTCAGCTGCCATTTATCATGTTGGGCGCGTTTGCTTGCTATGGGATCTGCCGAATATTGGATATGCCACGTGTGATATCCGCTGTCACGGCGATGGCTGTCCTTACCATGCCGGCGTTTCTGGCTAACGGGATTGCATTGACAGATCCGGATACACAGATGGCCGGGACGGCATTAGTCTCTCTTTATTTTGCTCTGTCGCTGGCCCGGAACTACCAATTCAGCACCGTTCTCCTACTGGGCCTGGCGCTCGGGCAGTTGCTTAATTCAAAGTATAATTCCGTATACTATGGCGTTCCGCTTATTCTTCTGGTGATCTATGCCTGGGGTGCCGGATTGAAAAAAGCAGGCCCTTCCCATATCTTAATATTTATTAAACACGGTCTGATACTTTTTATCCTGCCCATCGGCATAGGGGGGATAGCCTATATATACCAATTATATGATGCCCGCATGCTCTTACCTTTCGAGGGCTATTTGACTTCCTCAACCTATGTGCCTCAATTTAGCCTCTGGCGTTTTTTTACTTCTGAACAAAGTTTTAAAGATCTCGGGTTAACAGGCCTTATCAGCCTGTTCATAGGGGTTGGTATCATCAAAAATATAGGCCAGGCCAAGGGGCGTCAGTTAATTTTGCCGATTTTCGTCCTGCTACCGCTCTGTTTTTCCCTCACTATTTATGTGCTGTATGGATATTACGAGGGGGCGCAGGCCATTAGACATCTTTTAGCCACACTCGCCCTATGCATCATTCTGGCCGGGTGGGGTGCCCATCAACTTAACGAACCTTGGCGGAAGTATGGATTATGGGCGATCCTGTTTTTTATCATGGTAGATACTGGATTGGCTGTCTGGCGCCAATGGTTTATACATCAGTTACATACGAATCTGCTGTCCCTTCTGGCTGGCCTATTCACCGCCTTCGGCATCTGGCTACTTTTACGAGCCTACCGCCAAACAGGGTTATGGCCAATGTGGTTCCGGCGTTATGTGGTCTCTTTACCCGGATTATTAGGCCTTATATGTATTGGACTCTGGAGCCTGCACGGATGGGAATGGGCGTACCGTGATATGAAATACGCCCGCTGGCCTCCTAAATTCGGATTTGGTACCGGTTGGGGATTTGTGGGAGAGTTGACAAAGGAAAAGGGGGCTCGGATAGCCTATAATGTTGCCCCCTATCCAATTTTAGGATATGATATTGAGAACACATTGATCCATGTGATGCCGGATATTTCATCTCTACAACTGCCGCGTATTAGACAAGAAAAACTCATGCAATGGGAGCATGAATTACAACAACAGCATATCGATGTTATTTATCTTATGGCCATCGGGCGAAATGCCACAAGTGGTGTTGATAATGTTGCCTTCTTTTTTGATACCATAACGTCATGGATGCAAGAAAGATCCACAACGTTTAAGTCGATATATATAGGTAGCCGTGAATCAATATTCATGGTCCAGAAACAAAAGGAATAGTATGGTGTTGGTGCATGGTATAGCAAGCTGGAATCGCATCCTGCAAGTGATGCAAACACCACGGGGTGCCATATTTGCGATAACGCTTTGGAGTATCTGCATACTCTTTTATCGATTGGGCGACCTGGCCATGGATCCTGATGAGGGGAATATCCTCAAATGGTCCATAGAGGTATACAACCAAACGCCCACGTTCTGGAGCTTGATCAAGTACGCGATACGCGAGCATGGATTTTATCAGCGTACAAATTACCCCGGTTTAAATATATTTGTTACGGCGGCCTTTTTTCATTGGTTTGGTGTTTCTCTTTGGACCGCCCGGTTGGTTTCTGTTTTGATTGCCCTCGGCGTGGCTCCGCTGTTTTTTTGTGTAGCCCGCCGCTTGTTCCATCATGCCACCCCCGCATTGATAGGCCTGGTCATGCTGGCGACATCAGCCCCCATCATTTTTTTGATGCGGCAGTGCCGATATACCTCTCTGACTATCGTGGCGACTTTATGGTTGACCTGGGCCTATCTGGAGGTATTGGACCGAAAGAAATACGGACTCGCTCAATTGGCCGGTGCTGCCCTGCTGTTTTTCTATACCGCTTTCTATATTTTTCTTCCCATATTCATTGGCTTGATGGCCCATGCTTTCTGGCATTATCGTGGACCACGTAAAAGATTGATGGTAGGCGGCTTGGTTCTATTCGCAATCGGTATTTCATGGCTTACGCCAGATCGTATCATCTCAGGACCAACCTGGTATCTTTCTTTTTTTCAAAAACTCTGGTTTATGGATCATATTACCGTGTTCTATAAGTTAAACGTAGTTTTTCAAGAACTTAATATGATGAGCCTGCCCGTGTCTTTTATCCTGGTCACCGTGTTTATCTTGCGGCACAAATGGCACCCATATGTCGCATGGGGTATGATGACGGTTTGTTGTGGTGTCTTGCTGACCTTAAGCCCATTGGGTGATATCATCCTGAAAGACGTCGTCGCCATCCTATTGGATTCTGCCTGGCCCACATTCTCTCCCTGGTGGTTCAATAGACTGGTAGATCCCCGTTCCTGGCTTCTTTTGTCCTTCTGCACAGGCTTGGCCATGTTCTTTTTTTATGGTAACCTATCCTCTGCTCATCCTGTGACCATACTCATTTTTATTCTGGTGGGTGCGCTGCTTACCTATTGTATTGTCCCCCAGTATCGAATGCCCTGGACACGTTATCTAGCCAGCTCATTCATATTCGGTTTTCTGCTGGCCGGATACCTGGTGACGCAGATTATGCATAAAAACAAGGTCCTTGGTATGTCAATGGTCGTACTGCACATGACCAGCAATCTGTTGAGCGTTCTGCCTTTCGTTCCTGGGCAATATCCCTATTTTCAGTGGAAATTACCCCAGTGGATCTTTCGACTCGTCACCGGTGATCCGGTAAACGATATCATCACTAACTTCATCAGGCTTCCCCCTCTATAATGCAACGCCTTTACACCTGTCTACTGTCTTTGAGCCTGGCCATTGGGGCTTGTTTGGTCGGCTTGGTCCTTTTCGAATTGAGCTTACGGCTGTTTCATCCCCAGATTATTGAAATCCATCCGAATGGGATGTGGCAGCTTAGTGATACCCGGGGGTATCAACTCACACCGGGCTTTGACGGAGAGCATATATTTATCGATTTTAAAGTGCGTATTACGATTAACGAACAGGGGTATCGAGATCGGGTCTATGGCCCTAAACAACCTGGCGTATTTCGGATATTGACCATCGGTGATTCGTTCACTTTCGGATTTGGCGTACAGAACCAGGAAGTATTCTCAAAAGTCCTGGAAGCCAGACTCCATACCCGACCTGCGCAGACGACATTTGAGGTGATTAACGGGGGGGCGTCGGGTTATAGCACGCATCAGGAACTTATATTTCTTAAGGAAGTCGGTTTGAATCTGGAACCGGATCTGGTTTTGGTCGGGCTGTACCCACATAATGATTTAAAGGATAATCAAAAACCGATAGACCGCTTCGAAATAGCCTATGGCTTTCTATACGATCAGCAGGGATATGGGATGGTACGTCAGGCCGAAAAAACCGGTTTGCCGATTCCGATGAAAGGTTTTCTCTGGGCTTATTCTCATAGCTACCGGTTCCTGGCGGATCGCTATCATAAGCTCAAATTTCAATGGACGTTCACCCCTTCTGCAGAGGTGGAGCATAGCGACGAATCGATTATAGAGAAAGGTTCTGATCCGTTAGATCAGAAAAAATCCCTTCCGAGGGAAGACCTGGAAGAGCCCTATGTCGTAGATAAAAAAACAAGCGGACTTTTTCGCGAGATTGCTGAAATAACCAGGAGGCAGGGGGGGGAGGCGGTCATGCTGCTCATTCCGGATATAAAGCAAGTGGCCAACCCGGAGCCTATGTGGAAACCTCAATGGGATCAATTAAAGGAAATGGCTGCCTTAAATAATATGCCGGTCATTGACCTGATGCCTGTTTTTTCTGAGGCTGCTCGTGCTGGCCAGACCCCTGAATTATGGTATTTGGTGAATAAACACTGGAAACAAACGGGGCATCGCCTGGCAGCAGAGACGATTTATACCTCTTTGCTGAACCAGCAACTGATCCCTTAATCATCTTCACGGCCATCTACATGCCCCGCGTCACCCCGAATACCGCTTCAAACGCCTGCCACACATCCTCAGGAATAGGGGCGGTGGCTGCATCGTAAGCTTCCTGAACTTGCTGCGTATTCGAAGGTCCTACCATAACCATACTATCGGTGGGGGCCGCCAGACAAAACTGTATCGCCAGGTGCCGGATACTCACCCCCTGTTCCCTGCACCAGGCCCACATCTGATGTGCCTGTGGCTCAGAGCCGGGATACATACTGCGTTCGCGATCGGGATCAGGTTCCAGACCGGTTAAAAGGCCCATACCCTGAGCGCTGGCGAGAATAAGGCCTACCCCTTTCTGACGGGCCGCCGGAAAGATGGTAGCAGTCGCCGACTGATTGATCAGCGTATAATCAAGGTAGGTCAAGGCCAGATCCGTAATCCCTTCTTCGATCAGGCGTACATGCCAATCATGGGTCCGTGCCCCCAGGCCTATGTTGCGTACGACGCCTTCTTCCTTCAGTTTATGAAGGACATCGAAGACATAGCCTTTACGAAGCGGCTCCTCAATATCAAGCGGATCGTGGACCAGAACAGCATCCAGGTAATCGGTCTTCATCGCTTTCAGACTTTGCTCGATGCTCCAATAGGCTGTTTCACCGGAAAAATCCTTGCTACGGTCTGGATGGGTGCCAATCTTCGCTTGCAGGTAGTAGGAGGAACGGGGTACGCCTTCTAAGGCCACCCCCCATTTTTCTTCACGATGCCCGGGATACGTGTCGAAATAGTTGATGCCCAGATCCAGGGCCAGGTGGATAGCCGCAATCGTGTCCTCGCTGCCATGAAGAAATGCCGCCCCCAATGCCAGTGCCGCCGGTCGCATATCCGTCCGTCCGAATGATTTTTTTGGTAAGGTATTCATAAAGCGTTCATCCTCCCTGGCTCTGTATTATGTGGGGTTTTACTCTTCACGCTCCACGGTTCCTATGGCCGATATCCAGATGAAATCAATAAGTTTCAGATATTCATATAACATACTACGTGCCTGCCAACGGGTTTGCCACCAGGCTTCCGGGTTAAATTCGTCGTATGACGACACCTGCATGATGACCCGTATGTCATCTCCCAATTCTTGACGAAATATTCTGGACGTCCGCTTCGTGTGGGTTTTAGACGTTACGGCAATAATGGATCTGATCTGGTGTTGCTCAAGAAGCGGACGCAGATTTCGAGCCTCCATCCGGGTACTGTTCGCCCGGGTTTCCGTGATAAGAACCGCTGAGGGAGATAGGCCTCGTTGGGTTGCGATAGAAAGAGAGATATCATGGGTCTCGGGGATCACAACGCTCAATTCCGCCATCTTATCAAAGACGATTGTCGAAGGCCTTTCTTCCATACTCAATACGATATATGGCGCATAGCCCTGCTGATATAGATCCACGGCCGTCATCATCCGGTCTGGTGCATAGGCCCCCAGAACGACTATGGCATCTGCTGGTTCCAGAACGTCGGTAGATATCAGATAAGAGGCCGCTTGCCTGGCAAGGTATCGGCCGGAGAACAACAGGATGAAACTGGCCAGCAGGATAAAAAGAACGATCCCTTGTCTACGACTGATGCCTTGCCGTTTATGCTTTCCCATAGGATGCTTTGTTACGGAGCAGGTGTGTGCGGTGCCTTCTCGCCTTCGGCTTGTTCCTCTTCTTCATCCACGGCCACTTCTCCGCCCATCTCATGGGTATCCCCATCCTCCCCTTCTGCCTCTACCAGAACTTCCTCTTCGACGGCGGTCTCCGCTTCTTCCGGTATAGTCCCCTCAGGTGTGATCTCATGGTCCTGCTCTACGACGACCTCGATAGCTTCCTCAATTTCCTCTGCTGCATCAGCCGTCTCTTCAACGGTCACCTCCACGGCAAAAGCGATATATTCAAGCCAGCCTTCTGACTGATTCACAAAACGATGAAACGTGTCGGGAGAAACATAGGCCGCGGTACCTTCGGTAATGGATGCCTGGGTGTCCTCAGTTTCGATAGTGCCATGGCCGGAAAGGATGAAATAAACCATTTCCAGTCCCTCACCGAGTTGCCAATCTGTCGTTTGGCGTCCCTGCACAGCATATCTGGTTACACTATGCATGCGTTGCAGCACGCCCCCTTCGGACGCTGTTGCCTCACCCTCCCGCGTAAGTAATGGCCAGGAAAGGGCTTTATGTTCGCTTATGATTGGGCTGACATCACGCCAGTCCCGCACGGCGGGTGTCCCTTCATGGCTCTCGTCGAGTGGGCAACTGACGATAAGATGTTCCATCCAGTAATCACCATCATTAAAGGCCTGATGGGGTACATTGACCGGCATATATACCGCAGTGCCTTCCTGGACATCCACCTTATCGTCACCGATAAGAAGTTGTCCACGGCCTCGAAGCACAAAATACATCTGTTCAATATTGGTATGGTGATGATGATCCGAGTGCTGACGGCCTTGAAGGCCATGCTTCACGAAACTATTCATCCCATTAAGCAGCGAGGTCTCCTCAGTGTCTTCCGCACTTTTTCCTCGAAACAAGGTCCAGACCAGCGCGTTGATATGCCCCACATAGGGTTCCTGATCTCTCCAATTACGTACCACGATACCCATGAGAACTCCTTGTAGTTAAATGATAATTGTTGATCAGCCTAGCGATACGAATCCACCACAGCTTGCTGCGAAGGATCTTCATTAATCTTGGCGCCCTCCACCTTTTTATCCTGCCTCCACAACCCCCCGTTCGACCATGTAATTTATCTCGTCCATACTGTACCCGGCTTCTGACAGAATAGAATGGGTATGTTCCCCTAAAACAGGGGGCGGGTCCGGCAGATCGTCTGCAGCTTGACTACTCCGATAGGGCGGACGGACTTGCCGACTCTGGGAACCATCAGAGGCCGTTAGATCAAAAAATGGATCACGGTGTTGTATATATGGATCATCGGCGAGTTCATCAAGCCCATAAATCGGACCGCATGGAATATCTTCCCCCTGTAGCCGGTGATTCCATTCATCTCGGGTTGCCGTTGCAAAAATATACTTCAGGCGTCCCCGGATTTCCTGTGCCTGAGCCATCCGCTTTTCCGTAGGCCAGTCCCGCCAGTCCGTTAGCCCGGCAAGATCACAGAAACGCTGCCAGAAGTGGGTTTCATAGACAATCCCCAGACTGATAAACAGGCCATCTGATGTTTCGAATACATCATAATGCGGCAGACCGTTCAGAAGCGGTTGATTATTGCCATGACCTTCAATGTCTGTACGGGCTATTTCGGGGGCCATCCAGGATAAAATACAGTCTGTCATAGACAGATCAATGTATTGCCCTTCACCCGTTTTCATCCGATGGGTCAGGGCCGCAACAATGGCCAGAGCAGCGTAAAGACCCGAGGATAAGTCGGAAATCAGAACCGGAGGGGCAACCGGGGGCGTAGCCTGACCCAGCAGGCCGCCAATGGAAAGATAGTTGAGGTCGTGACCCGCCCGCGTACGATACGGCCCTTCCTGGCCGAAACCGGATATCGAGCAATAGATTATAGCGGGATTAACGGCGTAGGCAGCCTCAAAATCAGCCCCTAATCGTTTGGCTACGCCCGGTCGAAAACCTTCCAAAACCGCATCGGCCTGTTCAAATAATTTGGTTAAAATTTCACGCCCGCCCGCTTCTTTTAAATTGATGACAATACTTTGCTTGCCACGATTTACACTGGCAAACATAGGGGGGAAAGTGCGCAGAGGATCGCCGTTTGGAGGTTCTATTTTGATAACACGGGCCCCCATGTCGGCCAGGAGCATGGAGCAATAGGGCCCTGGTAATTGCGATGTTAGATCTACAATGGTACAATCAGATAAAGCGGATATCATCGGGTCTCATGGGCTGGCTTTAGAGGATAAAGGGGCGTCCGTGGTTATCGTTATTCATCGGAGCGCGCTCCGCCATCCTGTTCATGTACGATGACCGTCATGCCCTTTCGCCAGGCATCAAGAAAATCCAGGTTAAAGCGCGTTTCCCCATGTCGGTAACATGTTTCCTCTGCCTGCGGATTTTCAGGAAGGTGTACCAAGCAGAGATCATGGCCGTCTGTCTCTACCGGCGTATATCCAACGGGCGCTAAAGACACGTGTCGGTTATAATCCACCCACCCTTCATGGTTCCAACCAACAGCTATTTTTTGGGCGATGGATGGAAAATACATGAGAATGTCGTCCACCTGCTGGGCCAGGGAAACGTCCGCCACCAGCATGGTGGCTTGTGACCGGGTAAGCTGATTAACCAGCATTTGGTGTGTGGACACCTCATCCGCCAGCACCGCGATGCCGCCCGCCTTCATACATCCCAGAATAGACTCCCACCAGGCCACGCAAAGAGGAAGCAGGATGACCACTCGGTCTCCCAGTCTCAAGCCATGCTCTCGAAGCATATACGCTACTTTATCGGATCGCAGTTTAAGGTCATGGTAGGTGACCCGCAGGGGAATAGCAGCCGGCCCGTGCCACTCAATCGCAACTGCCGCTGGATCTTCAGCACAGGCATCAACGATATCTACCGCAAAATTTAATTGAACTGGTCCCATCATTTCGTAGTTTCGTAGCTTCAATCCATCATCAAGCCACCATTGATATCAAGAATCTCCCCCGTTATATGGCGGGCATTTTCCGAGGCAAGAAACAGGGCTGCAGCCGCGATATCTTCGGGGCGGCCTTTTTCACCCAGGGGAATAGCTTCAATGAAGGCCGGTGGATGATGGGCAGCCATAGGGGTATCGATGATACCCGGTGCAATGCCGTTGACTCGAACCCGGTAGGGGGCCAGTTCGCGGGCCAAGGCTTTGGTGAGACATTCAAGGCCGGCTTTCGAAACAGAATAAGGGGCCCCTGCGACAACCCCGCCGGTTTTTCCGGCTACGGAAACCATATTGATAATGGTACCGCTTTGCTGGGTTTTCAAGATCGGCATAACCGCTTTGGATAGTAGAAATGGTCCTTTTAAGTTCACGTTCAGGACGCGGTCCCATTCTTCTTCCGAACAGGCCTCAACGGATCGAAATAAACCGAGACCGGCATTGTTTATCAGAATATCTATCCGGCTGAAGCGGTCCAGGACTGTGTTAACCAAGGCCTTGATAGCCGTGGCAGACGACACATCTGTCTGGATGGCGAAAGCGGTTGCTTCACTGGCCTTCAGCAGTTGAACCGTGTTGTGAGCTTGCGCCAGATCGATATCTGCCACAACGACCGCCGCGCCTTCTCGGGCAAAGGCTTTACATAGCGCACGTCCAATACCCTGGCCGCCGCCTGTGACAATAGCCACTTGATCTTTGAACATCATGAGAGGACCCGTTCTGAAAATAGTGTAGTAAAAGCCTCGACATTGATATGTGTACAGACCCGGGCATTGGGCGATACATGAGCAGAAGGCCGCAAATCAGAAACCGTCATACCGCTTGTTAAATTGCCAGCCGTTTCGACATCAACCCGTGCAGGGGTCATCGTAACCAGATCTTCCCGATAGGCTACCGCAACCGCTAGGGGGTCATGCAGGAAGCAGCCGTCTACCTTGCGTTTTTGCCGATGAAATCCTACATATTTTTCGGTACAGTCACGCACAAATATTGCAGACGGCGTACCCGAATCAGCATGCCGGTTAATCGTATCCGTGGTAAGGATGGCTTTCATGGTGACATCAAGAGGTACAAAAACAAGAGGAATACCTGCATCACATACGACCTGCGCAGCATGAGGATCGGCATAAATATTGAATTCAGAGGTGGGCGTTACGTTGCCATAGGTTTCAAAGGCACCACCCATAATGATGATCTCACGCAGTTTACGCATGCGATCAGGATTTTTTATGATCGCTCGGGCTACATTCGTAAGCGGCCCTACGGCGATTAGCGATAATTCAGTGGGACAGGTTTGAATGCGATCATGGATCAAGTCTACCGCATGCAGAGGACTGAGCCGATTGGTCGGTTCCGGGTACAACCGATCCCCGTTGGCATTCAGGAGATGGGAGACATTGCCCAGCCCATCACCGCCATGAATATCATCTGCAAACATGAGCGGGTTGACCATGGGTTGTGCCTCGCCCCGGGCCACATCCGGTATGGTATCCAGATCAAGCACGTCTAACGTCATCAAAATATTACGGACACAGTGGTCTACATGGATATTGCCACTGACCGCTGTAATCGCCTCAACCTGTAATTCCGGGGACCGCATAGCCAGCAATATCGCCAGGGCATCGTCCACCCCTGTATCCGTATCCAGAATAACCCGTCTCACCATACCCTCCCGCAGGGGACATCCTGCTGTGCATATTCATCACTGGTCACTGTGCTGGTTCCCGTAGAATAGGGTAGTATTGCACCCCATCAAGCACGTCATCCATTAATGCCCAGTTGACCAGGCCATCATCGGATCGTGGTTCCAGAAGATAAAAGACCAAACGCCCCAGAGATTGGTCCACTGGAACGATCATGGTACCCGCAGGCAATATTGTCGTGATCGTTTCATAGGCCCCGAAAAGGGTCCGCTCCTGCCGCCCCTGGAACGGTCGGTCTGCGACATGAGTAGAATCTATTCTGAATGTTTCAAGCACCAATTCTCGTGGCTCCGAAAGTGCTTCTACCCATATGCCATGCGCATTAATTCGTTCGATCACCGTGGTCATCGTCGGCGGAATAAAATAGGTTTTGGGGGCCGTTTCCGATTCTGTCGGTTGGAAGGTCCCAAATTCATACATTTGTTCCGGTGTGCGGGTATCCTCCCTGCGCAACATGACCTCACCGGTATACGGATTTCGTTCTTCCACCACTTCGCCCATTAAAACGGGGATCGGTTCTGGCGATCGTTTATGGGTTGAACGTACGGCCAGAGTCTGGCCCACAATCGTCTGGAGATCTACTTCTTCAATCAGTTGTTGTATGGCTGAGGCATGTTCATAGGCATAGTTTAGATTTTCTTCCACAAAATACAGCGTGGCCTTAATACGATCTTCGAATGTGGCATACGAATACGCTTCGCTCAAAATGGCAATACGATTTCGTAACCCGACATAATTGTTGTTGAACCTGGGTCGGTGATCAAAGGTATACCATCCCCGCTCACGTGACCCACCCGGACGGGGCACGTTGCCGTAATAATAAAAATCCCAGTCGTACGTTGTTTTTATCCGTTTACGAACCTCCGGCAGCCATTGGTTACGTAACAGGTCGATAATTGGTTCGGCAGTATTCGGATTAAGCGGGGGCGAATACGTGAGATGATAGCCGTGGATCGTGCCATTGGTCGTATGCAGATCGATGAGAACATGCGGATTGTATTCATGGATCAGTTTTACCAGGGAACGTGCCTCCGGCGAATCCAATTTCATATGGTCCCGATTGAGATCTAAACCCTGCGCATTCGGACGTTGGCCCATACCACCAATCGGCCCGTGCTGCCGGGGGCGGTTGTACAGACTGATACGCTCATTGCCATCGGTATTGTATACGGGGGCAATGAGCACGACCAGAGAATCCGCCCATTGGGCATGTTCTCCATCGGCCAGCTTGCGGATAAGTATCAACAGCGCTTCTTTGCCGCACACTTCCCCGGCATGGATATTCGCTTGAATAAATACCCGGGTTTTGCCTGTTTGTATCGCTTCTTCCGAACTGGCGTCCCATACATCGCCATAGACCAGCAACGGCAGCGAACGGCCTTCTGTGGTGTATCCAAAGGACGTCAGATGCAATTCCTCTGAGGCGAGGACCACCGCCTCAAGAAATCCCATCACTTCATTATATCGGGTCGTTTCACGGTAATCCGACAACTCTGCACGGGTTTGTATCAGCGACACATCCAAATCTTGCCCATGCACCGGCATGACATAGATACATGACAGAAAAGCGAAGAGATAAATTCGAGATGTCATAAGTAACACCTTTAGGTAAACCTGTTGGGCCTGTATTAAAGAAGATAACGACGGTCACATTTTACGTATTATGACTTCACATCCTGGGTAAGGCAACTTCTTTCTGGCCACGTATCCCATGCCCTCGAAATCACACGGCGTGTCCTACAATTTACTGATGCACTTGAAAAAACTCGATCGACTCTCCACAGGCCCCGTTGAAGAAAGCAATGGTGACATCCAGGCCGCCAAGGTTTAACCGCTTCGGCTCAACCGTAATTTCATACCCTGCCTGACGAACATGTTCGATCGATCCCTCGGTATCTGTTGTAGCCAGTGCTACATGAGTAATCGGATCGTTAGCGGTAGGACTACCCTCCCCCGGAGACGTTGCTGTCGGTTGGAATAACTCCATATGACTGCCATCTCCCGTATCCAGCAGCATAATTTTACGCTCCGGCGGTCCGAATTCCGCTACCGGCTTCATCCCCAGCACATCTCTGTACAACCGCAGAGACGCCTCCCAATCCCGCGTTTGTACCGCTGCATGATGCATCCCACATCCCGCAATAACCTCATTTTTCGTCCCTACCGGCATATCAAATCTCCCGTCTTTGTTGATGGTCTGATTTGGTTTTAGTATTTCCAATTACCAATCACTCAATCACCAATTTTCTTCACTCGCTCTGTCCTGCCGAATTCAACGCTCTGGCGCTGACGCCCAGGACGCCCAGAAAGCCTTCCGAATCTTTATGGTCAAAATCTCCCACCCCTTCCATTGACGCCGTATCTTCGGAATAAAGGGAATGGGGGACTTCATCCGCAGAATCAAAGGAGACCTGCCCTTTATATAACGAGACGGTCATGGTGCCTGTCGCTAATCTGTTATACACGTTGATCGAAGCCCGAAGCGCCTGGGTGGCAGGGTCATACCAATAGCCCTGGTAAATCTGTTCAGCAATATCAGCTGAAGCCTGATTGAAGACTCGTCGGGCACGGCGGTCCAGAATCAGTTGCAGCAGAAACTCATAGCATTGACCAAGTAAAGTCATCGCAGGTGACTCATACACCCCGCGGCTCTTGATACCCACAAATCGGTTTTCTACCGCGTGGATCCCGATGCCGATACCGTTCTGTCCGCCAATTTTATTGGCCGTCTCTATAGCCGATAAGGGCGTGACCTTTTTGCCGTTGATCTGAACCGGTACGCCTTTCTCAAAACGCACCACAAACGTCTCGACCGCATCCGGGGCATCTTTGGGATGGACGCCCATGCCCGGTGTGATAAATCCGGCCGGCGTGCTCAGGGATTCCAGCTGGCCGGCTTCATGCGTCAATCCGAGAATATTCGCATCCGTAGAATATGGTTTTTCATGCGTCGCCTGAACCGGTAAACCCTGCGCCTCACAATAATCGATCATTTCCTTGCGGCCCGGAAACGCATCCAAAAATTTCTGGTCTCGCCAGGGCGCATATACGGCAACATCCGGGTTAATCATATTAGAGACGAGTTGGAATCGAACTTGATCGTTGCCTCGTCCCGTAGCTCCGTGAGATAAGATGGAAATACCCCGTTTTTCTAGTTCAGGCAGCAACGCGCGAACTGTAATATGTCTCGCAATGCCAGTGGTGTTCCAGTAGTTGCCTTCATACATAGCCTGACATTGAATTACATCAATGCCCACCTGGGCCAGAGCATCCTTAGCGTCTATGATAATTGCATCCTTAGCGCCGCATCGCATCATCCTGTCACGAACATAATCGATCCGTTCCTCGTCCGGTTGTCCCAGATCTGCGGTAAAACCCACCACATCAACCCCGTGATCCGCCAACCAGCGTGTCATAGTACAACTATCCAGGCCCCCGGAAACGGCGGCCCCGATGGTTTTCCCCTTTAAGTCCTCTACATTCATAATACCCTCTCTCCCTCTCTTCTAAATCCAGATTTTCAAGAGTTTTTATACACAGACCTTATACTGCCCAGCTACCCACTTACCCCTCTCCAAAGTTGTTCAAATGAACGTCCTTTCGATTAAAATGTCAAGTCCCTAATAGGTCTATCTAAAGACCTGTATTTCGCTATTGGTGCCCCTGTTTCAACAAACACTTGTGCAACCGCAGGGTTGTGATTATTTTATCCCTTCACGCACAGGCCTCTAACCGGTTGCAGGAGTAACAGCACTGCAGCGTAAAATTATAAATTTTCATCAAGACGAAGAACAGCATTGGGTTGCTGATCTGGTGTGTGGCCATAGCCAGCATGTAAGGCATAGTCCGCCCATGAAAGACCGGCCCTGGGTACTCACCCATGAAGGCCGTCCAGGCCGGATCGGTATGCCACTCGATTGTCTCATTTGTGATGAAGAATGACCGTTCAACGACGAATCCTCTGTTTCGTAGCTTCATAGCCTCCCTAAGGAACGCCCATGAACCTTTCACGCGAATTTCATGGCCCTAATGCTGCCTATATCATCGAGTTGTATGAACGCTTTTGTCAGGACCCCGAGTCGGTTGATGCATCAACCCGTGCGCAATTTTCTCAATGGACGCCACCGGTCGATGGCATTTCAGACGGTGAAATAGCCCCATCAACCCCTTCTATCCAGGTTGGTCAAATTGTCCAGACGGCCAATCTCGCTCAGGCCATACGGGGTTATGGCCATCTGGACGCCCATCTAGACCCGCTGGATCTGTGTTCCCGAGGTGACCCGTCCCTCGACCTGGAAACACATGAACTAACTGAGGGTATGTTGCATGGGTTACCTGCTTCGCTCGTCGGGGGCCCGATTGCTGAGCAGAGTGCCCATGCCTGGGAGGCGATTCAAAAACTCCGGGAAGTCTATTCGTCTACCATAGGGTACGATTATAATCATATCAGAGTGCCTGAAGAACGAGAGTGGCTGCGCGATGCCGCGGAGGCCGGATGGTTCCGATCACCGCATGATCCGATTAATCCGCTGGCGCTGATGGAACGTCTCACCCAGGTTGAAGTGTTCGAGCAATTTTTACATCGGACTTTTCCCGGTAAAACGCGCTTCTCCTTAGAAGGGCTGGATACCATGATCACCATCCTCGATGAAGTGATCGGCGAGGCGGCGGAAAATAAGATTTATAATATCCTCCTTGGCATGGCGCATCGTGGACGCCTCAACGTACTGGCGCACACCCTCAATAAACCTTACGAACAGATTCTGGCGGAATTCCGGGACCCGGTTCTGCGCAATAACAAACATGGCGATGATATGGGCTGGACCGGGGATGTCAAGTATCACAGCGGTGCCCGACGTGCCTATCAGGACCATGAAGGGAAAGAACTGGAGTTGTTTATCCACCTGGCGCCCAACCCCAGTCATCTGGAGGCGGTCAATCCGGTTGTCGAGGGCATGGCCCGGGCGATTGGCACCCGGGTAGACCACCCAGGGATCGTACGGCCAAGTCCGTCGCGCAATCTGCCTATCTTGATCCATGGCGATGCGGCTTTCTCAGGGCAGGGTGTCGTGGCCGAAACGTTTACGCTATACCGCGTACCTGGCTATCGTACCGGCGGGACCATTCATATCATCACCAACAATCAACTGGGATATACCACGCCCTCCGAGCAGTCCCGCAGTACACTCTACGCCAGTGATATGGCCAAAGGATTTGAAGTGCCGATTGTCCATGTTAACGCGGATGATCCGGCCGCCTGTGTGGAAGTGGCTCGCCTGGCCTTTGCTTATCGAACCAAATTTCAGAGAGATTTTGTCATTGACCTGATCGGTTATCGTCGCCACGGACATAACGAAGGAGATGAAGCCGGTTTTACGCAACCTTTGCTGTATGCTAAAATAGAAGCGCACCCCACGGTTCGTAAAAGATGGGCGGATAAGCTGATACGAGAAAATATGGTGTCAGCGGAAACGCCGGATCAACTGGTCCGGGAACGGATGGATGTGCTCCAGAATACGCTGGAGACGCTGAAACCGGAAGACATGCTGGTTGAGCCCCATCCCCCGCCACCGCCGCCGGGTGCCGCCGGGCGGGTCCGTACCGCCGTATCGGTACGTCGACTTCGACAGCTAAACGAATCGCTCTGTACTTTTCCCGAAGATTTCACCCTCCATCCTCGTCTGAAACGGTTGATTGATCGCCGTCGACATGCCCTGGACGATCCGGACGCAGCGAAAATTGATTGGGCCCAGGCGGAAATTCTGGCTTTCGCTTCCATCATTGAAGACGGTGTTCCGATCCGATTTACCGGGGAAGATGTGGAACGGGGCACCTTCAGCCAGCGCCATAATGTGTTGCATGATTATAAGACCGACAAATGGTTGACGCCCCTTCGTGATATCCCTCAGGCGAATGCGGCTTTTGAAACGCGCAACAGTCCTTTATCAGAATATGCGTGCCTTGGATTCGAATATGGGTATAACATTCAAGCGCCGGAAAGATTAGTGCTGTGGGAAGCCCAATACGGAGATTTTATAGACGGCGCTCAAATTATTATTGATGAGTTTCTCGTGTCTGCCCGAGCCAAATGGGGCCAGACGCCTTCTCTTGTTCTTCTGTTGCCTCACGGTTTTGAAGGACAGGGCCCGGATCATTCGAGTGGTCTCCTGGAACGTTTCCTCGGTTTTGCAGCCGATATCAATATGCGTATTGCCAATTGCACGACGGCTGCCCAGTATTTTCATTTACTGCGCCGTCAGGCTCGTTTACTGAAAGTCGATCCCCTGCCGTTAATTGTCATGACGCCGAAAAGTCTATTGCGGCATCCCAGTGTCGCGTCGCCGGCGCGTGATTTTGCGGAAGGCGCCTGGCAGCCTATTATCGAGGATGAGGAAGCCCTGAAGGCCCCGGATCAGGTGCGTCGACTGGTATTCTGCAGTGGTAAGGTTTTTGTCGATATGGTCAACCACGACCTGCGGCAAAATTCACCTCACACCGCGATCACCCGTATTGAGCAACTCTATCCTATTCGCTGGGACCTGTTAAATCCGACCTTTGAACGGTTTCCGAATTTGGAAGAAGTGGTATGGCTTCAGGAAGAACCTGAAAATATGGGGGCATGGGATTATATACGGACGATCCTCGAATCTTCCGTCGATAGCCGCTGGCCGTTATTGCAGGTGTCTCGACCACGTGCGTCAAGTCCGTCAGAAGGCTCCTCCGCCATTCATAATCGAAACCAGAAAAAATTGATAGAAAGGGCCTATACCATGGGCGCATTCGGTAATATTGAGATGAATTAATATGCGAATAAATGGTGCTATGTTCTTTAGTCCTTCGGGCCTAGTTATTTAAAATAAACGCAAGTTTGGACATTGAGACCTACCGACAAATCTGCCATGATCAGGGCATCCGTATGATACCCATGTTTTGTTTCAAACTATACTTGCAAAAATAGGCCGTCATTACCGTAGGCTTTAAACGGGCATGACCGTCAAGTTCTCAAGGCTGATATAGTCCAGACCTATTTAAATAAAGTACAAAACACCTTCTTTAGGAGAGGAAACATGGCCGTTGAGATATTTGTGCCTGAATTGGGAGAGTCCGTTGTCGAGGCAACGATCGGTACGTGGTTCAAAAAAGAAGGGAATCCTGTCGCTGTGGGAGAAGCCCTGGTCGAACTGGAAACGGACAAGGTAAACCTGGAAGTCAGCGCGTCAACTACCGGGGTTCTGGCCCGGATTGAGCAACAGGAAGGTGTGGATGTTCAGATTGGCGATCTGCTCTGCGTGATTAATGAAGGGGCCGAAGCGGTCGCGACCGAGGAGATAGCTTCGCCGGAAGCGCCGCCTGCTGCACCGCCGTCAGAGCCGGAAGAACCTGCTGCGGCACCAATAGAAGACCATGATGATCGGGTTACGCCGGTGGCACGCCGAGTAGCGGAAGAATCAGGGGTTAACTTGTCAGAGGTTGAAGGAACAGGTCCTGGCGGGCGTATCACAAAGCAAGACGTGGCGCAGGCCGTCGCTGCAAGACAACAACCCGCTACGGCCCCCGCAGAACTAGTGGCTCCCCGAAAAGAGGCCCCCGCGATAGATGCTTCACCTGAGAATTTAGAGGAAATTATCCCCATGTCCCGTCGCCGTCGTACCATCGCGCAGCGGCTGGTTGAAGCCCAGCAGACAGCGGCCATGTTGACCACATTCAACGAGATCGACATGAGCACAGTAATGCGCGTTCGGGGAAGTAAGAAAGAGGCCTTTGAATCACGTCATGGCGTCCGTCTCGGATATATGTCCTTCTTTGTCAAGGCCGTCATCGGGGGACTCAAAGATTTCCCGCTGCTTAACGCCGAAATACGGGACAATACCTTTGTGGTCAAGCATCATTATGATATCGGCATGGCCGTCGGCGCCGAAGAAGGGCTTGTGGTACCCGTTCTACGGGCGGCCGATCAGATGTCTTTTGCCCATATCGAAAAGACCATCAGAGTTATGGCTGGAAAAGCCAAAGACGGCTCGCTCTCCATAGACGATTTGCGGGGGGGCACCTTTACAATTACTAATGGTGGTGTATTCGGCTCCTTACTCAGCACCCCTATTCTGAATCCACCACAGGTCGCTATCCTGGGGCTGCACAAAATCGATGAACGACCGGTAGCCGTCAAAGGAGAAGTGGTCATCCGGCCCATGATGTATGCGGCTTTAAGTTATGACCATCGGATCGTAGATGGCAGAGAAGCGGTGCAATTCCTGGTTCGGGTTAAGGAACTCATCGAAGACCCGACAGGCTTACTACTCGATGGATAACAGATGATTGTCATCTCCAGCATAAACGGTAAAGTGGGGCTTCCGGCGGCCATTAAGAAATTGGTTCAGGGCGGATCAGCGGTGGATGCCGTCGAAATCGCCACCCGGATCGTAGAACGTAATATGGCAGATCAAACCGTTGGACGAGGCGGGCTCCCCAATGTGTTAGGGGAAGTCCGACTCGATGCCTCGATTATGGATGGCAGAACCTTGCGCGCCGGGGCGGTAGGGTCGGTGCAGGGCTATGTCCATGTGATCACCCTGGCTCGGCATGTTATGGAAGAAACGCCACACGTCTTCCTTGTGGCAGACGGGGCCGAACGGTTAGCACGCGAAATTGGTATGCCGCTGGACCATCCGCTCACCTCGGAGGCAAAAAAAGTTTGGCAGGATGGCCTTCGAAAATATGACCCCGACCTGAACGTGGACACCCTGCCGAAAAGAAACGATTTACGACTGGTCGTAGACGCCATGAACCAACCCATGGCCGGTTGGAAACCCAAACCACACGGAACGGTAAATCTGATCGCTCGGGATGACGATGGGAATTTAGCCACAGCTGTTAGCACCAGCGGCTGGGCATGGAGCTATCCTGGTCGCTTAGGGGATTCACCCGTTATCGGTGCCGGTAGCTATGCCGACAACCGATGGGGTGCCGTGGCTTCCACCGGCACCGGGGAAGTGACGTTGAGGACGGCCGCGGCCCGCAGCATCATCCTGTATATGAAAATGGGGTTGTCTCTGGATGATGCCCAACATGAAGCGATGAAAGATTTGAAGGATCTCAAAGATGGCTATATTGAGCATATCGCTATAATCGGTCTGAACAAAGACGGCCATCATACCGGATACACCTTCCGGCCTGATGAACGGTATGCCTTTATGACAGATCAGATGGACCACCCAGCAGAAATAGATATGAAAAAGCTGGAAGCATAACCCATGCTAACCTCACAACCTCACAACCTCCCAATCTCCGAACCCCGAAACCGGTCCCTTCACCTTGCGTTGATCCCACTGGGTATCGGCCTGAATATGTCGCTCGGTACAATTGTAAGTATGCTGAAGTTACCCATCTATCTGGATATGATCGGGACCATCGTGGTGACTATTTTAAGCGGCCTGTGGGCGGGGGTCCTGACCGCCGCCTTAACCCAGCTTATCGTCAGTGCGACGATTAATCCGATATATTACAATTTTATTCCGACTGCGGTGGCGATTGCCATGTTCACCCATCTGGCTGCACGTAAAGGCGCCTTTCAGACGATGCGCGGGACTATTCTTGCCGGTATCGGGCTCGGGCTCGTTTCAGGAATCGTTTCGGCCCCGATTATCGTATACGTTTTCGGCGGGGTGGTTGCCACCGGCCGTAGTGTGATGACCGCTTATCTGCTGTCCGCCGGAGAACGGGTACTCAATGCCGTGCTGCTGACCGGCGCGGCCGCGGAACCGGTCGATAAAACGCTGCAGTGTATCCTGTCCGTCTGGTGCATCAACAGTGTACCACAAAGTTTATTGGATCGTTTCAAAATAGGGGGCGGTCAGGCCGTACAGCAGGCGATATGGACGCCCGCCCAAGATATCTCACATAAGACCTCACAATCTATCCACCCTGTTGCCCGTGGTCTGGCTACAGTGATCGGCATTATCGGCGTGTATCTGGCCGATAATGTGGTCGTGTTGGTCTTCGTCTGGCTGGCGATTATTTTACCGCTCTGCATGACTGCAGGGATTAGCCGAAAACATATGCGGATTACCGGCATGGTTGTCCTTCCACTCTGTCTTCTACTTGTGGCGCTCTGGGGTTGGATCGTTGGGGCCCCGCCGGATCAGATGCCCGGTTCTAACCCGGAAGGCGGCGTGCAATATGCCTTGTTAATCTCACTTAGACTCGCGGTGGTAGGCGGTATTTTCCAACTTTGTTTTCTCTCTATACCCCAGGCAGAATTGCTGTCTACCTTCTGGCATTGGGGGATTCGCAGGGATAATCTGATTGTCGCCATCGGTGCATTTACCATCTTTCCGGAACTCAAAATTCGGGCAGAACAGATTACCACTGCAAGATATGCGCGCGGTCTGCTCCCTGACAGACGATTGATTACTCGATTTCGTCAATTGCCCTACCTGCTGCGCCCGTTGCTGGTGTGGTCGTTGCGGGCCGCGATCCAACGATCTGAACTTTGGGATCAGAAGCGTTTGCTGGACCGGGTTGGTCACATGCGTCATGCGTACGAAGGATCACGTCTGCGCGACGGCGCGTTCATTGGGATAAGCCTGATCTGGCTGGTTATTAATCTGGTGGATATATAATTGTCTGACGTTTTTAGCACGTTGAATAAACAACAACTGACGACCATCGACGGCCTCAACTTCAGCGGCCGAACGTATCTGCTGCGCCTGATGACCGGTCTGGAAACAGATGCTGAAGGCCGGTCTCCGGCAGACGACATTCTGCAGCAGGGGGCCGCATACATCGGACCGGAAATATACAACGCGATCTCCGGCCTAGCCCCGACGGTGGAAGAAGAGTTGAATATTCATATGACCGGCAGCAGATACCGGAAAGAACTGGAAGAAATTAACGAAACGCTGGGGCTGAATGAATTGAAGCAACGAAACCCCGTGACGCTTTCCGGTGGAGAGCAGGCGATGTTGACCTTGAGTTGTGCCCTGGGCTTGTCCCCCGGTCACATGGCTATCGATTCGGCGTTTGAACAGGTGAGCAAAGAAAATCGCAAATTGCTTATGGATTGGATTATGAGAGGTACCTTTTCCCAGACCTTATTTTTTCTGGCAGATAACCGGTTGTCGGAATATTCCGAAATACGGGAGACAGTATCCATCCCTGATCATATGGGCACGCCGGAAAAAGAACGCCAATTGCCCCTGGCGTCGCTGAAGGAGGACATGGAATTACCTTTACAAATACAGGATGCTGTGGCGTTAAAACTCGACCATCTTGATTTTAAATATCCTCAAGGCCCACATGTTATTCGGGATTTCAACCTGACGCTTGAACCCGGCAGAATATATACCCTTACCGGAAAAAATGGGGCTGGAAAAAGCACGCTCGCCAAGTTGTTATGCGGGGTTTTGAAGCCCGACCACGGGCATATAAGATTGAATCAGGAGATCTACGATGCGTGGTCAAATCCAGGCCGACAGGTCGGCTATCATTTTCAGAACCCGGATTTACAACTCTTTTCCACTCAGGTCGAAGACGAGATTTCAGCAGGGCCACGGGCACAGCAGGTAGAGGAGAGTCAGGTCAAGGTCCGGACAGAGGCTTTAATGACCGCATTCGGGTTATCCGGGATCAGAGCAGCGCATCCGCTTGAGATGCCGTTCGTGATCCGAAAGCGTATCGCTCTTGCAGCAACACTCGCCATGGGTTGTCCCTGGCTCATTTTGGACGAACCAACCCTGGGCCAGGACAACACCTCCGTGCTGGCGATTAAAAGCATGATCGAACAGATGTCGGCCAGAGGATTTGGTATCGTCGTCATCTCGCATTCCCAATGGTTCCGATCCCTGCTCGATGCCGAGGAGATAAAACTGGGTGATGGGTAATAACTCTTAGATAAAATTTGTTACATAGGATACTGTATTGACCGTAAACACGAATTTCCCCACAGATCAGATCGCCGTAATCGACCTGAAACCACTGATCGATAACCAGCCGAACGGATTAGAGCGGGTCGCCAATCAGATTCGGGAGGCCTATCGTCAGGTGGGCTTCTCATATATTATCAACCATGGGGTGCCGCAAACATTGATAGATCGGACTTTCGAGGTCCATCGACAGTTTCATGCCCGGCCCATTGAAGAAAAGATGCGTCTCTCTGTGAATCAGTGGCACCGGGGATACATCGCAATCAATACGTCTACGGATGTCACAACAAAACTGGCTGATGTCACAAAGCCCAATCAAAGCGAATCGTTCATGATGATGCATGAACGGGCGCCCGATGATCCGGACGTGCTTGCGGATAAGCCTCTGGCAGGCCCGAACCAATGGCCGACATCGGTACCCCATTTTAAAAAAACAGTACAGGAATATAACCGGACATTGCAGGGCTTCTGTGAGGCGTTGTTGCCGGCCATCGCGGTAGCACTGGGTAGTCAACCGGCAGACTTGAGTTCGTATTTCCGCGAACCGACCACCTTTTTAAGATTGTTGCATTACCCGCCGATCTCCGGTGCTCGGCCGGAGGACCTATATGGCTCCGCGCCCCATACAGATTATGGATTCATCACGGTGCTGGCTCAGGATAATACGGGTGGCTTGCAGGTACGTCATCCAGATGGCCAATGGGTTGATGCGCCACCTATGCCCGGCGCGTTCATTCTAAATACCGGTGATATTACCGCCCGCTGGAGTAATGAGCGGTTTCTATCCACACCGCACCGGGTCTATAACCGTCAGGATGAGGACCGTTATTCTATCGCGTTTTTCTACGACCCGAGTATGGATCAGGAAATTAGCCCCTTAGCCGGATGTTATAGCAACGAAGATCCGCCCAAATTTGAACCGATTATCTACGGTGACTTTCTCATGGATCATCTGAATGCAAACCATGACTATAGAACCGACGACTCAGTGAATTAGTGAATCAGGGCCCCTGAATGATCGCAACGGCCTTTAATCCCGGTGTGTTCGATGGGAACCCTTAGAGAATCATCCATCAGCGAATCTATGAAATGAAAAGGTAAGACACGTCACGGTTAGAAGCGGTTTGCAACCATACGACGAGGACGCGTCAGACAAACTGTCGCCAATCCGTTGATTAGTCGATTTGCCTGTTCCCTATACCGTACCAAATATTCGGTCGCCTGCATCACCGAGACCGGGTACGATATAGGCATGATCATTAAGATGACTGTCCAGGCCGGCCGTATAGAGGGGGATATCAGGGTGGGCCTGATGAAATTCTCGAATACCTTCCGGTGCGGAGATCAAAGCCATGAAAAGAATACGCCAATCGTTAATACCGGCCTTGTTCAGCACGTCAATGGCGTGGACGGCCGAATGGCCGGTGGCGACCATCGGATCAACAACGATAAAGGTAGAGGTGGATACATCAGGAAGTTTGGTGTAGTATTCTACCGGCCGGGTGGTTTCCGGATCGCGAAAGACGCCGACGTGGCCTTCACAGGCATTCGGCAAAATAGTTTTTAATCCTTCTGCCATGCCCAAACCCGCACGCAGAATGGAGATGATCGCGATGTCAAGCTCATTGATTACCTGCCCTTCCATAGCTGTAAGCGGGGTCTCAATAGATTCCATCATGACCGGTAATTGTTGCGTAAGTTCGTATCCTATGAGTATACTGATGGTATGGAGGTGAGCGCGAAACCGCCCCGGTGGCGTTTCTTTCTTGCGCATTTGGGTCAGATTATGAGTAATTAGAGCGTGGTCATCCAGAATATATAAATTTGGAAACGAAGGATCAGTACGCATGAAAACTCCTGAAATTGAGTGATTAAACGACTAACGCCTGGGCAGAGTACCGTAGATAGACAATTATTGATTGCTCAGATGATTCATGCAAAATGTATCCATAACATCTATCACACACAAGGAGAATGAGCCTATGGACTGGTGGGTCTGGATAGTTGGTGGTGTGTTGCTCTGTCTCTTGGAGCTACTGACCCCGGGTGTGTTTTTTCTCCTGTTTTTTGGTGTAGGTGCCATCGTCGTCGGCAGCCTCACCTGGGTCGGTTTACTTGAAACGGCCTGGATTCAGGTACTACTCCTGTCCATTTTTTCAATCGGGTCGCTGGTGTTGTTTCGCCGTACGCTGCTGGATAAATTGATGAACGAAGAACTGGAGGGACACGTAACAACAATAACGGATGAGGTGGGCACCGCACTTGAAGATATACCGCCAGGTGGAACAGGACAGGTAGAATTGCGAGGCACAGGATGGAGGGGCCATAATGAAGGAGATGCCCCCATTGAAAAAGGCCAGCAGTGTTCCGTTGAGCGTGTCCGTGGCGTCGCATTGCACGTAAAAGGAATATAAATTCATTGAAAGTTACCCCAGTATCCTTCCCCCTTCTCTGCTGCCATGCGAGGTAGAGGAGGGGGAGGGCTCAAAGGAGTACCACCATGGAAAGCAATCTTCTCGTTTTCGTCGTCATCGCCATTGCGGCCATATGGTTTTTTAAACGGGTCATCGTCATCGTGCCGCAACAGGAAGCGCGTATCGTTGAAAAACTGGGAAAGTACAGCAAAACTATCAATGCCGGATTACACATCCTGGTCCCTTTCCTTGATCGCGTTGCCTATCGCCATACATTGAAGGAACAATCCCTCGATATCCCCGAACAATTATGTATTACAAGGGATAATGTGCAGGTCGGTGTGGATGGCGTATTATATTTACAAGTGCTGGATGCCGAACGGGCGTCGTACGGTATTAATGATTATATCATGGCCATCATCCAGCTTGCCCAGACTACGCTCAGAAGCGAAGTAGGTAGAATAGATTTGGACAAATCATTCGAAGAACGTTCAAATATCAATTTTGCCGTGGTCAGCGAACTCGACAAAGCCTCCGATCCCTGGGGCGTTAAAGTGTTGCGCTATGAAATAAAGAACATCAATCCGCCCAAAGATGTCCTCGAAGCCATGGAAAAACAGATGCGGGCGGAACGCGAAAAACGAGCCGTCATCCTGAACTCAGAAGGTGACCGGGATGCAAATATCAATCAGGCGGAAGGCCAGAAACAAAAAGTCATTAAAGAATCTGAGGCCAAAAAGCAACAACAGATCAACGAGGCGGAAGGCGAAGGCTCAGCCATTTTAACTGTGGCTCAGGCGACCGCCGAAGGGATCAGCTCCGTAGCCGCAGCCATTAAGGCGGAAGGCGGCAGCGAGGCGGTGCAGCTCCGTGTGGCGGAACAGTATATCGGTGAATTCGGCAAGTTGGCAAAAGAAGGCAACACGCTGATTATTCCGTCTAACTTAAGCGATATCGGTTCCGTCATCGCCTCCGCCATGACCGTCATCAAACATAACGAGGACAAGTAAAGGATCTAACTTACCAACGCAACTCGTACGCGCACGGCGTGCCGTGTGCCTGACCATTCACCAATCCCGGAGCTATCCATGCCCAAACGTCCGGCCATCGCTGCAATCACAACGGTTTACCATAAATATTCCCATACCCAGCATATCGTGGACCGATTTCTGGAAGGATATGGCTGGGGCGGTACCCACCACCATCCGCCCATGGACCTGGTATCCCTCTACGTAGATCAGGTTGGGGAAGGTGATCTGAGCAGAGACCGGGCCGAACGCTTTCCACAGATGAAGATTTATCCAACGATTGCCGAGGCGCTGACCCTCGGTGGGGATAGTCTCGCCGTCGATGGCATATTGCTGGTTGGAGAACATGGTGAATACCCGACCAATGATAAAGGCCAGCGCCTGTACCCGCGATATGAGATGTTCATGGATATCGTCAACGTGTTCGAAGCCTGTGGCCGGTCCGTGCCGATATTTAACGATAAGCATTTATCCTGGAATTGGGCATGGGCGCGGGAGATGTACGACACCGCCCAACGACTGGGTTTTGCTTTTATGGCCGGATCGAGCCTCCCGGTCACCTGGCGGACCCCTTCTATAGAGATGCCGTTGCATGCGGAAGTGGAAGAGGCCGTCGGTGTCGGTTACGGTGGGGTGGATGGCTATGATATTCACGCCCTCGAAACCATTCAGTGTATGGTTGAACGCCGTAATGGAGGCGAAACAGGAGTAAAATGGTTGCAGACGTATCGGGGAGAAAACTTCTGGCAAGCCCACCATGATCGAGTTTGGTCCCATGACCTGTTCGAAGCGGCGCTTTGTAGAAGCCACACCCTCAAACCGGCGCGAGACGGCTTCAATCATATCTTTCCAACCATTGATGAAATGAAGCGAATCGTAACCGACCCGATCGCATATACCTATGGGCATGCGGATGGGCTCCAATGCACCATGATACTCATGAGCGGGTTGATCGAGGATTTTAATTTCGCTGCGCGCTTGTCCGGTCGAAAAGAACCGCTGTCAACCCAGATGTATCTGCCGATGCCACCCGCCCGGACCTCCCTGGCTAACTTCTTTTCGCCACAGGTCAACAATGTGGAGCAAATGTTCTTGACCGGCAAACCGACCTACCCGATAGAACGCACCTTACTCACCACCGGCCTGACTGCCGCTGCAGTGGATAGCTTGCACGAAGGTGAGATACGCCTTGAAACCCCGCATTTGAACATCACGTATCCTGCCCCCGAAACGTCCACATTCTGGAGATATTAGCCTGGTTTAATGCGCTTCGTTTATCATCCTCGCATAAGCGAGAACCCATTTTCATTTCGCTGATTCGCTGATTCGCTGATTCGCTGATTCGTAGCCTCGCCCAGGAGAAATCTTGATGCCTGAACAACCACCTAAAAGAATCGCAGTTATCTGTACCATCTATCGCTACTTATCCCATGCTCAGCATTTTGCCGATCGTTTTCTGGTGGGGTATCCGTCAGGTGGGCGCTGGCATCGGCCCAATACGAAGGTGGTCTCTCTGTACTCGGATCAATCACCGGAAGGAGATCAAAGCCGGGACCGGGCCCAGGAATTCGGCTTTAATGTGTACCCGTCTATCGCTGAAGCATTGAGATGTGGGGGAGATGCTCTGGCCGTGGATGGTATTTTGATTATTGCTGAACACGGCGAGTACCCGGATAACGAAAAAGGACAAAAGCAATATCCCCGCTACGATATGTTCAAGCAATGTGTAGAGGTATTTGAACAAGACGGGCGGTCCGTGCCAATCTACAATGATAAGAATCTGTCCTACTGCTTTGAAAAAGGCCGGGAGATGGTCGCCGATGCAAAACGCCTTGGTTTTCCCATACTGGCTGGCTCAAGCTTGCCGGTCACCTGGCGACTACCGGACCTGGAACTCCCGCTCGGATGCGAGATCGACGAGGCGCTGATGGTTGGCGTCGGAGGTTCAGATGCGATGGATTATCATGCCTTGGAAGCCATGCAGTGTATGATTGAGCGACGTAACGGGGGTGAGACCGGCGTCAAAGCCGTGGAGTTGATCGAAGGAGATGCGGTTTGGGAGGCAGGAGAACAAGGGCGCTATGCCAAAGATCTGCTGGTTTCCGCCCTCTCCCGCTGTGATTCACCGCAAGGTCATACGATTGACGACGGCCGCACTCAGGACCTGGTTGGTACAGGTCAGTTATCTAAATTGGTCAAAAAACCTGCCGCATATTTTATCGAGCATCTGGATGGATTGAAAACGACCCTGCTTATGCTGAATGGGGCTATATCAGATTACTGTTTTGCTGCCCGTCTTAAGGGCAATCCTATATTGCAGTCCACCCAGTTTTTTCTGCCACCAACGCCGCCCGTGACATACTCTGCCTGCCTGGTGTCCAAAATCGAAGAGATGTTCGAAACCGGTCGTTCCCCCATTCCGGTGGAACGTACCTTGACCGTATGTGGTATTCTGGATCACTGTCTCACCTCCAGACAACAAGGGGGGATCCGTATTGAAACACCAGATCACGATGTTCAATATCAAGCCCCCGAATTATCCCAGCATTGCCACAGTTAGCGCCGAAAAATCTGACGGCTCTATAATAGGTTCCGATACGGAAAATAAAATCAAGATGTCCTGATAGCGGAACTTCACAGGTTACTTGCCCATTGTATTTTGTATGTTATCAAGAAAAACTTAGCACGGGTGTGTTTACATAATTATAAATAGGTAACCCATACGTAGGATAGTGGGTTTTGAGTCTTTTCGGATCTTAAGATCCCTGTCCAATTTCGTCAATGCGTCTTCCCAAGGATCCCAGTCATGCGCCCCCGATTTCTTTTATTCGTTACATGCTTTCTCATAACAGGAGGCATCGCTGTGGGCTTGACGAATGCGGCTTCGGCCCAACAGGCTGCCCCCATTCCTCAGGAGCAGTTACAGGAGCTGCAGGCCATTGTCAAAATCCAGAATGCCAGTGAGCAGATCAATGCCCTTGACCGGTTTCTCGGAACGTATCCTGATAGCCCACTTAAAGCAGATGTTTACCGGCTACAATTTTTGAGCCATAGGACATTTACTGGGAATGATGACAACCTCTGGAAAGTCGGTCAGCGTTTTGTCGAATCGGTCACCGGTCTGGTCGATACGCGTGTGCCCGCCCCCATGCGTAACCCGGTACTGGCTCAGGCCTATAATGAAGTCGCGTATGAGTTCAGCAAGCGAGGTTCCCATCTTACCGAGGCCCTGATCTATGCGCAGCAAGCCCTGGCCTTGATTAAATCTTCTTCAGATACCCCCCCTAATGTCACAGAGGAACAATGGAAGGCCCAATTAAGCAACATACATGGACAGGTGCTGGATACATTGGGCTGGATTCAATTTAAAAATAAGGCCTGGGCGGATGCAGAACGGGCTTTGGCTAATGCGGCCGTTATGCTACCCGATAACGGTACCGTTCAATATCACCTCGGTATGGCATACGTTTCCCGGAATCATACAGACCAGGCGATCGACGCTCTGTTTATGGCCGCTACAGTGGAAAAACCGGAAAAAGAGGCGATGAAGGAATTAGAACGGCTCTTCAAAGAGAAATATGGCGCTTCGGCCAGCATGCAATTGAATACGCAAATGCAGGCCGCACAGACCAGGGCGGATGCTCGAAAGATGCGGAAAATTGTGGCCAACCGACTGAATGTCGATGCCCCATATTTTTCAATGACCTCACTGAGCGGCACATCAGCCAATCTGACAAGTTTGAAGGGTAAGGTGGTCGTGATAAATTTCTGGGCGACCTGGTGTCCGCCATGTCGCAAAGAGATGCCGGATCTACAGGCTCTTTGGAAAGGCTATGAGGATCAGGATGACGTGGTTTTTATGATTGCCAGTGTTGATCAGGATAAAGAAAAAGTCGAACCTTATATCGATGCCAATAAGTATTCGTTTCCAGTATATTATGCTGGTGGGGCCGGACAAACTTATCAGGTGACCTCGATCCCGTCAACCTATGTTATTGACAAGACAGGTAACATCCAGTACGTCCACGTCGGCTACCGTCCCGATATCAAAGACATATTAACCTGGGAAATAAACGCGTTGAGAGCAGAGTAAACGGGTATGGAGTAGATGGGGCGAGGTGTCAGATAAACGAGCCTTGCCGGCTCGTCGTCGGCTCTGCTCAGCAGAACCATGCTTCAGTAAGCTTGGGAATGTGACGCCGTTTCGAGGAAGAAACAAAGGTTGGCGAGGGCAGAGAAGGCGCTTCTGTTATGTCCATGGTCATTCGCTTGATTCGATAGAATGTGACGACCGGATCTTCTTTGATCGTCTCCGCCTTTTCTACCAGTTCAGATATATCCTGATGCAACCGGTCCATCCGCGAATCAGGATGATGCCATTGATACGTAAATGCCGTTTCATTCAGTGGCCCAAGCCAGGTCAATGTTTCCTCGTGTTCCAACAGGGACGATCCTGGGGGGACAAGCAAGCGAATGGCGTACTGAATCGGATCAATGTGGTCAATCAGGTCATGCGTCTCGATAAAGAGCAACATATCCAGATAATCATCTAACATCGTCCAGGGCGAAAAAGCGACCAGAGATGGCCGCATAGGCAGGTCTGCTTCATGTAGAATGTCCAGCGACCGGTCGATGTCCGTACGCGTGTGGCCTTTCTTAAGACGCGCCAGTACCCGGTCACTCGTTGACTCAACGGCCGAGACGACGAAGAGCGCCCCCATGGTTTTGGCCTCTGGAAAAAACGTGGGATGCTCCAGGATATGTTCGACCTTGGTTGTAAAATCGAAGGTCAAATCCGGATACGATTTATGCAGGGCACGAAGGATATGTAGTGAATGAGTCGGACCGTTGAGGAAGTCTGGGTCGCCAAACGTGATGTGGTGCGCGCCCATGGCAACCTGCTGATCAATGTCGGCAAGTACAATATCACGGGGGATTGCAAAAAAACGACCGTGGTAGATCGGCGTGATCGGACAATGCAAACAGGTATGCAGGCATCCTCGAGTCGCTTCCGTATAACCCGCAAGAAGGGTTTGATGGCCTCTGTCCAGATGGGCATAATGTTTCAATGCAGGCAGTTGACTGCGATCCGGTTTTACAAAAGATGAACGGGCAAGATGAGGAGGGGAGGCCTGCTGACGAGTGTGGACACCGGGTACAGGCAGGCTTGATCCAGTATCCAGAGCGCAAATCAGATCCAGAAGCGGATGTTCATATTCACCACCGATGACCGCATTGGCACCATGGGATAAGAGGTAGTCTGCATTTAGCGAGGCGTATAAACCGTAGAAACAGAGGAACGTCTCTTTGTTGAGTTGCCGGATATGGTTGGTGATATCCATGCCTACCCGCATAGCGGTATGCATGGGTACGGATAGGCCGATAAATCGGGACTGACGGACCGCCGCTTCAGGAATTTTATCTACAGCTGCATCCAGGACCGTCGCAGAATAGCCAGCTGATTTTAAATACCCCAATGGAGAAGCAAGGCTTAGTGGTTGATGCCCCAATTCATAGCAGGAAATGAGAAGAATGTCACCTACTTGTCTCATAAAATACCTGTCATCCTATGCCCGGCGTCTTTTCCGGGTATTAGGATACGGTTCCGAGCAAACTTCTACGCCTTTTATAGGAGACCGAAGGCTATGCTCTCGAGGGACCTGGATTTATTTTGATTTAGGGGGTTTATATCCCGGGGGCATCTCGGCACCATCGCCAAAGAAAAACTCTTCCAGATTTTTATCGTAAACCTCCTGCCCTTCGGCCGTAGCCAGATTGAGCCGATATTCGTTAATCACCATCACAGAAAAGTCGATCCACATCTGCCAGGCTTGTTTGGAAATTCCATCGTATATACGTTGACCAAGCTCATTCGGAAACGGCACGAATTCGAGACCTTCCAACTCTTCTCCTAGCTTGACGCACTGTACCATTCGCGCCATACTATTATCCTCCTGGGTAATGACCTCATATCTATTAAGAAATCTATAAACAATTTGATATCAATAATGCACCAGCACTATACATTCTAGTATAGTCTTTGTCAAGCAGGAAGGAATAACCCTTGAACAGGATCAAAATGCCCGATAGAATGCCTCTCCGGGTATTATATATGGGCAGTCACAGCAGCCTTTCTACTGGCCCTCTCAAGATATTGCTTCATCATGGAGTACGTATTTGCGCGTTGATAATGGCCGCATCCCCTTCAAGACGGCAGGCTATAGATATCAATCCTGTTCTTCCTGAACTGTTGCCACCAGGTACCTTCGCCATCTCATCAGAAGAAAATCCTGTACAGATCGCCCACAGGCACCTTATACCCGTCTATGAAATTGGAAAGATGAAGAGCCCGGCGGTAAAAAAAACCATAAGGGCCTGTCAACCGGACCTTATACTCGTTTCCTGCTTTCCGATGCGGATTCCAGATGGCCTCATTGAAGTACCCACTCTGGGTTGTTTTAATCTCCATCCTGCCCTCTTACCGCAATTTCGAGGCCCTGATCCTCTGTTCTGGATCTTTTATCACGGCGTCCGACAGACAGGGGTAACCATACACCGCATGACAAAGCGTATAGATGCAGGTGATATTGTCGCTCAATCAATATGGGATATTGAAAGTGGCATCTCAGAGGTACGTCTCTTAGCGCGTTGCGCCGAGGTAGGCGGCAAGCTGTTTGTTGAGGTGATTACTGCCTTGGATAAAGGCCAAGTGGCCTGTCAACCGCAGGACGAAGAACGAAGCAGTACCTTCACCTGGCCGGATCAGCGGCATTGGGTCATTACACCGGACCGTCCTGCACAATGGGCTTATCAATTTATTAAAGGAATAGGACAACGCCCCACACCATTGGTATTACACTGTGATGGGCATCGATATCGAGTCAAAGAGGTGGTGGGCTATACGACCTCAGGGGCACTGCGTGGTCCAATACGTATGGAAGAAGATCATCTGTGGATCCAATGTAGTCCCGGTATTCTGCATATCACCGGTACCGGATTTTAGATTACGGTTGGTTATTGATACACAGCGGACGGGCTATACCATAAAAAAACCGCTCCTGGGTTGGAACGGTTTTTTATGGCAGCAGTAATAAAGGCGGCAGCCGGACTCGAACCGGCGATCAGGGATTTGCAATCCCGTGCCTTAGCCACTTGGCTATGCCGCCAGATCAAAAAAAAGCGGGAGACGGGGATTGAACCCGCGACCCTCACCTTGGCAAGGTGATGCTCTACCGCTGAGCTACTCCCGCAGAGACACCGATATAATACACATCATAATATCAAGTGACATAAAATATGGAAAACCGTCCTCTAATGTCAAGGATTTTTTCTATAGATTTTAACCGATAAAGAGATCTTTGTTGGCACTTATCTTTTTGATGGAATAAGACGGCATATTTGCTTGACCATAACTTATATACATTATATGTTTTACAGCAACAGCATCCCAATTTAATCTGGGTACAAACCCCTCTGGCCTGAAGGGTTTGCTAAGAATACGTCCATCACTACGCCCCGATGACGCCCCATGGATAGCGCGACGCTACTACAAGAATTTGAAGATCTATCCGAACGGATGTCCATTCGTATTCGATACGGTAAGCTAGACGGCGAAGGTGGTTTATGCCGTTATCGTGAGGAGTATCATATTGTCGTCAATAAACGTCTCGATACCGAGGGGCGGATTGAAGTAATGAGTCGAATATTTGCTCAGTTCCCACTCGAGGAGGTGTTTCTCATTCCTGCAATTCGTGATGCTATCGAACAATATAAGGATAGGGCAAATGCGCACGTGCCAGATGATTTAGAGACTTCCTCCGAAAGCGGAGAAAACCCTTGACACTCGGCGGTTTGGTTAACTAATTCATGCCCATCCTTAGATCTTGGTTTGGAGAAGTATATGGCCTCTCTTGTACCTGATATGGCTGTGCCACAGTGCCCCGAATGTGATGATATTATCGGCATAGATGATGAAGGCGCCTGCGCTATTTGTGGACGCCTGTTTCATCAGGATTGTCTCGATCCGGATACATGTACCTGTATGGATTGTACCTTTATGTCAGACAATCTTGACAAGAAACCCCGTAATAGCACGGAAAATGATAAAAACACCTATTAAACTGCATTTTTAGCGACTGTATACATGAGCTATCCAAAGTTGCGCAATATTGAAGCTTTTCCCATCGAGTATGAAGGCGAGAAGCTAGTCTGTCTGCGTGATCCTACGCACCTGTCAGATCGTCCGCTATTCGTTAAATCATCATCGGTTTTTCTCCTGTCGCAACTCGATGGCCGCCAATCCACTTCAGATATTCAGGCCGCCTATACAAAACAAGTAGGTTATGCGATACCGAGTGAACAGATTCATGATTTGATCTACCAGCTCGATGAACATTTACTCTTAGATAGTGAACACTTTCGGCAAAGGAAAAAATCGATTGAAGATACTTTCTCTCGGGCGGAATGCCGGCAAGCTGCGCATGCGGGAACGGCCTATGAGGCGGAACCATTGGATTTGGCCGCTCAAATTGAACGATTTTTTACAGAGGCCATAGGTCCAGGCTCTTTGCAGCCTGCTGATTCGACAGAACCTGTTGCTGCCCTGATCGCACCTCATATCGATTTTCACCGTGGTGGTCATTGTTATGCCCTGTCTTATCAGGCTCTAAAGGGATCTCTCGATGCGGATATCTACGTGATATTGGGGATTGGACATGCCGGTCTCCAGCATAGTTTTACCATGACCATGAAAGATTTCAGCACGCCATTCGGTGTGATGAAAACTGAGCGGGCCTTTGTAGAACAGGTACAGGCTGCCTGCCCTTTTGATGTGATGGAAGATGAATTTCAGCATAAAAATGAACATTCGGTTGAATTTCAGATTATTTTTTTGCAATATCTCTTACAGGCCCGATCTAACGCCACTATCGTCCCTGTACTCTGCGGATCCTTTCATGAGATGATCTACAGTGGTAAAACACCATTAAAACATCCTGAAGTGAGCGGTTTTATTCGTGCACTTAAGGATGCAATAGATACATACGGGAAACGAGTTTGCGTCATAGCAGGGGTAGATCTTGCCCATGTCGGTATGCGTTTTGGTGATAGTGAACCACTTACTGAGGCCTTTCTCGATAAGGTGCAACAGTCTGATCTACAGCTGTTACAGCATGTGGAAAACCTGGATGCTGAAGCGCTCTTTCATAACCTCGCTAGTACTCATGACCAATATCGAGTGTGTGGGTATCCGGCTATTTATACCATGCTTTCTGTCGTTAATCCCAGAAAAGGTACCCTTATTCAATACGATCAGGCGGCGGACCATGCTACCCAGCAGGCCGTATCGTTTGCCAGCATGGTATTTAATTAAGGAACATTTCGACGGGTGCCACGTCATGTCTTAATGGGCTGACCGGGAAGTGGCGTGTTCTTACGTAAAGATGAACTTTTTGATAGCCTCATATAATCAGGCTAACCGTATCAGGTTGTGTTGAGTTACATATTATTGGAGGCGCACCATTTCCACCCTACAACCTATACACAAAGCCTCTTTAGATGAATCTCATAAGATTCTAAAGGGGCCACCAATATTGATCAAAAGAGGCATTGATGTGGTCCTGTCATGCCTCTGCATACCGATTTTGATCCCTATTTGGATGGTCTTGGCCCTTGTCATTAAAACGGGTTCTCGAGGGCCTGTTCTATTTAAACAGATCCGTATCGGCCAGGCTGGGCGCCCCTTTGTCTTGTATAAACTGCGATCAATGGTCGACGGCGCAGAGGAAGATACGGGACCCATATGGGCAACAAATCCCGATCCCCGAACAACGAGAATAGGACGTTTCGTGCGTCGGTTTGGTCTGGACGAAACGATGCAGGTGATCAATGTCATTCGAGGGGAGATGAGTCTGGTCGGACCTCGGCCGGAGCGACCTTATTTTGTCGAGCGCCTAAGAAATCAAGTCCCAAACTATGAAAAACGGCTCTTAGCCAAACCGGGTATTACGGGTTGGGCACAGATCCATACCGATCATAAGTATGATGTTTCGCTGGATGATGTAAAAACGAAAGTATGTTATGATATCGAATACATACAGCGCTGGTCGCTTTGGCTGGACACCAAAATCCTAGCTTGGACGGTCGTCGCGATTCTCCAAATTCGTCGTATACCAAAACGGCGTTAAAAAAGCCTCCACGCATTTCCACATGAAGGCTTTGTCAGTTATTCTTCTATAAAAACAATATGGACCAGGCGCTCTGTTGGGCGGCGGCGCGTATATTCTTCACGATTTGGTCACGGACCCATCTCAACCATCGAACGGTAAGTCAATGTACCCTCACTCCGGTTTTTGTTTTGGCGTCGCACCACGAATAGCAACGAAAAGGGTAGAGTCCGGATTGCCCGGTGTGCTTCCCGTCCGAAGATCGACCAGTTGTGCCTCAATGCCCAGCGGGATGGGGAACCGGGCGACTCTTTCCGCTTCTTCCAATAACTCCTGGGGCAGATCGGTTGCGGATTTTGACGCCTCTTCTGCTCGCAGGGTTAAAAGATCTGTCGCGTGTTTCATAAATTCAACCCAGACGGGAATGGCGCCAGAAGCCCCGGTTGTCTCTCTGCCCATAATAGGTTTTAAAGGCCGGGAATCGTCATAACCGATCCATACGGACGTGGCCAGATCGTGAGTAAATCCATTAAACCAGACGTCCTTCGAGTCGCTTGAGGTTCCAGTTTTACCACCTGCAGGCGTGGTGAATCCGTACCGAATGGGAATACTGGCTCCTGTGCCCGCCAGGATGACGCCTCGTAACATGTCCAACATTAAATAAGCGGACTGTTCACTAACTACCCGGCGATGTTCTACCTGGGCCTCTTCAAGGACACGTCCCTCAGAATCCTCTACACGAGCGATAACATAGGGGGGATGGTAGACGCCGCCCGTCGGGAAAACGGAATAGACCGAAGCCATGTCAAGCGGAGATACGCCGTTGGTACCCAGGGCCAGGGACAGGACAGGATCAAGCTTGCTTGTGACGCCAAGACGTTGAGCATAATCGACCACGACCTGAGGGCCCACTTCGTTGATCAATTTGGCTGAAATGACATTGACGGATCGCATAAGCGCGCGCTTAAGAACGATCGGGCCTTCATGGGCCCGGTTAAAATTCTGAGGCTCCCAGACATCCCCGATATCTGTGGTATAAGCGACCGGTTCATCAACCACCACCGTATTAGGCGAGTAACCAAGACGGTCTATGGCCGAAAGATAAATAATGGGTTTGAATCCTGATCCCGGTTGACGATTGCTCTGTACGGCACGGTTATATTCACTTGTCGTATAATCCCGGCCTCCGACCAATGTCTTAACCGCCCCCGTACGTGTATCAATGGATACGAGGGCTGCTTCCAGTGACTGTACCCGCTCTTCTCGGGAAGCGGTGTTGTAAACCGGATCTTTGACAAGAGAATCAAGAGCCGCTAATTTTGTTCGGACTGCTTCCTCAGCAATTTTCTGCATCTCCATATCCATCGTAACAAAGACTTTCAATCCGCCATTATAGACCAGATTGCTTCGATATTTTTTTAGCATCACCTCTTCAACATAATCAAGGAAATAAGGTCCGTGGGATGGACCAATACTGGTCCCCTTCAAGGTGATCTTTTCCGCACGGGCTTGTGCTGCCTGTTCTTCCGTAATATAATGGTTGGCCACCATCCGTTGCAGCACGGTTTCACGCCGTTTTAACGCCCGTTCCATATAATAATATGGGTTGTAGGGACTTGGTCTCTGGACCAGACCTGCCAACAGCGTCGCTTCCCCGAGAGATAAGTCAATGGCATGTTTGCTGAAAAATCGTTGGGCTGCTTCTTCAACCCCATACGCGTTCGCACCGTAATACACATTATTGCAATACGCGGATAAAATTTCTTCCTTGCTATAATGCTCCTCAATCTGCATCGACGCCATGGCTTCTCTTATTTTTCTAATCCACTGCTTTTCTTTTGTAAAAAAGAGATGCCGGGCTAATTGCTGGGTTATTGTGCTGGCACCCTGTCCGACAATTTGGCCATCACGGAGGTTGGTTGTAAATGCGCGGATGATGCCAGGCTTATCCACGCCGTGGTGATTGAAAAAATTTGCATCCTCCGTCGCAACAATCGCATGTTGAAAATCTACGGCTATTTGATCAAACGGGACGCGACGGTGCCCCCCTAACGTATGTATCAGAAACGGATTCCCTCCCTGATCATAAGCATAGACCTTGGTCGTCTGACCGAAAATATCATTCAGATCATCTGGTAACCGGGGAATGGATGGTATGATTTGATATAGCATGACCACGACTGTGATAATACCGATAACCATTATCGTAAAACCGCTATATACCAGCCATTTGAAAATCCGAAATAGCATGCCTTATATCCTATTTGTCGCTTGCCCGACGGTCGCTGAAGCAATTGCCCCGAGCGTCTCGTACGCACACGACGCGCCTTGCGCCCTGCCTACTTGCCCACTTGCCGCTTTTCACGCTTCTCCGAGGGCCAGGTCAATCTGTTGAAGCAGGTGGCTCGATACCGGTATAGGTATGATACCTACCTGACCACCTATGATTCGCTCGATATAGATACGTCGCTTGGTATCAGATATGCCGATTCGTTTTGCAGTGGCTTCTAACTCCAGAAATTGAGATGGATTTATCACCTGATCCCGTATTTCCGCAGGGAGACCGCGGAGCATCGAAAAAAAACGCGGGGGCATATAAATTCGTTTAACATCATCCTCGAACGGCATATCCGTATTCATGGCATATGTGTCGAACCGATCAAACTGACCAGCCAATACAGGCATACGATAAAGAATGTAATTATCATCATCAACAAAAAATATCTCACCAGCCTGCAACCAGCCTGGCCGGACGAGAATGGTTCGTGTCCAGGCTTTGAGAAAGGCGGATTTAGAGAGTTGCGTCATACGGGGAATAGCATGCTCGGTCCGCCTGAATTGCCTCTGTACATCCATAAAACGTGCACGGCTCATGATCAGCTTCTGACCTTGATCCAACTCGACTACATCCGAACGGATATCAGGTTTTTTCGTCTTGCCATCCGACTCTTCCTGATGCTGTTGTTCTTCCTGAGTACGGATTTCAACCAAACGGTTCACGTCTTCCAGGGCTTGGCTCGTCTGTATTTCCTGTTGGACAAAACGTTCCAGCCGGCCTCGCTCTGCATTGTGAGTTTCCAAATAGGAACCAACGATCCGCTCGACATAATGCCATTGTAATTCTATCAGAATGGCGATGAGTGGCAGCACACACAGAATAGCGATGAGCAAAACAGACTTTTTTCTATTCATTGATCAATATTTCAATAGACCCATCAAGTAGAGTTGAACCCTTCAAATAAGGGTAATTATGTATCATTACGTAACGGCCCTAACATAGTTGCGCCGAGGGCGATTGTCAACGGAAAATACACTACTGAGATCAGCAGAAACCCATTGAAAAAATGGTTGACAGCCTACCCTCTTCAGCGTAGACTAAAGCTGTTAATTGAGGGGGTAGTACACAGCAGATGGCAGGTTGTTATAGGCCATCATAGCCAGGTAATTCTCCTGCTGCTTCCGACCCGCCGTCCACTACCTGCCCTGATACAGCATCAGCCGCGAAAGATACCCATGCCAATTACGGATTATACAACTGCTAAGACCATCGGCGAGCTTCGTGCCTCGGGATATGGAGAGCGTTCCATAAAAGACGAGATGCGAGACAACCTGATTCGAAAATTGAACCAGAACGAACCCGTTTTTTCTGGTATTGTAGGATATGATCGGACGGTGATTCCCGAATTGATCAATGCCCTTCTTTCCAGGCACGATTTTATTTTATTGGGCCTTAGAGGCCAGGCCAAAACGCGTATCCTTCGCACATTGCCCTTGTTGCTCGATGAGCAGGTTCCCATCATTAAAGGGTGTGAGATAAATAGCCATCCCTATACGCCGATTAGCAAACACGCCCGTGATCTGGTGGCGGAGCACGGCGATCATACCCCGATAGAATGGATTGGAAGGGAACAGCGTTATGGTGAAAAATTGGCCACACCTGACGTGACAATATCTGATTTAATCGGCGACGTAGACCCGATCAAAGCCGCCGCGCAGCGTTTGCATTATGCCCACGAAGGTGTTATCCATTTTGGAATTATTCCGCGTATGAATCGTGGGATCTTTGCCATTAATGAGGTGCCCGACTTACAACCCCGTATTCAGGTCGGCCTACTGAATATTATGGAAGAGAAAGATATTCAGATACGCGGGTTTCCAATTAGAATTCCTCTGGATGTATTGATTGTGTTTTCCGCCAATCCAGAGGATTATACTAATAGAGGTAGTATCATTACGCCTCTGAAAGATCGAATCGATTCACAAATTCTTACCCATTATCCTGTTAATCGAGAATACGCCCTGGCCATCACAGACCAGGAAGCATGGATTGACCGGCCTGATGAAATACAGGTCGAAATCCCCACTTACCTGCGTGAAATTATAGAGGAGATTGCTTTCCAGGCCAGGGATAGTGAGTTCATAGATCAGAAATCCGGGGTCAGCACCCGGATGACGATTGCCGCTATAGAGAATCTGATCAGTAATGTTGAAAAGCGGGGTATCCTTCAGCATCAGCAACAGGTCGTTGCCCGGCTTTGTGATATGAATGCGATAGTTCCAGCAATGACCGGTAAGCTCGAACTGGTCTATGAAGGGGAGCAACAAGGAGAAGTGAACGTTGCCGAAGTACTGATCGGCCGTGCAGTAAAAGCAATCTTTTTACAACATTTTCCTGATGCCTATGAAGCAGATAATACAGAGGTGGGAGAGCAGTCCTATTATCAGGATATATTAGGGTGGTTCGAAGAAGGCAACAAGGTGGCCCTCTCGGATACCACGGACGATGAGGCCTTTCATAAAACGTTAAGCCAGGTCAATGGATTGACGCAAATCGCAGATCGCCATATCAAAACGAATAGCCCGGCTGAACATGCGGTGGTCATGGAATTTATTCTGGAAGGTCTCCATCAGAATTCTCGGCTCAGCAAAAATATGGCCGACGGTTTGAGATCCTATAGCGATATGATGGGCAGTATTTTTGATAAATGACGCGTCATGTAGCAGATATTCTTGTACGTTTTGTCCTCTCTTGTGGTCTTTTGCATGATTTTTTTTACATGGCGTGATCTACATCACGGTGTACCTTTACAATTTGATGTATACTCTTCGAAAGCAGTTTAGATGTATTCCATTATTGAATTTTGATTTAGATACTGTATATGGGAATTTCATCATCGTATAAGATAGCAGCGACCTATAACACAGCCCCTTCTTTAAACTTAGTTTTCAGTCCGGCCTGTCTTTGAAACAGTATTCAAACAGAGTTTGAAATAAAGCCATCTTCGTCTTAAAATTGCTTTTAGCAATTTGCCCCTTGCCAAAGTGAGGTTCTCAATGTGCCAGCGCTTGTCTACAATACTATTCGCTATGCTTGCCATACTCCTGATCGGCGTCCCTGTCGGTCAAGCCCAGACTGTGGCTGATTTCACTATTCTGGGACCACGACTTGTTTTAGATGATGATCAGAATAATGAAGTAACCTTTACCATATATGTGGCCGCCAACGATTCAAACTGGCAACCTTTACTGCCCGGTTCCCAGAGTGCGATCACTTTGACCGCCTTCGAAGCGGGTAGCCAGAATCCACTGACGATATCCGCCGGTGCCTCTTTTCAGTCCTCCGCGACTGAGATATGGAATGCCGTGCCAGTGACCCTTACCGGGGTGAATCACAGTACGGAAGTCACCTTCCAGGCGACCGGTTTTAATATCGGTCCATCGGGGTCGAACGCATCCTCTACGCGCGTTGTCGGCGCTTCCAACAACGAGACAAACAATTTCCAGGTGAGTACCCCTCGCTCGGCTATTCCCAATCAGCCGTTTCCGCTCATCATCACGCCGGCTCGTGCCGAACAGAATGATCCTAACGCCCAGCCGGCGCCCTTTACCGGTGACGTGACCCTGACGGTTGACGACGGGACGATTACACCAACAACGGTTTCTCTGGCTTTGCAGGCCGGTGAGTCGCATCAGGTGATGGTGACACTCGATGCGGTGAATTCAGGCAATACAATTCATGTGACACACGAAATCATTGGTGGACCGACCCCCGAGCATAACGTGGTCTTCAAAAACGAAGACCAGGCACAAATCAGTAACTCCAGTAATTTTACGATTCACGCCCATGTGTTTCAGGACGACACGACGTTGACGGCCAGGGGCGTAACGACCACGACTGAATGGCAGAGTACCATCTGGCCTATTGATGAAGATGAGAGTGATCAGTTCGGTGGCGGCTGGAACATGATGACGTCTATCCCAGGCCTTGGTGATAATAATCAAGGGCTTCAGTTTCATGATATCTTCATCCCGAAAATTGGTCCCCAGGGTGCTGTAGCCATAGGCGATTTGCCGGGTAACCAAAACCAGACTTACTGGAACGAACAGACGATTGTCCTGGGGCCAGGGGGCTGGAACATTGTAACAGGAAGTTTTCCAGACAGCCTGGCCGGTGATTACTGGCATCGGCGCTTTTTCTTGTCGCATGGCCAGTTTCCCAAGATAGACGCGACATTTGACTACCATTCGGCGATGTTTGATCAAGTCCTGAAAGATGCTGAACTAGATGGTACGCCGGGAAATAACGATCAAAATTCGTTATCCGATGTCGGGGTTAAAGGGACCACATGGGCAGCTTCACTGTGGCGAACGGCATTTGCTGATACGGTATATCATATGTATGCCACATTCAGTTTAAACGATGGCCCTGTATCGGTTTTTCTGTCTTTTACACCGGCCACACGTACCGGGCCAGGCGGTCCCAATATCTTTATCCCGGATAGCTTGTGGAACCAGAATTATCAGACGCTCGCTTCCGAATTTCAAAATCCGTCTGGTGGGGCTTTACCTGCTGACTTTACGACCGGCACGTTTTGGAACCGGCTCAAAGTGCTTCGTGCCCCAGGCGACGGCAACCAGAGCTACGAGGGCTGGAGTCAGTCGATCAACACGACCGGTGAGCATGTGATCACCACTACGTTGAAAGTGAACAGAACCCTGATACAGCCCGGTGGCCTTGCGGAAGTATTCGTGACATTGGACCACGTAGAGCGTGATGTGGCCGGGATTCAGTTCGACCTCCCCGTTCCGCCCAATACGACGTTTCTGGGTGCCATCAATTTCCAGGACGGTGCCGGTTTCAACATTAGCGCCAACACGGTCAATGATACAACCACTTTTTTGATGACCAACCTCGGTGGTGGTAAGTTGGTTGCAAGAGACACGGATATTCTGATGAAACTGATTTACCAGATCGCCCCAGCGGCTGCCATTGGAGACTTCCTGGATCTGGAGCTGGATAATACTGTACTCTCAGATCCGACGAGCAATTCGATTGAACATAATCGGGAAAATGGCGGTATTGCGATCGGCCTCATCGGTGACCTGGCTGGTGCGTCCGGGCCGGACGGCGCCATCAACGTGACGGATTTGGTCCATCTCATTAATATTATCATCGGCGTCAATGCATCGCCGACCCCCGAAGACCTTGAATTTAGCAAGGCGGATATAAACCGCGATATGGCCATCAACATCCTCGATGCGCAACGGATAATCAATATCATCACCGGGCGTGCAACCGCCAAACAGATTGCCGGAAGCACCGACGCGGTCCGGGTGGAGTTGGGCGCATTGAATATAATGAAGCAAGGTCAGATGACTCTGCCGGTGCAAATCCAGTCCGACGGGCCCATAGCCGGCATTCAATTGACGCTGTCGTATGATCCAGGGCTCGTTAGTCTGGGCACGATTATTCCGGATGCCCGTCTGGACGGGATGTTTATTGAGCAGCATGCCTCGGCCGGTGAACTACGTATTCTGATCATCAGCCCGGACGGAGGTACGTTTACAGCGTCGACACTCAGCGCCATACTGGAATTACCGGTGATTCTGCACGATAAGCAGGGCGGTGAGGTGACCATGTCCGAGTTGATCGTCGCCAATACCCAGGCTGTTGCGTTGCAAACGATCGTAACGGGAGATCGCGTTAAAGTCGGTACAGCACCGGCAGCCTTCGCCCTGATCGGCAATCAGCCTAATCCATTTAACCCGAGTACACAGATTGCCTATGAAGTACCCGAGCAAAGCCATATTACGTTGACGATATTTAATCTGCTGGGCCAGGAAGTCATTCGTCTGGTGGATCAGGTCCAGTCGCCAGGACGGTATTTGGTCACCTGGAACGCCCGTAATGCAAGAGGATTGAGTGTTTCCAGCGGCGTATATCTGTACCGTCTGACCAGTGGTGCAGGTGCTGTAGATACCAAACGAATGACCTTGTTGAAATAACATCACGGCGATGAACGTAGAGACGCGAATTATCGGTTCTCATTAAAGTATCATATTATGCAACATACCATCGTCCGTAATGTAAGCCGAATGATATCGACCGTAATGGTTGTTATCATAGCTGGTATGTGGCACACAGCGGTAGCACAGACCGATACCCTGACGATCGAGAGCACGGCCGGTGCACCGGGCCAATTGCAATTGGCCAACATCTCATTGACCAACACACAGCAGATCGCCGGGTTGCAGCTAACGCTTAAAATGGATGCGAAGACGGTGATTATTGATACCGTTAATACGACGGTCAGGACTGACGGCATGATGGTACAATGGAATGCACAAAACGGTAAAATCCTGATGATCGACTTTGCCCTGAAAAATATGATTGATCCAGGAGATGGACCTATCCTGAGCATTCGCTATTATGTCGCGTCTACGGCAGCAGCCAAAGCCGTAAAAATAGCCGCTGAGGGTGTGGTCTTATCGAATCCTGACGGGCGTGCCGTTCCTGTTATTGTGGAAAACGGACAGTTTGTGATCAATGCATCTTCTACACCCGATCATAAACCTGACTGAATAACATTCACCTGGAAGTGGCTTGTATCCCTGCGCAGATTCTCAGATTCGAATTTTAACCTTATTTTCACCTAATGTGACCCCTGTCACTGCACAGATTAAAAACATCCGTTAAATTTTGGTAGACTTAGAAAAATGAATGTTTATATGTTACGGCTCACCAACGCACGACTATCTATGATTTTCTCCGACTATGTTCGTTGTTCCACCACATCAAAAGGAGCGACATTTGTGAAACGATTCGCATCAGGCCTGGTGGCGATTCTTACCTTCGCGCTGGTCTTCCCGGTCGGCGCTTTCGCCCAGAATGCAATAACTGTACAGGACGCATCCGGCGATCCGGGTGATGACGGCGTCGTGGTAAAGATAGAACTTGCTAGCAGTAACGATGTAGGCGGGTTTCAGTTTACGCTGACCGATGAAACCGGTTATCTGACGCCGCAAAGTGTTCGCGCCGGTACGCATTTAAGTGGCCTTTTTAAGGTGAGTGATAACATTGTAAAGGATGTAGATGGGAATATAGGAAAAGATGAAGTCCGTATACTCGGGGTCAGTCTGGACACACAGAACCAACAGGTACTGCCGGCGGGTGTTGGCGTCATCGTAGAGGTCCTTTACAATGTAGCCAACGGAGCTGCAGGCCCATACAATCTCACTTTGGGCGGTGTGGTGCTTTCAGATCCGACGGCGTCGGAGATCTCCCCTGTTACGACGACGTCCGGCGTTTTCTCCATCGTACAAACGCCGCCTACGACGCTGAGCTTTGAAAACGCGAAAACGGCGATCCGTGTCGGTGAAAATGGAACCGTCACCATTAATTTGGATAATTCGCTGCTCACCGGGGCGCGTGGCGTGGCAGGTATAGAGTTCACGCTGGTCGACAACAGTCCGTCTTCAACGCCTATCGCATATGTCGATGCTTCAGCGTCAGCCGTCGGTCGGGCAGCGAGCGCCGGGTTCTCAGCGTTGGCCAACGAGACGTCTGAAGGGCTTAAGGTGACCATTACCAACTTCGGTGGTGTCCCTTTGCCCGCTGGAACGGGAGCGATCGCTACGTTGCAAATTCATAGGGTGACTCCCGGCACGGTCCCAATCGCTTTCAGTAACGTGATTCTCGCTGATGGAGATGCCGTTCCCTTGCCGCAGGGTACGCACACCGGCACCCAGATCGTGACCGGCACGGTTGCGGTGGATGATATAGCGACGACCGAAGAAGATACACCAGTCACCATCGACGTCCTGGCTAACGATTTTGTTGACCAGGACCGCGTTCTTACCATCTCCAAGGTAACCCAACCGGCCAATGGCACCGTGGTACGGGCTCCAGATGGGGTGCCAGGGTTGATTTATAGACCTTACCAACATTACAACACGGAGGTGGAAGGCGAAGATGACGAGTTTACCTACAC
>Ga0114999_10000671_pt1 | contig 49991 bp, 42 predicted proteins | sample ArcticOcean_MG_C_3_FD_89820 | JGI IMG/M metagenome (GOLD analysis project Ga0114999, IMG submission 89820) | Marine microbial communities from western Arctic Ocean - ArcticOcean_MG_CB8_126 | ecosystem: Environmental > Aquatic > Marine > Oceanic | place: Arctic Ocean: Canada Basin | collected...
GGCTGTGTACCCGGTTAATACCGAGCGGCCGATTTCAAAATCGCCGGGAGTAGTCATATTTTGATGTTAAGCCTGCGAAACCGTGTTGTAACGATCGCACGGTACTCAACTCTAGCTACCGAGTAAATCAGTGGTCAAGTTGCAGATGGCGGAACTGAGCGACCTTTAAACCTCAATCTAAGGAGCCCTTTTACGTCTTCCCATGCTGTTGAAATGATATTTACCCGTGTATCGGGGTCGTCTTCCCAGTGCACCGGCACTTCTTTTATGCCGTATCCAGCCTTACCTGCGAGCAACAGGAGCTCGGTATCGAAGAACCATGCATTGTCTTCGGCGAGCGGCACGAGATTTTCGGCTGCTTTCCTTGAAACTGCCTTGAATCCGCACTGGGCATCTTTGAATTTTGTGAGTGGGAAGAACAGATGGATCAGTATGTTGTAGCCGCGCGAAGTGATCTCTCGCTTGAGTGTTCGGTCTACGACTTCTGAGCCCTTGGTGAGTCTTGAGCCAATCGCTATTTCGTACCCATCGTCGGCAACTGCGGCCACTAGCGCTGGCAGTGCTTTTAGGTCGGTCGAAAGATCGACGTCCATGTACAAGCGGACGTCGGCATCGCTATCGCCCCAAGCCTTTTTGAGTGCACGGCCACGACCGCGCTGATCGAGTGTTGAAAGCGACAGTGACGAATGCTTCCCGGCGAGCTCAGTTGCGATTTCCCTTGTGCGATCGGTCGATCCGTTGTCGGCGATAACGATTCGCCAGTCGCGATCGGGATGATCGGCAATGAACGCGTAAAGTTTTTCTACGCATCCCGGCAGGGCCACTTCCTCGTTGAGGACCGGTATGACTATGTCGACGGTTGTTGCCATTGGATGTTCTTGTAGAACGATCGTGAGATTGAACTAGTGGCTAGTGGTAAAAGTGACGAGTGCCAGTAAATAGCATCACAAGACCCAGTCGGTCGGCTGCTTCGATCACTTCGGCATCCTTCACAGAACCGCCCGGTTGAACAACAGCAACTGCTCCGGCTTCGGCAGCAGCTTCGATACCGTCAGGGAACGGGAAGAAGGCGTCGCTCGCCATCACACAGCCCTGGGCTTCATCGCCGGCTGCTCGTCCTGCCAGATAGACACTGATCGCCCGATTAGGCTGACCCGCGCCCATGCCCTGAAGCATCGAATTCTTTGCAAACACGATAGCGTTCGAGTGAACTAGCTGACAAGCCTTCCACGCGAAGGCCATGTCGCTGAGTTGCTGATCTGTCGGCTGATTTTTCGTGACGACTTTCCACGTGGAAGGATCTTCTACGATGTCGTCAGGCTGTTGAACCAGCGCCCCACCTGTGACATTCCGAACGTTTAACAGAGGCTTGCCAGAAGGTTGGACTTCGAGAACACGCGTGCGCTTACGCTTGCTGAGAATCTCGAGAGCTTCTGGTTCGTAACCCGGCGCAACGATGTTGTCGTAGAGCACGCCCTTCATCGCCATTGCTGTTTCCGCAGTGACGACGTTATTGAATCCTACGATGCCACCAAACGCGGATATCGGATCACCAGCGTATGCCTTGCGGTACGCCTCGGTCTGATTGTCATCTGTTGCCAGTCCACACGGGTTGGCGTGCTTCACGACCGACACGCAGTGCTGACCGAGCGACTGGTATGAGTTTGCTGAAACCCATGCGGCGTCGGCGTCGAAGTAGTTGAGGTACGACATGTCGATGCCGTGCAGGCGCTTGGCGTTGACAATTCCTCCGGTCTCGCCGGGAGTGACATAGATTCCGCCAGCCTGGTGCGGGTTCTCGCCGTATCGAGGGATCGCCACTCGATTCCAGCCGAAGGTCAGTTCATCAGGGAATAGTGCCGACTTGTCGTCGCCCTCGGCGTCGGGTTCCCGTAGATAGGCAGAAATCAACGTGTCGTAACCGGCAACGTGCTGGAACGCTTTGGAGGCTAGTCGGCGTCGCTGGTCCATCGACACTCCGCCGTTGGCGAGCATGTCACCGACTGTCGAGTAGTCGGAGGGATCAACAACGATCACTACATCGGGAAAATTCTTGGCGGCGGCACGTGTCATAGCCGGACCACCGATGTCGATGTTCTCGAGGGCGTCGTCGAGAGTTACGTCGGGCTTCGCAATCGTCTCCTGGAACGGGTACAAGTTGTTCACAACTACATCGATTCCCTCGATGCCCTGCTCTTCCATCTCTGCGACGTGAGCGGGGTTGTTGCGCTTACCGAGCAGTCCGCCGTGGATACGCGGGTGCAGAGTTTTGACGCGGCCATCGAGGATCTCTGGGGCGCCGGTGACAGTTGCCACTTCCGTGATATCGAGCCCGGCGTTTTTGAGCTCATTCGCCGTTCCGCCGGTACTGATCAATTCGAATCCGGCTGCTGCCAACGTTTTGGCAAAGTCGACGAGTCCGGTTCGGTCGTATGCAGAAAGTAGCGCCCTCAATTAATTCTCGATTCTTTTTACGTTCTTGTTCGGTCGCTCGATAATATTTGGCTAAAGACCGATTAGCTTCGTTCGCTCTTCGCCCTCGGCACGTTCCACGACTTCGCCGACCCTGAACGCTCCGGGCACAGAGTTGAGCACGTCGTCGGCCAGGCCCGGCTCGACGATAATGGTCATACCAACGCCCATGTTGAAAACCCTGAACATCTCTTGATCTTCGACGTTTCCGGATTCCTGAATGAACTTGAAAAGCGGCGGGATGGACCACGTAGAAATATCGACGTCGGCGCCTAGCCCGTCGGCGAGAGCACGGGGTATGTTCTTGTAGAAGCTTCCCCCGGTGATATGGCCGAGTCCACGAATTTTGTCGAGGACGGGTCCGATCGCATCGAGGTAACTCAGATGTGGGCGAAGTAGCAGCTCGCCAAGGGTGTGCGACGTCTCAGGAACGTTTGTGGCAAGCACCGATGGGTTCTGGTCGGTTTCGAATACCGATCGAACCAGTGAATATCCGTTGGTGTGCAGGCCGTCTGATGCCAGACCAAGAATCACGTCGCCTGCACGGGTGTTCTCGGGCTTGAGCAGCGCGTCTTTTCGAACGGTGCCAACGATAAACCCGGCAAGATCGTAGTCGTTGCCGTGGTAGATGTCGGGCATAGTGGCGGTTTCGCCACCGAGAAGTGCGCAGCCTGCATCACTGCACGCCTTGGCCAGTCCCGAAACAATGTCGGCGATCTTGTCGGGATCGAATCGGCTGAGACCGATGTAATCAAGGAAGAAGAGCGGACGTGCCCCTGCGGGAAGAATGTCGTTGATGCAGTGGTTGACGATGCTTGCACCGATCGTGTCGTGCTTTCCAAGTGCATCGGCGATTCGTAATTTGGTTCCGACGCCGTCTGTACTTGCAACAAGCAGAGTGTCGCCCGCTGGATCGGGATCAATCACCCCGCCGAATCCGCCGGGGCCAGCTACTACCGCACTTCCAAGCGTCGCTGCAGCGATGTCCTTGATAGTGTTCTTCACCGAAGCCGCTGCGTCCAGGTCGACACCTGCATCAGCGTAGGTCTTGCCAGCCGGACGATCTGTCATGCTTCGGGGCTCCCAGAACGATTTTCTAAGTCTTAATTCAGACGCGTAATAACCAGGCGATAAGTATACGTTTGGAAGGGGTACTTGAGAGCCTGCAAAAGCACCAAGTGACGAACTCGATCTATACGTTTTGCGGCGCTTCGAATCCCATTTTGTTCATCTCAAGCTGAACGGGAATCGGATAGTCGCCGGTGAAACAACCTGTGCAATATGAATTCTTGGGCGCCCGCACAGCTTTGAGTAGGCCTTCAACAGATAGATAGGCGAGCGAATCGGCATCGATGAACTCGGTGATTTCTTCGACCGTCTTGTTGGCGGCGATAAGTTCGCCCAGTGTCGCCATGTCCACCCCGAAGTGGCAGGTCGACTTGATTGGGGGAGACGCAACCCGAACGTGGATCTCTTTCGCACCTGCACGACGCAGCATCTTGATGACGCGTGTGATCGTCGTGCTTCTGACGATCGAGTCATCAACGACAAGGAGTCGCTTGCCTTCGATAACTCCTCGCATCGGGTTAAATTTTGTCTGTACGCCCTGGTCTCGAGAACGCTGATCGGGCTGAATGAACGTTCGCCCAACGTACCGGTTACGGATGATGGCTTCGGCGTACGGAATACGGGCTGCTGCAGCGAGGCCGACCGCGTGCGGAGTAGATGAGTCGGGGATACCGACGACGATGTCGGCATCAACCGGATGCTCCCGGTAAACCTCGGCTCCAAGTCGCTGGCGGGTTTCGTACGCCAGTTCACCGTTCAGTATGCTGTCGGGTCGTGCGAAATAGATCTGTTCGAACACGCACATTGCATGCTGGCCGCGAGCGCCGGACCAGATTTTGGACTGAATACCGTTCTCGTCAATAACGAGTGTTTCGCCGTTTTCGAGCTCCCTGACAAAGTCGGCACCCAGATTGTCGAGTGCTGCGGTTTCTGATGCAACAACCCAGCCGCCATTGAGCGTGCCTAGACAGAGGGGGCGAATACCAAGCGGATCGCGAACAGCGATCAGCTTGTCTTTGGTCATGATCGCCAGCGAGTACGCGCCTTTGAGTCGACGCATGGCGTAGGCCGAAACCTCGAACCAATCACTTCCGGGAGCTTTAGCAAATAGTTCAGCAATTACTTCAGTGTCGGATGTTTTTTCGAACGTTGAGCCGAATTCTTCGGCCATTTCGATACGAAGCTCTGCCGCGTTGATAACGTTCCCGTTGTGCCCGACGGCGATCTGGCCGCGCTGACCGTCTGCCAGCAGGGGTTGAGCGTTATATTCCTTGCTGCCACCCATTGTCGAGTAACGGGTATGGCCGATTCCTACATGACCGGGTAGGCCGTTTAAGGTTTCTTCGCGGAATACCTGAGAAACCAGACCCATCCGCGCTTTGAGATGAATCTCATCGCCCATCGAAGTGGCGATTCCAGCACTTTCCTGACCACGATGTTGGAGCGCGAACAGACCGAAAAAGGCTGTGCGGGCTACGCTTTCACCGGGTACGAAGGCACCGACGATCCCGCATTCCTCGTGCGGCTTATCGTCGGATATTGTGTTGATCGGGCCCTGAATCTCTGACACTTATGCAGATGTTTTAGATCGGTCCGTTCAATTCCTTGTGAAGCGCGCTTGCGACGCAAGGATCCGAATCACCGAATGACTCCAAAATTAGACGGCGAATGAGTTACCAATTTTAACGTGCTAGAACGGGCGCGGTCAACGTAAACACGGCAATAAGAGTGGGTTTTAGGTCTGGGCAACGTACTAGGGCTCAAGATGCAGTAGGAACTCACGGTTTCCCTTGTCTCCGAGTATCCCCGAGCTGACGAGGTTTCGAATTCGAATATTCGACTCTCCTGCCCACTTAACGAATCGGCCGATAACGGCTGCGTGGACTATGGGATCGATGACCACTCCACCACGGGGAACTTCGCTTTTTTTCGCCTCGAACTGCGGCTTGAGCAGCACAATCGCCTGACCGCCGCCAGAAGATAGTTGATCGAACGCCGTGGGCAATACGTTGCTCAGCGACGTAAACGAAACGTCGGCGACGATCAGATCGACCTTTTCGGGAAGTCCGATGCCGTCGACAAGATTCGTTCGCTCCATATTTTCGACTCGATCATCACTGAGGAGCTTCTGGTGGAGTTGCCCTCGACCGGTATCGACAGCATAAACACGCTCCGCCCCGGCTTGAAGTAGGCAATCGGTGAATCCGCCAGTCGATGCACCAACATCGAGACATTTGGTGCCCACTACGTCCACATCAAACACTTCGAGGGCTCGGGCGAGTTTTTCGCCTCCCCGTGAGACGAACCGTTTCTCCGGCGTGACGGTTAGTTCTATATCGGGTCGCACCTGCATGCCGGGAGTCGGTGATTGGCGCCCGCGGGCGATAACGACTTTCCCTGCCATCACAAGCGCGGCTGCTTCCTTGATGTCGGGCGCCAAGCCCTTATCGACGAGAAGCTGATCGAGACGTATTTTCGAATTAGAAGACATAAATACTGGCTATTCGTGTCGAAGTCGCAATTGACCTCGATTTCCGAATGCACCTATCATCGCCTATATGTCGGTTGAGCAGGAAACCAATATTCAGACAGCACGCATTCCGAGCATCGGGGCGATCATCAGGGAAGCGCGCCCCAAGCAGATGATAAAGAACGGGCTGGTTCTCGTTCCGCTCTTCTTCACAGTGAACATTTGGTACAGCGCCGACGACTACTCAGGGATGATCGACATCGTAGGACGGGCGTTTGCAGCTCTGGGAATTTTCGTTCTGCTTTCGGCCGCGGTTTATTTCATCAACGATGCGATCGACGCCGATAAAGACCGAGCCCACCCTCGTAAGCGTTACCGCCCGATAGCCGCTGGAAGAATCTCGATTCCGTGGGCGGTTGGAATAGCGTTGGTGATGATTGCCGGAGGAATGATCGCCGCGTTTACCGCCTCGACACCTTTGGCGATAACGGCTGCTGCGTACGTGACCACCAACATCGCTTACAGCTGGTGGCTTAAAAACATTGTCATTCTCGACGTAATGACGGTCGCCTCAGGATTTGTGCTCCGAGCAATTGCCGGGGCGATCGCTATCGACCACGCGATCATTATCAAAGGACTCGAGTCTTTTGAACTCGATTTGACTATTTCGCCGTGGCTCTACGTCGTCACTGCCCTAGGTGCATTGTTTCTGGCGCTGGCAAAAAGAAGAAACGAACTGTACAACGCAGGTGATGATTCGGCTTCCCAACGTTCAATTCTCGGCGAATACACTCTGCCGTTGCTGGATAATCTGATCAACGTAGTCGCCACTGCAACTCTCATCGCATACACGCTGTACACGTTCAGCACCGGGACCACCGAGGCGAACGTACCGAGCAATAATTCGATGATGCTTACGATACCTTTCGTGATGTACGGGGTATTCCGCTATCTGTACCTGGTCCACGTCAAGGGAGTAGGTGAGGCGCCGGAAGAAATACTCGTTCGCGACAAGCCGCTGCTATTGAACATTTTCCTTTGGCTGATTACCGGTTCATCGGTATTGATGTGGACCCGGCTTACCAACTGAGCGATCACTCCTTGTTCAATGCGCCTGCCCGGGCGTCGCGCACGACACGGCTACTGGTGTTTCGTACACTGCCGAGCAGCAGCAAAAAATTCAGTTACTTAGCTAGGTAGTCGAGGACGAACCGAGAGCATGCCTGAGTTCGCAGGTCGCACAGATTTTTGGAACATCGGCTACCCGTTCGCCGGGGCGTTGGTTTATCTCGTCGCTCCAATAGCGCTCGCCTCGATCGCCTATGCGCTGCGCCGACGATGGCGCTTGTGGCACACGGCCGGTGCCGACGATAATTTGGGTTCATCCAGCGACCGTCGGAAGGCGTTTCTTTCGCTACTCGGGGCTGGCTTATTTGCCCACCGTCAGTTCGTTCGCAAGCGCGAGCTTTACCCAGGAATCATGCACTTTACGATCTTCTGGGGATTCAGCATTTTACTGCTCGCCACCACCCTCGCAGCTCTTGAATTTAACGCAGAAAAATATCTGAACTGGGTCTGGCCGACTGCTCATGCTCGAGTGCCGCTCGGGTTCGCGTGGGACATATTTGGCGGTGGTCTCGCTGCGGTCGGGCTGTCGATGGCGGCGTGGCGACGCTACGTGATCAGACCGGCTCGACTCAACACAGCGCTCGATGACGGAGTGGTGCGGGGCTTTCTATTTGCGTTATTGATCAGCGGGTTCCTCATCGAAGGCTTGCGTATCGGGGCGACAGAGCTCAATCCTTCCTCGACGTACTTTGACCCGTCGGTCGCAGGCTGGTCACCAATCGGCTGGGTATTCGCCAAGATCTTGCTCGGGATCGGCTTCTCCTACGCAGCACTCGAAGCCACTCACGCTGCTACATGGTGGGTGCACGCTGGAATATTCGTATCGGCGATCGTCTACGCATCGGTCAGGTTCAACGGTCTTACACACATGATCGTTAGCCCGATGAACTGGTACTACCGGACGCTACGACCCCGTGGTGCTCTGAAGTCGATGGGCGATTTCGAAACGCTGGAAACGTTTGGCGCAAAAGATATTCCCGATCTGGCGTGGACGCAGATGCTCAGCTTCGACGCATGTACGAACTGCGGGCGCTGTCAGGACGCCTGCCCCGCTTACGCTTCAGGCAAGCCACTTTCTCCCCGCAAACTCATTCAGGGAATGCGCGGGTATATGGAAGAGCGCGCTCCTGTTCTGCTCGGGACTCCTGCAGGCGAAACGCCCCCCGAGCCGGCAAGCTCGATGGTGCACGACGCCATTGGCGATGACGTTCTGTGGAGCTGCCCGACCTGTGCTACATGTCTCGATGCATGCCCGGTCGAGATCAATCACATCGACTCGATCGTTGATATGCGCCGGTTCCTCACACTGGAGGAAGCCAGCACACCTGATACGGCGATGTCGGCGATGCAGTCGATCGAACAGCGCGGTCACCCGTGGCGGGGTACGACACTCACTCGTACGTCTTGGATGGACGGGCTCGATATTCCTACGCTAGCTGAAAAGCCCGAATCGGAGGTTCTGTTCTGGGTCGGTTGCTCCGGTGCGCTTGTTCAAAGAGGCATCGACACTACCCGTTCAATGGCGTCGGTACTGAAAAAAGCAGGTATCGAGTTCGCAGTTCTCGGTGACGAAGAGACCTGCACAGGTGACCCGGCACACCGCATGGGCAACGAATACCTGTTCCAAACCCAGGCCGAAACGAACATCGAAACATTCAAGCAGTACGACGTGAAAAAGATCATCACTACTTGCCCGCATTGCTTCAACACGATCAAAAACGAGTACCCGCAGCTCGGTGGGAACTACGACGTGATGCACTACACGGCGTTCGTTGGCGAGTTGCTGAAAGAAGGCAAGCTCAAGCCTACTGAAGCGGGTATCGGAAAGATCGGAACCGTTACGTATCACGACTCCTGCTATCTGGGTCGGCACAACGGCGAGTTCGGAGCGCCGCGAGAAATTATGAGTGCGATACCGGGCTTGGACTTCGTCGAAATGGATCGCAATCAGGAGCAAGCTTTCTGCTGCGGAGCCGGTGGCGGTCGCATGTGGATGGAGGAAGAGGGCGAGCGAGTGAATCACATGCGCACCGATCAGTTCCTTGAAACCGACGCCGATACGGTCGCTGTCTCCTGCCCGTTCTGCATCCAGATGTTCGACGAAGGGATAACCGCAAAGGGCGTTGAAGGCGGAAAGAAGGCTGTCGATTTGATCTCGATACTCGATCAGGCGACGGAGTAGTTCGGCGTTGTTCGTGGGTTCGGTCTAGCCCCGCGACCCCAATCGATTTCCCGAGCGATGTCAGCGGAGCCGAGGGATCTGGTGCGGGGTCGCGCTACGACAGCTGGAGCAGTTGTTCAGATTGGCCACATCCAACCCACCTCCTAGCCCTCCCAAGAATAGGGGACCGATCCGGCGCCGATCGTAAATGGTCGTCCGAATGGACGTGATTGCCACGTCGTCGAACTCCTCGCAATGACAAATGAATGCTCGAAACTGCTACTTCGATTCGCGCTCGCGCGCGCCAACTGCTAGCATCCTTTTACACAAGATGCCTAGTCGCAAAAAGGCTGCCCCAAAGCAGCGCCCTACCAGCACTTCGTCCTTCGGGACAAACGGAAGATTCAGTCACGATTCTTCCGAGTACTACGCGCGTGCGCTTCAACCGGAGGACCGGGAAAGTCTGGATAAAAAACCAGAGCCCGAGAAATCACTTCCAAAGAAGTACCTCGACTCGTTTTTCGCCCACACCAGCGAAAAAATGTCCGAACTACCCGATCGTTCGATTCACCTCATGGTCACGTCGCCGCCTTACAACGTTGGCAAAGACTACGACGACGATCTGACCCACGACCAGTACATGGAGTTGATTGGCAGCGTTATGCGGGAGACATTCCGGGTGCTAGTCGACGGCGGCCGGGCGCTCGTGAACGTTGCGAATCTGGGTCGCAAGCCGTACATCCCACTGCATGCCCACATCATCGATCAGGCAGCGGCGGTCGGATTCTTCATGCGTGGCGAGATCATCTGGAACAAATCGGCTGGGGCGGGAACTTCTACTGCGTGGGGCAGTTGGATGTCGCCCTCAAACCCGACGCTTCGTGATACTCACGAGTACATTCTCGTGTTTCAGAAGCCGCCGTTTGGCCGAAAGCCTCTGGAAGGGCGAGAGCCGACAATTACGAGAGACGAATTTTTGGAGTTCACCAAGAGCGTCTGGGAATTTGCGCCTCAATCTGCAAAGCAGGTCGGGCACCCGGCGCCGTTCCCCGAGGAGCTTCCTCGTAGAGCGATCGAGCTGTATACATTTTCTGGCGAAATCGTGCTCGATCCGTTCATGGGAACAGGCTCCACCGCACTCGCAGCCGTGAAGAATGATCGTCATTTTGTTGGGTATGACGTATCGTCTGATTACGTCGAGTTGGCAAAGCGGCGACTCGAAGCCCACGCATCGGGCGAGAAATTCAAACCGCCTACCGTGAAGAAATCTGCCAAGAAACCAGCTAAGAAGCCTTCCAAGAAATAATGACTCGCACCCTGACCGAACTTTCCACCGACGAACGAGAAACCGTGATCACCACGGTTCATCAAGAAGCGGAAGCGTCGGGATGGTCGCAGCTCAGTAACTCTCGTAAATCGGCTCTCTACTCAGCGTGGGAATCGCAGTTTGATCTTTCGCACGCAACGCTAAAAGACGGAATCATGAAGGGCTTCGATGCCGCTCAGGGAATTCCGAAAAAGGCAGAAGCTGAGATCCAAGAGGAAGTGACCCGAATCTTCCGACTTGCAGGTATCAACGCCATTGAGCAGGCTCAGATGTGGACCGGCAAAGAGCGCGCCGATCTTCTGATCGGTTACAGCGCTAAGTTCCCTACGCACGTCATCGAGATCGAACGAGCCGACTCGTGGTCGGAGGGACTAAGGCAGGCGCTCTGGTACCAGGCTGCGATCTTCAAAGCCGATCGTCGCCACGTTTTGCCGGTGTTGATCCTGTTTGGCAACACATCACTAGAGCGATTCGAGCAGATCATCGCCACCTGCGATCATAATCACGTGACGCTAAGCACGCACCGGCTGGAACTCGATGGTCAGATCGAGAAAAATTATTCCTTAGGCGGGCTGCTGAACGGGCTGCCACAGGGGTAGGTACTGTGTGATCTGTCATTGCGAGGAGTTCTACGACGTGGCAATCAGCGGTCAAACTCTGCGCTTTTTCAATCTATGAACAATCTCCCGAAGGACGATCGTGATATTCGATGTGAGGTAGCGTTGCTGCCTACGTTGATTGCCACGTCGCCTCAGAGCAGGCTCCTCGCAATGACAATGTGCCGCAAGCTGACCCGTCCACATCCTCAATCCCCGCGTCCTTTTTGCATCTGGTGAATCTAACTCTTCGTATCAGTACTTGAACTGACTATTTGTGCACGACTTTTAAGGAACAACGTTGATCGAATTTTTCAACCAGTACTCGGCATTCATCACAATACCGGGCATCATCGTTTTGCTCATTGCACTACTGCCAATCAGAGGCAGGCGCAGGCAAATTCCTGTGTATGCGGTCGCAGCGGTAGTTGCCATCGCCGTTGTACTCGTTCTGCGTCCGGGCGATAGTTCGGTCGCAAGTGCAGTCGAAGCTCAAACCGTAATTACGTCAGGGAATCCGGTATTTGTTGAATTCTTCTCGAATTCGTGCACAGCGTGTCTGGCGTCTCAGCCAATAGTTCAAAGTCTAGAAGGTGAGATGGCCGAAGACGTGGAGTTTCTCAAGCTGAACGTGCAGGACACGATCTCCGCGCAGCTAATCCGAGACTATCGCGCATACCTAACTCCAACGTTTGTAGTGATCGGCAGAGACGGCGAGACTATCTGGCGACAGTCGGGTGGATTGCTCGACAAAGACGCTGCTCTCGAAGCGCTCGAAGCTGCCTAGTGCTCGCACGATCAAGGCAATCGGGCTTCGATCGACTCCCGAGACGGGCAACCGCTGAGACCGATCGACTCGATAGAAATTGCCGAGGCTGTTGAGGCGTAGATACCTGCTTCAGCGACCGATTTACCCTCGCTGAGTGCGATAACGAATGCTGTTGACCAGATATCGCCAGCGCCTGTGAAGTCGACCGGATTCGCCTCGACCGCCAGAATCTCTATCCACTCACCCGTTTGCCATATTCGTGAGCCGTTCTCACCGCGGGTGACGCACACGATTTCGCCGAGGTCGAAGAGCTGCTGTTCTGGTAGCGACTCGATTTCGGCCTCGGAAACTACGATTACGTCCCACTTCTTTCCTCGGAACGGCGGGAGCGTGTCGGCGTGAGAAATAGCACCATCGTGGGCCCAGCGCCGCAACCACCCGGAAGGCACCAGGCATGATAGCTTCGGGTCGAACCAGTTGACGCACTCGGTAGGAAGCTCGTGCAGCAACGGCCCGGCGAAAAACACGTCCGGTCGAATCCATTCGTCAGGAACGGCTGCCTGTGTAATGCGGTTGCCCGAAGCCATTAGCACCTGTGTGCGATCGCCTGAATCGTAGTAGTTAGCGAACGTAGCAGTGTGCTCGCTTTCGACTTTTCGAAAGTCGATCCCGTCCAGAATCATTTCGGCTGGATAGTCGTCACCTACAGAACTAATTACGCCTGTAGAAATATCGTGCTTCTGGGCGGTTAGTGCGGCGTACGCTGCAGCACCGCCTGGTATGTGGCTGCTGGGAGGGCCGTTATCGACGATGTTGACGTCAAAGGTGAGGTGGCCGAGTGCGACAAATGATGGTGGTGGATTAGAGGTCATTTTATATCTGATCGGTGTAATGTTTCCGCCTCGATAAGCGAGCGGTGCCAATCCTGCATTTCGTTGAGTGCCTCGAATCGCTCAGGAATCTGGTTGGTCTCCTGCATCGCCTCAGCCTCGGTTGCTGGATGAAACTGATGTAAATAGCTTTCACCGGAGCGGCGAGGAAACAATGCCAAGCTCGAATTGAAATAACTGTTAGAAAATTCAGCGTGCCCTTCGAATATGAACCGATTCCAACGCTGCCTCAGGAAATCTCCCGGCTGGGTATCGATGACCTCGATTTGCTCATCGTCTCGCAACTTGACGCCACTCCAGAATTCGCTCATAAGGTCGATGGCTTCAACATCAGTATCCGGTGCGCCATAACCGAATATCGTCACCCTTTTAGCCTGGGCCAGTCCTCGCCTCAATCTATTCCATTCTCGACTTATGAACACATCATCGGTGTAATTCTTTTGAGTCACCGGATAGAGAAGCTTTGTCGGCACGTATTCGTTACCGGACGATTTTGATATCCAGCCGGCGGGTCCTGTTCTTTGATCGTCGGGAGAGTACCCGATCGATACGCTACCGTGCAGGAACGACAAATGTGGCATCCCAGCTAAGTTCCGATTACGACTGAATGCTTGAAACAAGAATGGATCCCAATTAAACGTTGCGATGAGATCTTTTGGCCTGAGTGACAAGATCAAGTAATCATAGAGAGTTGGAGTCGGTGGGAGCTCCATGGCGGCAAAGTACTCGTAGACCGTGCTCTCGATCGATCGGACGAGCTTTGACTCGGGGTTTTCCAAGTGAAGTTGGCTATAAATAGCCTCAAAATTCTGTCCCACAGACGAAGCATTTGCGCCTTTGAGAATCTTAGCCAATCCAACGTCCTCAATCAGACTATCCATCGAAGGCAGTTTTTTTCCGGATGGTAGCGGGTTGTATTCATTGGCTGCGATGCTGGCACCTGCGCCAAGGATCACAACATGGCCTGGACCATCGAGTACTTCGCTGATCCCTTCACCCCTCGTCATGAACATCGCTAGCTCCAGTTCGCTAGGTCTGGTTGAAGCAATCACGCTCAGACCATATTCCGTCGCAATCAGAGCAAACGTGGCTAAGCCACTATTTTGGGAAGACTACTACTCGGCGTTGGTTGCCTTCGCCCTCGGATTCCGTTCGAACCTCGGGGTGACCGGCGAGCGCCATGTGGACAATCCGACGCTCCGCTGGCGACATTGGCTCTAAGCTATCTTCACGACCGCTTGAACCAACCCTGCCTGCCATACGGCGAGCAAGCCGACGGAGCATCTCTACACGCCTCTCACGGTAATCTTCAATATCGAGAACAACATAGGCTTTGCGGCCGAGTTGTCGGTTCGTGACCATGCGAATGAGGAACTGCAGTGCCTGAAGTGTTTCGCCTCTACGCCCGATCAGCAGACCAGCGTCCTGACCCTCGATTTCAAATACCATCGAGCCTTCGCCGTCGTCTTCACGAATGTAGGTGTCGGCTACGACGCCCATAGCGCCGAGGAAGTAATCGATAAGTTCGGATACAAGCTGCTCTGCCTCTTCATCCTTCTCTCGAATGACTGGCTGTGTCGGCTGCGACTGTTGATCACGTTCTGAACGCTCTGGTCGATCCGAACGCTCTGGCCGTTCTGAACGCTCCGAGCGGTTATCGTCACGATTTCCGCGTCGGTTACCGCGGCTATCGTCATCACGCGAGTCGGGTTGTGCCTCAGACGATTTCGGTTGATCAGAAGAAGACTCTGCTCGTGGCTGTTCGTCACGGTCTCTGTCGTTACGACCCCGTCCACGACCGCGGCCACGGCTGCGATTGCGATTACGGCTTCGTCCCTGGCCGCGAGGCGCCTCATCGGCTGCTTTGCCCGAGTCGGTAGGAGCAGAAGAATCTTCTGGGGAGTCTTCTACATCATCAATTTCATCGTCCTGATCGTCGTCGTACGAGGAACCACCCTCGCCGGTAAGCGATATTTCGATTTCTGCAGGTTCGCCACCAAACCCAAGAATTCCTGAACGCCCGGTACTAATTACCCTTATTTCGACGTCTTCGAGTTCTGCGTCCAGTTCGGCGAGAGCGATTTCGGTCACTTCGTTGACCGTCTTCCCTGAGAATTTCCGTGCTCTGGTCATCGTCGTCTGACTCCTTCGAACTATCTGACGAACTTGAATTCGATGCCTTTGAATTGGATCCGGCGGCTTCCGCAGCAAGCTGATCAGCTCGCTCGGCTCTGCTCGCATCGGTTCCCAAAAAGGATCGCCCGAATAGTTCGATTGGTTGTTTGCCACCGACGTAGTACTGAATTACCACGCCGATTGCGTTTGAGAACAGGATGTAGACAGCAAGACCAGCCGGGAACTGCCATGTGAAGGCACCGAACATAATCGGCATCATCCACAGCATCATCTGGTTGGTCTGTTTCTGTCGTGGGTCTGAAGTTGGGTTCGTGGTCATCTTCTGCTGGAGGAACATCGAGCCACCCACCAAAACTGGTAGTGCGTAGTTCCACGGCATTGCCGCAGCAGAAACGAGATCCACGAGTGATAGACCCAGGAAATGACTATTAAACGGAACCGACGTGATTGCCGGATTCCAGCTATAGAACAGTTCCGATAGATTCGCCATGCCTTCGGGAGTCGACGGCATGGTTCGTAAGATTGCCCGGTAGAAACCAATCCAGATAGGCATCTGGATGATCATTGGTCCAAGACAGCCAACGGGACTGACTCCGGCGGTCTTATAGAGACCCATCGTCTCAGAAGACATCTGGCGACGGGCGTCGCCCTTCTTGCCTTTGTACTTTTCCTGAATCGCCTTGAGCTTCGGCTGAATGCTCTGCATCTTCTTCATCTGGCGTGTTTGTCGCACAGTCAGTGGAATCATCGCCAGGCGGATGAGAATTGTGAAGACGATGATGCTGAGTCCGAAATTCGAAAATAGCAGCTGATACAACAGCGCTAGGCTGTTGATCATCGGGCGCATGATTACTTCTTGCCAGAGGATGCCAAATATTTCCATTAGATGGCCTCCCTTTTAGAAACATGCTGATTCATTGCGCTGGCGAGAACGACTAATCGCATCGTTCACCGCCTTTCAAATCGACACAGCCTCTTTGAGCTGTATCTTCAATTGAGAACCACTTGAGACCCCCGTTGAGAGCGTGAACATACAGGTTTCCGTCGTAGACCAGCGGAGTGGACTTGACCGGTTCGTCTGTTTTGAACACCCCAAGTTCTCGGCCATCGATTACAGATATGACCCAGACGTTCTTCTCGCCAGACGGAACGGCAAGTGCACGCTCACTTATGTCGACCCGTTTTCGATCGAACAGTGTTGGCGATGAAACGATCTGGCCTTCGATTGAAGCCGACCATTTTTCCGTGCCACTGGAATCGTCAAGTGCATGTACCGAGCCATCGAGCGCCGATACGTACACGACGTTGTCCTCGACTAACGGCTTCGCCCACACCCACGCTCCTGCATCGAACTTCCACTCGCCACTTCCGGTGTTCACATCGGATGGCGACGAGCCTGCGGATCGTGAAGAAATATCGAGTTTGTAGGCATTGCTCGCGAGATCACCAAAGTACAGGCTTCCGTTCTGAGCGAGGATTGGACCTGCGATTGCGCCCTCAGCTTCGAACGTCCATTTGATTCGAGATTCAGCATTGCCGAAATCCGAATCCGACACATCGATTGCGTAGAGAGTGCCCGTCATTGTTGCGATGTATGCCATCGATCCGTCTACGGCTACTCCGCTGAACGCGTTGCCATCGAGCGGTACTCGCCATTTCTCTATTAACGACGTATCCGGAGTTGAATCAAGGGCGTACAGATATCCCTCTGCCCCGTCGTCCTCATCGCCAATTACGCTTGTTCCAACGAGCAGTGTGGTGTCGTATACACCGATATCGCCAACCAGTTTGGTCTTCAGTTCGAGTCCGTTCGAGCCCCATACTGATCGTCCATCCGCGAGACTTACACCGAATATTTCGCCGTCGCAGTTGTCGCCTCGGCAGGTGTAACCAACTCCGTAGATGTTGTCGCCAATCACGACCGAGTTGCTGTACATGGCACCGAGGCCATCGTCACCTTCGTTCGGATAACGCCACGACCTGTCGACGCTTCCGCTCGCCGGATCGAATCGTGTCAGATAGCCATCACCGTTTCCGATGAATAGCTGTTCATCATGTTCCATTGGCCCCGACCAACCGCCTGCGGGCGTGAGATCGTTTACGCAGGCGACTGCCGCAATCATCACAAAGACGAGTGCAAACAGGAGCGGTAGTCGCTTACGGCTACCAGTATTTATATTTTTTGGCTCCGAGCCGCTGTATATGTTGCGAGTCGTGCCGGTTATTGACGGTGGCGTTTGAAGCCTCCGGTTAGGTTTTAGTCCAGACAGAACCGGCGATTTGCCGTCCAGCCCAGTCCAGATAGATATTCGGGTTACTTCGATACATTCTTTTCAGGTACAGGGTCATAACCCCGCGATCGACCGGGATGACACCGCCCGATCCTCTTGAGCGCAAGCCATGATCCGGTAATCGCACCATGGTTCTTTATCGCGTCGGCTGCGAATTCCGAGCAAGTCGGATCGTACCGGCACTGTCCGGGCATATACGGCGAAATCACCAGTTTGTAGCCCTTAATAAGTAACAGAAAGAAGCTTCGCACTACACCACCACCTGAGAATCTTCCGAAGAGTTTGAACTAATTAGCTGAACCCCAAGTCGATCGATCGACTTGTGGATAGCATCTTCAAGTTCGGTGTACGAAACCTCGGATGAATGCGGTTTTGCCGTGACCACGATGTCCCAGCCATCAGCGACGTTCATGCTCGCAAAGGCGTTTCGGATACGTCGTTTCACGAGGTTGCGCGTCACTGCCGAACCAACTCGTTTGCTCACCGACAGCCCCACACGCAAGTATGGGAGTTCGTTAGAAAGCGCTACAACGTTGGCAATATCGGTTGAAGATCGCTTGCCACGCGAGAAAACCCGGCGGAACTCCGCCGGTCGTCTAATTCGTTGCCTGGTAGGTAGTGACACTGAATGCGGCTTGCTAAACGGTTAGCCGCATTCTGCCTTTGCCCCGACGACGCGCAAGAATTGCACGACCGCCCTTTGAGCTCATTCGTGAGCGAAAGCCGTGGACGCGCTGGCGACGTCGAGATTTTGGTTGATAGGTACGCTTTGGCATATTAGTAGTAGGTCGTGGTCGGAAGACCTGGAGTCCGGATATCTATTTGCGACGTGACCCGGATTTATGTGAGGTGGGTAAACATCAATTTTAAGTTCGACTAGGTACACGTGTCAAACGATATTGAACCTATTTATTTGCGGTCTCAAATTTGCACTACTATCATTAATGAATTGTTCTCCTGAAATCCAGCAGTGGGAAACAGCCTCGCCTGCGTTCCACAGAAATAGGCAAAACATGGCAACTACGTCTGAAGCACCGGAAACTACACAGGAAGAACAAGCGGTTTTATCGCTGAACGCAGCGTTTCAGACATATGTAAGGCAAATGCCTCAGGACACCAAGAAGGCAGCACAGCCTGAAATTGCCAAATTCGTACGCTGGGTTGGTGCCGACCGCCTGATCGACACGATCATTCCTTCTGAGATCGGCGAGTACAACGAGATTTTCGGTGCAAAAACCGCAACTCGCGACGCCACCGAACGACTCAGCGCCGTGAAGTTGTTCCTCACTTTCCTCAAGAAGAAAGACCACATTGAGGTCAACCTGGCACAGCACCTGCGCCTGCGGAAGTCTCGAACATCTGCGTCGAAGGCTATAGGCATACCGAACCCGACACGCAGTATCCGGCTCACCCAGAGCGGTTACAACGAGATGACCAAGCAGCTTGCTTCACTTCAAGAAGAGCGAGTCAAAATTATTGGCGATATCCAGCGAGCAGCAGCCGATGGTGACGTTCGTGAGAACGCACCCCTCGAGGCAGCACGAGAAGCTCAGGGTATGGCAATGGGCAAGATTCAAGAGATCGAAGCGACGTTGAAAGTTGCCGTGATCATCGATGGTAAGAATCAGGACTCGAACCGAGTTCACATCGGATCCAAGATCGAACTCACCGAGATAAGCACCGACAAGACGGTCAAGTACCAGCTGGTTGAGCCCAACGAGGCGAACCCACTGGCAAGCAAGATTTCCATTGTGTCTCCCGTCGGATCGGCAATTCTCGGTCATATGCTCGGCGACGAGGTAAAAGTAAAGACCCCTCGTGGCCAACAGGTTTACAAGATCAGCAAGACTTCTTAGTGGGATATCGCTTAGCGCGGTAACCAAAACGAAGATTGCCAACTGAATTCGAATTCACTGTGCTAATTTAGTCGGCGGATTCGCGCGCCCGCTTCACATGCTTGTGGCGATCGCACACCTCGACATACAACGCCCTTCGGCGTAGAAAGATGTATCTCTGTTGATCGAGAGTTTCAATCACTGGTTGATATTCAACGTTGCGCTCGTAGTTCTATTAGTTTTTGACCTTCTCGTTCTGACTCGTAAAGATCACGAAGTCGGGATGAAAGAAGCAGCATGGCTGACTGTGTTCTGGACCCTCGTCGCGGCTGTCGTTGGGGTTTGGGTTTACGTTGAAGGGAACAGTACTCAGGGGCTGGAATACGTCACCGGGTATGTCGCAGAACGTGCTCTAAGCATCGACAACCTGTTCGTGTTTATCGTGATATTCGGGTACTTCAAGCTGCCGAAGCAGTATCAGGCGAAGGGCCTGCTGTTCGGTATCGTGGGTGCGTTGCTCGCCAGAGCCGTATTCATCGCCATTGGAGTTGCAGTCATCACGGCATTCTCGTGGTTCCTGTTCATCCTCGGTGCGTTCCTGATCTACACCGCCTACAAGCTGGCATTTGCCGGAGAACAGGAAGTCGATCCCAGTAGGAACATCACGGTTCGACTAGCGCGGCGATTCATGCCGGTTAGCACGGAATTCGACGGTACGAAGTTCTTCACCCGTATGAACGGTGCAAAGGCGATAACACCGTTCCTGCTGGTAGTGCTGGTTCTCGGCACAACCGACGTTGTATTTGCGATCGACTCGATCCCAACGGTATTCGGTATTACCGACGACCCATTTATTGTCTGGTCATCAAACGCAATGGCTGTGCTGGGAATGCGACCGCTGTTCTTCCTTCTTGTAGGAATGGTTAGATTGTTCCGCTACCTGCAGTACGGCCTAGCGCTGATTCTCGGGTTTGTCGGGGCGAAAATGATCGTTGAAGAAGCGTTCCACGACTTCCACGTATTCAGCGAGATAGGCGACATTTACCTATCACTCGGAATCATCGTCGGCATCCTTGTGGGTAGCGTGGTGGTGTCCATGATTCTGCCGGGCGGCGACGAGGAAGAAGAAGCGCACGCTCAAGTGCCAGAATCGGAATCGGGAAAATAACAGTGGTTGTCTCTCCGGGCTGGAAAGTGAACTCATCAACCAAGGATCTTGAAGCCGACTTACGGGCGTCAGTCGACGGCGAGGTTCGGTTCGATGCTGTCACAAGGCAGATGTACTCCACCGACGCTTCCCTTTATCAGATGGAGCCGGTCGGAGTCGTAATTCCGCGAGACGCCGGCGATGTGCAGGCGGTCCTTGAAATCGCCAGCAAGAACGGTGTTTCAGTACTGCCCCGTGGAGGCGGAACAGGTCTTTCGGGCCAGACTGTCAATCACTCAATCGTCATGGATTTTTCGAAGTACATGCACGATGTGATCGAGATCAATCGTGAAGAGAAGTGGGTACGAACTCAACCCGGTATCACCATCGATGAACTGAATCGACAGGTTTCATCATCAGGGCTATTTTTCACTCCCGACCCAAGCACGTCGAGCCGCGCCAATGTTGGCGGAGCGATGGGCAACAACTCCTGCGGATCGCACTCGATCATCTACGGCAAGACCGTTGATCACGTTCTGGAAATGGACGTAACTCTCTCCGACGGATCGCAGACGAACTTCGGGATGCGTGATGCAATTGCGCTCGAAAGTCTGTTGAGCAAGAGCGGTCTTGAGGGCGATATCTACCGGGGCGTGACTGAGATTTCAGCCCGTGCAGCCGGTCTTGTCGAAGAGAAGTTTCCAAAGATTCTTCGACGAGTTGGCGGGTACAACATCGATCGAACCCAGAGTTCGTCAGCTCTGAATCTAACGCAGGTGATGGTCGGATCAGAGGGAACGCTCGCAGCCGTGACAGCGGCAAAGCTGAATCTTGTCTCTATTCCGAAGCACAAGGTCCTCGGGGTTGTTCACTTCAGCGGTCTGATTGAAGCTATGGAAGCGACAGTCGCTATTCTCGAAGAATCACCTGCCGCCATCGAGCATGTCGGCGAAATGATCATCCGCGAAGCCCGTCGTTCGCTGGGATTTTCTCGTTCGATCGGCTTCCTACAGGGAGATCCCACCGACATTCTCGTCGTCGAGTTCAGCGGTGACGACGAAGGTGAAGTGCGTTCACAACTCGATCACATGGTCGAAAAGCTCGATCGCCTAAAGCTCGGGTTTGCGACTACCAAGCTCTACGAGACGGCCCAGCAAAACGAGGTGGTCGAGTTCAGGCGAGCCAATCTTGGTCTGCTCATGAACGTAGACGGCCCAGCAAAGCCGCTTGCTTTCGTGGAAGACACAGCAGTTTCACCGGAAAAACTTCCCGAATACGTGGCACGGTTCGACGAAATCGTGAAGAGCCACGGCACAGAAGCCGGCTACTACGGTCACGCGAGCGTGGGCTGTCTTCACATCCGACCGCTGATTAATATCAAGACCCGTGACGGCATGGAAAAAATGGAGGCGATCGGAACCGATATCGCTGAACTAGTCCGGGAGTTCGACGGCGCATATTCCGGCGAGCACGGCGACGGAATTGTTCGTGGATTCTTCACCGAAACAATGTTCGGATCGGAACTAACTCAAGCGTTCCGTGACGTAAAAAAGGCGTTCGATCCTGCGAGAATAATGAATCCCGGCAAGATTTTCGACACTCCAGATATCAAGGAAAATCTCCGGTTCGGCGACACGTACAGAACCCTCGAAATCAACACCCGTTTGGATTTCAAGGCTGAAGGCGGATTCGCCGCTGCGGTCGAAATGTGCAACGGCGTCGGGGCGTGCCGGAAGCTCCATGCGGGCGCAATGTGCCCGTCGTACATGGCTACCCGAGAAGAACAACACACCACACGTGGTCGAGCAAACGCCCTGCGCGGAATGCTCTCTGGCACGTTGCCAACCGAGGGTTTCGCATCCAAAAACCTTATGGACGTGCTTGACCTCTGTCTCGAATGTAAGTCGTGCAAATCTGAGTGCCCGTCCAACGTGGACATGGCGAAAATCAAGTATGAATATCTCTACCAGTACTACAAGAGCCGCAAGGTTCCGCTGGCGTCACGTCTCGTCGCCGATATCCACCGGCTGAACTCGCTCACGGCACCGGTCGCACCGCTGGTAAATGCTGTGAACGGATTAGCACCCGTTAAGCTTCTATTCGAGAAAATCACTGGCTTTGATCGATCACGTCCAGCGCCGAAAGTCGTCCGAAACACGTTCCAGAAGTGGTTCGATGGGCACAAGTCGCAGAGCACCAAATCTCGAGGCAAAGTAGTTCTATTCCACGATACGTTCATGAACTTCAATCACCCGACCATCGGCATGTCGGCCACGAAAGTTCTCGAAGCGCTCGGATTTGAGGTTGTAGTTCTCAAAGACCGAAAATGCTGCGGTCGACCGATGATCTCGAAGGGCTTGCTCGATAGGGCCGGAGATAACGCACGGCACAACGTTGATCTGATGCACCCGTACGTGAAACAGGGAGTCAAGATCGTCGGTTGCGAAGCAAGTTGCGTATCGGCGATGACCGACGACTGGCCGGACCTTCTTGGCAACGACGATAAGTCCAAAGAGGTCGCTGCCGCGGTTGTGACGATCGAGGAGCTGCTTGTTGAAACCGCCGGTGACGACGGTCAGCAGATCGAATGGTCCAGTACCGAAAAGCAGGTGAAGTTCTTCGGACACTGCCACCAGCGAGCCCTCACGGGAACAACGAGCTCGATGGCTGCGCTAAACCTGCCGCCCGGATTCGATGCGACAGAGATCTCGGCTGGTTGCTGCGGAATGGCGGGATCGTTCGGCTATGAAAAGCGTCACCTGGAAGTGGCAACTGCAGCCGGAGAAGACAGGCTGTTTCCGGCGATTCGTGATGCTGGTTCGAACGTTGAAATCGCCACCACGGGGGTTTCATGTCGAGAGCAGATCGGGTTCAACACCGAACGAGAGTCACGACACGTGGTCGAAATTCTCGCCGATGCTTTGTTCGACTAGCGTTGAGTGGCACAAGTCGCCATATCTGTCATTGCGAGGAGGTACGACGTGGCAATCACGTTCGTGCCTCGACAACTTCCCGATTCTGTCGCCAGCGATCACCTGCTCGCTCACGCTCTTATCTGCGATTGAAAGAACCGTGCCATCGCCCGTAATTGCCACGTCACTCGTTCCTCGATCCTCGCAATGACAAAAAGCTAGATCAACTCCAACACGTAACCACCGGCTGCGGCAATAATCACTACCGACCATGGCGGTAGTTTCCATATCGCCAGCAGCCCGAAGAGCACCATCACAAGTCCGAAATCTTCGGCGTTGAGAACACTGCCGGTCCAGATCGGGTTGTAAAGCGCCGACAGTAAGAGACCGACGACCGCAGCGTTGACTCCGGCGACTGCCCCCCGAACACGATTACTGCTCGAAAGGCGGGTCCAGAACGGCAGAACGCCCCAGACAAGTAGGAACGACGGTAAAAATATGGCTCCCAAAGCGATAAGCCCAGCGATCCATTTCTGGCCGAATAGACCGTCATCGCCCATCGCAGCGCCAAGATACGAAGCGAACGTGAACAGTGGCCCCGGGACTGCCTGAGTGGCTCCATAACCTGCAACGAACTGATCGTTGTCGATGTAGCCTGATCCGACCGTTTCGGCCTGAAGCAACGGCAATACGACGTGGCCCCCTCCGAACACGAGCGAGCCTGAACGGTAGAAATTCTCGAACACATCGATCTCTTCACGACCCGTGGAATCAGCGATCAACGGAAGCGCTATGAGTAGCACGAAGAATGCTGCTAGCACGACCAGTGCAAGTTTTTTCGAACCTGACGAATCTTTAGATTTTGCATCGTCATCCGGGCTAGAGATGTCACGAAAAATGAGCACTCCCGCCACTCCGCCGATCACAATAACGGCGATCTGCCCGAGCGCTCCCGGTGTCAGCAGCATGAATACCGCCGCCGCTATGCCCAGCGTTACCCGCCGACGATCAGTCCAGAGCGAACCCGCCATGCTCCATACCGCCAGAGCCACAACCGCAACCACGGCGAGCTTCAGGCCGTGCAGCCATTCCGAGTTGGCGACGTCGTCAACTTCACCAACTCCGTACGCAAAAGCGATCAAAATAAGTGCCGATGGCATTGTGAAACCGAGCCATGCCATGATTCCGCCGAGTCGCCCGGCTCGCAGTGTGCCGATGGCGATTCCAAGCTGACTGCTGGCTGGTCCCGGAGCAGCTGGCAGAGTGCAACGAGATCAGTGAACGACTTGTCATCGAGCCACCCGCGCTTTCCAACGTACTCGGCGCGGAAGTATCCGATGTGGGCGACGGGCCCGCCGAACGACGTGACGCCGAGTCGAAGCGCTACCAAAAATACGTTGATGAGTTTTGACATGAAGCCAGCCCTGGCTGTGGTGGAGATGCGGACGTCCCCGAAAGGCGGAGGCGAGTTGTACCGCACGTACTATGCGGTTTCCTACTTTGTGATTCAACTGGGCGCGCGGCTGCGGTCGACAGAGTACGAGCACAGTCGACCGACAACATCAACCGCCAACATCGATTTCCCGAGTGCAGCCGAGGGATCTGGTGTGGGGTCGCGTTCGCTACGGGCATCACCCTTCACCTGCCAAGCCACTGAAGGTCTCTCCACGGAATTTACCCCGATGAAAATCGGGGCTTCACTACGGTCGAGAAGTTGATTACGGATCGCTTGTTTCTGGGCGAACGCTTCGACCCACCCTCACCCCAGCCCTCTCCATGGGGAGAGGGCTGGGGTGAGGGAGAGATCTTTGCGGCTCACAAATCATTCCAACTCGAGATTCCACCCTCAACCTAACCTTCTCCCCCGGGAGAAGGGACTCATGCATCACACCGCCGCCACCCGTCCGCCGAAGGTCTCTCCACTTCACTTCGTTACGGTCGAGAAGTCGGGTGTTGGGATTCGAAGTACGTTGGCGTGGCCGAACGATTCTCCCTCACACTTCGACAGGCTCAGTACATGCCCCAACCCTCTCCCGTTGGGAGAGGAAGCTCGATCACGCACTACTACTCGAAAAACGGGACGGTGTAGGCGGCTGACGGCATTAGGTAGACCGTGGGATCGGTTCGTCCGTCTGCTGCGAGGTCGCCGAATGCACTACTAACGGCATCGTCGAGCGACTCGGTCGTGCGGCCACGCATCATCTTCACATCATCGTCCGACATCTCGGTTACAACGTACGTGATCGGAGCCTTTTGAATAGTCGAAAGCGCAGTTTGGCCGTTGATTTCGCTTTCTTTGCGAAGACCCGCGATGATCGCTTCCCTACTGCCGAGCCGTAACCACTTTGCAAACTGCTCACCGCCCAGACCTTCGAGGCACGGCGCAAGCAAAATGATCCGACCATCCGGCTTCACTGCCTGATACGCATTGAATAGCGCCTTGTGAGTCTGGACGAAGTTCTGGGTCGTCGGTGAAGCAGCGATAACGATGTCGGCCTGCTCATTGATATCGATGGCGAACTGTTTATGGGCCAGCTTTGTCGCTTCAATATGCGCGGCGTTAAGCTCGCCGACGAACACCGCTGCGATCTCGCTTTCTCGATTGAGAACCGTATTGACGATGTAGTCGACGTGACTCTGCTGCGTAGCTTCGAGCATGTCCTCCGCAACAGGGTTTCCTTCGAGTCCACCAATGCGCACCGCCGGGTTGATTTCGTCTTCCGTCGGGTGGAGATTCATCGAGTGGTTGCTGGCGATAGAGGTTATCGAAGCGACGCCCGGCACGATAGATTTCCTACCACCACCGAATCCGCCAAAGTAGTGCAGAACCACTGCACCAGTCGCGATAATGCGATCGGCTTCATGGACACGTTTATTGAGATGAACCTTCGTGCCACGGCTGGTCGTTCCCACGTAAACGAGATTTTCTTCGTCACGCGGATCGTGTGAGAATGCCTGATCCTTGAACCGATCGTAGATACCGTCGCCGAGAATTTTTTTCTCTTCATCGGGCGTTGGCCCTCGGTGGGTTCCCGTGGCGTAAATGAACGATATGTCGCCTGCGGAAATTCCGGCTTCGATTAGGCCATCAACGAGGACTGGCAGCACCTGCTCTATGCGGGTTGTCCTGAACGAATCGGGCACGACAATTGCGATCGTTTCTCCGGGCTGCACGATCTCGAAAATGTTCTTTTCGAGGCCTATCGGATTCTCGATTGCTTCACGAATCGCACGGTTTCTGTCAACGAGCCCTGCGGTGTCGGTAACGTCGAGAGTGCCAAGCAGCCTTCCAGCAGGCAGGTTTGCTCGCAGCATCTCGCTGCCATACGGAATTTCGATCTCTATGCTGCTCATCTTCGAACAAAGCCCTTCGTGTGCCCACCGCGCCTGATCCAGACAATATCTGCGCCAACCTCGTTACAGTCTGACACGTCACTCTCGCACCCGAACCAGCGACCAACGGAAATCTCTCGTGAGAATTCCGTAGAGATACGGCAGAGATAAAACGGTGCGACAACCGACATCGTGTTCTCCTCGTGGGCCCGTTGCTCATCACACATCGAACACTTCATGTGCTTCAGCGGTTACACTTTCGCCATCTGATAAACGAGTCTGAAGCCCGATCGGCACATTGTCGTGTCAGGTCACAGAGAGTACGGAGTATGACTTTGGCTACTAAAAATGGTGTATCACCTAAGATCGCAGAGCCGCTATTCGGCACCGCGGAAAACGCCCGCATGACCGGCGCTGGCCCAGCAATATGGCTCGCTGGTGATCCTGAAGATCTGCCCGAGTGGCTGGATCGTGGAGCCGCGGGAATTGTGACCAACACGATCGTTTTGAACGACATGGTCAAGAAGTACGGCCAGATCACCGAAGTGACTCGTCGCTATCTCGATATAACCGACAAGCCGGTTGTGATCGAAATCGACGGTCACTCGACGCAGGAACTACTCGATGTGGGCGAAGTTTTCACTAAAATGTCCGACCAGATCATCCTGAAAATCCCCGCATCGCCTCACGCACTGGGTGCTTTTTCGGAACTCAAAAAGGCTGGGATTCCGACATTCTGTACTACGGTGTTTACGTTGTCCCAGGCTGCGGCAGTTGCGGCAGCGGGCGTCACACACGTGCTCCCGTTCTGTGAGCCGTTCAAAGACGTTGGTGCCGACCCAACCAAGCTAATTCGTGACTGTCGTGAGATGTTCGATGGCTGGGATGATCGACCCTTTATTACCGCTGCTCTCGTACGATCTGTCGAAACGGCAGATGCTGCATTGAGCGATGGAGCCGACGGAATCATCGTGTTCTGGCCTGTATTCAAAGACATGATGCAGAGCCACCTTACCGACGAATGGAACGCAACATTCCTGGGCGAGTGGAACTCGATGAACGAAGCTGGTCTGTTGAAAGATCTACCAGTTCAGTAGTACTAGTAGATATCGGTTTCAGCCGAATCAAGAGTTAAAAGCAAAAAGGGCATCCTCCGGCCGGGTTGGAGGATGCCCTTTTTTGAGTAGGACTTTCGGACCGCCCCGTCAGCAAAAACAACTGAGGGGTTTAGCATTCATGCTCCCGGGGCGGGCCTTTGGCCATCGCGCCCCATGTTTGTCCGGCCGGGACGAACACGGGCACTGCATATACTCGCTGTAGTGAACTGAACTAGTTCATGTTCATTACAGCACGCAGTCCGGGCGGGACTGAACGCTGAATTGAAAGAGGTGCTCCTGATTGGGGAGTCATCTCAAGGGTAAACCTCGTACTTTTGACAACGAGTGAACCAGAGCTGGTCAGACCGTTGACTCCACCGCCATTGGCAGTACTGCTGTCCATATAGGCAAGCGAACCATTAGCACTGGTCGACACCCCTGTGATTCGGTCCATAAGCCAGACCGTAACTTCAGCTTTTTCACCGTCTTCAAGGAGGGTGTCACCGTTGTTGGTTCCGATAAAAGTTGTCGTCCACGGGATGTCGCTCAAGCGTTGATTCTCATCAGCGTACGAGACGATCGTCGCAGTGGCAGCACCGCTGTCAACGTCCGGATCTGTGCCTATGCCGTCCCAGGTGTACGGAGCTGTCAGATCGACAGGTTCGCCAGCGAGTGAGTTGTGCACCACGAACACGATCTTATGAACCGCTCGAGTGCTTCCAACATATCCAGAGAATGCGAACGCTGAGCCTGCTTGGCGCAGTCCGGTTCGAGTCTCTTTAAGACCTGCATGGATCGTCTGCTTATTTGCCTCCGACGAGAAAACACCCGCCGAAAGAATCGTAAATGCGAACACTGAAGCCACAACTACGAAAGCAATGAGAACGATAGCTGTTTCAAGACCCGTGATGCCTTTTTGGCTACGGGATCCTTTCAGGACCATATTCGTTACCCCTTACTACTCCGCTCGACCCTTGCGACTACAGCAAGTACCCCTCGCCGTATCCGTGATCGCCTGTTCACTGTTTAGGTAAACGCTGGCCGGGCGGATAAGCTCAACTATGTCGTTAGAGCACCATGCGAACATCGTGGAAACTACCTAGTGGCATCCGTGAAACGCGGTAAATATCAACACCTAACATGAGCCCGTAAAGTCGTAGCAAGGCATGGATGTAAGTGCGCATAGCCAGTTCAACTCCGGCGTTTCACCGAGTAGGTAAATTGTGGATAAGCCGTTGAGCGAACGTCCCTCGGCACGCACAAGGGGTATATCCCGTATTACCCATATCGGCGGTAGTCATACAGGCATTCACCCACGCATAAAGTTCGACTGGAGGTGAGTGGGCGCTACTAATAGAGGTTCAGCTTTTGACTAGCTGCGCAGAATCTCGTTGAAGCGTTCGGCAATGATGATCTCTTCGCCATCTTGCACGTTGACCATCACAATACTGATCTCTTCTCGACTTCCGCCGCCGCCAACGTGGATCCCAGGGTCGCCAGACTCGAGCTGGTCCATGATCTCAACTATGGAGGGGCCTTCGTAGTCATCCTCGAAGTAGAGCACTGGTTGCGGACCCTGTCTCTTAGCGGGGTCGTCTTCGATCACGACACGAACACCATCGATGCCCTGGAGCCGCTCGGAAACGAACTGCGCTTTCGACTCCCAACCTTGCCACTCGATAGCTTCGTCGGAGTCGGTGAAAAGCTGGATAGCCGTAACTAGGCCGACAATGTTTTCCTTCGAGACCTTCATCGGCCGACCGATTCCCGCAACTGAAGAATCGAGGTTCAGTGAGTTCATCACAACGGCCTCTAGTAGATCAGCCTTACCTGCGAGAAGTCCCGACGACTGCGGACCGCCAATGCCCTTACCACCGCTAAATGCGACCATGTCGGCACCGATTTTGTGGAATTTGGAGAGATTCGCCCGTGGCGGCACTTCTGCTGCTGCATCGACGATCACCGGTACACCGCGCTCATGGGCGACGCGAACCGTCTCTTCGAGCCCGATACCCTGTGGTAAGAACGGTGCTACTACGAAGGCAACACAGGCCGTGTTCTCGTTAATCGCGTCGTTGAGATCATCTGCCGTGGCTGAAACTTCCGATCCGTACTCGACTAAAGTTGCCCCCGCAGTAACGAATGCTTTGTCGTAGCGATTTCTGTGCCCTTTGAACAAGATGACTTCGTTCTTCATTCCGGTTGTATCTGGAAGCTGCTCGACGTTGTGTTCACTCTGACCAGTCATGCAAGCCGCGACCATGAGAACCTGAGCCGCTGAGCATCCTGCCGTCACCAGCCCCTGTTCGGCACCACACGCTAGTGCGACAACTTCGCCTGCTGCCCGGTTCAAGTGCTTGATATCGACGAACGCACTCGCAGCGTCGTCCATTGCTTGCAGCACCTCGGGTCGCATGATGGATCCGCCAAGTGCTGTAACCCAGCTCTGAGCATTAATAATGGGCGATACTCCGAGTTTCTTGTACACCTCGGGCCAAACACGACCGGTCATGCAGTTCCTCCACTTCGTATTGCGTAAATCCGCCAAAACGGATCAGGTAATCGAGGCGGAATTCTACAGACGAATCGGAAAGTTTGCGTGCCGAACGGGTTGAGGGGCTCGACTATGCGCCGAGAATGTCGATGGCGCGCTCGCGCAGCTGTCCACAGCCGGCGTTAATGTCGATTCCCTTTTCCATACGAAGGGTCGAAGGAATACCGTACTGCTTCAACCCGCCCTGGAACTCCTTCGCCGCCTTCAAGTCGGTTCGTTCGAACGGACCTTCTTTGGTCGGATTTACAGGAATCAAGTTCACGTGGCAGTGCAGTCCGTTCAGTAGCCTGCCGAGTTTCTGGGCCTGTTCGACGGAATCGTTCTGCTCTTTCAGCAGGACATACTCGAAGAATATTCGGCGCCCGGTCTTATCAGCGTACTTGTGGCATGCTCGAATCAGATCCTCGACCGGGTACCGTTTGTTGATCGGCATGGTCTGCGACCTGGTGTTGTTATCGGGTGCATGAAGCGAAATCGCAAGGTTGATCTGAAGTTCTTCGTCGGCGAGTTCGAGAATCTGCGGGATTAGCCCAACGGTCGAGACCGTAATATGCCTCGCACCGATGTTCAATCCCTGCCCATCGTTCAGTACCCGAATAGCCGCCACCGTGTTCCTATAGTTGGCGAGTGGCTCGCCCATACCCATGAACACAACGTTCGTAACGCCCTGTAGTTCGCCCTTGGTGCGTTTACCTTCGGTCATCTGAGCTTCGTCTTCGGCGTAGGCGATTCGCTGCATTTCGATCACCTGAGCAACGATTTCGCCAACGGTAAGGTTTCGGCGTAGGCCTTGCTGACCAGTAGCGCAGAACGTGCAACCGAGCGCACAGCCTGCCTGTGTCGAGATGCAAGCTGTCTTACGATTTCGTCGGTGTCCGTCTGATTCGTACCGCATCATCACCGTTTCGATCAGTTCGCCATCACGTAGACGGTAAAGCGCTTTACTTGTCGTCTTGTCCGCCGAAGTCAGGTACATCGCCTGTTCGAGAGTTGAGATCGAATATTTATCGGTAAGCGACTTGCGGAACGGCTTGCTGAGAGTCGACATATCTTCGAAGCTCTCGGCGGTTTCGTTGTAGATCGATCGCCACAGTTGATCGACGCGGAATTTCTTCTCACCCATTTCGAGCAACGTCGACGTGAGCCTGTCGCGGGAGAGTTCGAGTATTGAAGGGAGCTTGGCAGGCGCAGTTGAAGCGTCGTCAGCCGGTGGCTCAGGAGAAGTAGGCGAAGGAGTTGTCATGGGGAGGAAATCACTGGGTAAACGTTAAGTTTAGCAACGGAAGCCGAGAATGGAAGCATGACATTGCGACTACGAGTGCCTAAACTCGGTTTGTGACCACTAACCCTCGCATCGTAGCCAAACCAAACGTAGAGCCAAACTTCGACGGCAATCTTGAAGAACGGGCACTTGCACGCTTAATCGCCAACCGGCGGACTGGATACGATCCCTTCTACGAGTATGACTATGAATACTCAATCCCATCGCAAGGTCGCTATCACTGGCAATGGTTCTGGGATTCGTGCTTTCACGTCATCGCCCTGGCACGTCTTCACCCGGCAATGGCCGTCGCTGAGCTCGATTCGCTTCTCAAACCGCAAAAAGAAGATGGATTCATTGGCCATCTGACCTATTGGGGCAGGCGCGGTGCTGTCATGAGCGCAATCTACGGTCAGAGCCGATTTGGGGAGTGGAGGCGCCGGCACTCAGGAATGATCCAACCTCCCGTTCTCGCACATGCGCTCGAAGAACTCTGGCTACAGACGGGTGATTCGAGCGTACTTACCTCTTATCTAAAGAAAGTTCGAGCGTTCTACGACTGGCTGAGCATAGAGCGCGACTCTGATGGCTCGGGCTTGATCGGAATCGTGTCTCCTTACGAGGCAGGGACCGACAATAATCCGTCGTTCGACCGTGCGCTGGGTCTATCGAATCCAAGTCGAATGGGAATCCTGTGGGCCAACCGTAAGCTCGACTGGTACAACATCATTCGAGGTAAAAATTTTGACTACAGAACGTTAATCGAAAGGGATCGCTTCGTTGTGATCGATCCTTTTATGAATGCTGTGTACGGGGATGCGTGGTCGTCGCTGGCTCGAATGCACGAAGCTGCAGGTGATGTCGAAGCAGCTTCTTCGGCAAAAGCGCAGGCGGTGAAAACGACCGCAGCGCTAAACGACCGATGCTGGGATGCCGAGCGAGGTCACTACGTTTATCTGCACGGAGCGGATCAAACGCCAGACACGACGCTCTCTGTAGGGGCGATATTTCCTCTGATACTCGATGGAACTCCGAAAGACCGTATTGCAAGCGTCGTTGAGCGCTATGTCACGAACCCGAAGCACTTCTGGCGGCCGTTCCCGGTGCCAAGCGTCGCCGCTTCTGAGAGTTCGTACGACGCGGAAAGCGAATCCATGATCTGGCGGGGTCCCATCTGTATGAATCTGAATTGGCTGCTGGCGAGGGGATTGAAGTCGCACGGCTACTCAGAGGAGGCAGGTATCATCGCTGATCGCTCAAAAGAGGCAGCGTTTAAGGATTTCCGGGAGTTTTATTCGCCCGAGACGGGTCGTGGCATGCGTGGCACCAAATTCGGTTGGGCTACAGCTGCCGTAGCAATTGACGCATGAATTTCAGAATTTCAAAATCGATAAGCACTTATTTCATTCTGTTAACGTTGCGCAACTAATCTTGAATGCGTGACAGTTAGCACATCGCAACTAAGCTCATTTGTGGAGTAATGAATGGCCCTCAATGACACCGACCTTCTATCTCAGGAAGGATCGGCCGAAAATATCCTGAAGTTTGATGACATCGAACCGGTGCTTGAGGCGCAGGATCTTTCCGTTGCCTACGGCGGGAACACGGCCATTAGTAATGTCGCGATACAAGTGCCTAAAAACAGTGTCGTATCGCTCATCGGACCTTCAGGTTGCGGTAAGAGCACACTGCTCCGCTGCTTCAACAGGATGAATGATCTTATTCCGAGCGCGACCGTCAAAGGCACGGTTAACTTTGCAGGTCAGAATATTTACGCCGCAGATGTGGATCCTACGGAAATCCGTTTTCGAATCGGCATGGTTTTCCAACGACCCAACCCGTTTCCGAAAAGCATTTACGAAAACGTAGCGTTCGGTCCTCGTATAAATGGAATAACCGGCGATCTCGATGAAGTAGTCGAAACTTCTTTGCGGAGAGCTGCGGTGTGGGACGAGGTCAAAGATCGACTGAGCGATAGCGGTCTCAGCGTTTCAGGTGGTCAGCAGCAACGAATATGCATTGCGCGAGCGCTCGCCGTGAATCCGGAAATTGTTCTGATGGACGAGCCGGCTTCCTCTCTCGACCCGATTTCAACTCAAGCGATCGAGCAGCTGATTCAAGAACTTTCTAATGAGGTGACGATTGTTATCGTGACCCACAATATGCAACAGGCGACCCGAATTTCCGATTACGCGGCCGTAATGATGGCCGGTGAGGAGCGGGTCGGCCGAATGATCGAGTACGGAACCAATGCGCAGGTATTTGGCAATCCGAAAGACGAACGAACTGAAGCGTACGTAACCGGTCGCATTGGCTAGCGCCGGACAGGGGTAGACTGTACCGATCATGAACGAGCAGGGCAACATAATTTCAAGGAGTCGGCAAGATTTCGACCGCGAGCTCGGGAGACTCGAGGCCGAACTCATACTAATGAGCGGTCTTGTCGAACAGGCCATATTCAATGCGCTCAACGCACTGAAAAACCGCGACATCGAACGGTCGCAAACGGTCATCGATGAAGACGATCACATTGATGAGACAGAGTTGGAAATCGAACGCTCGTGTGTCGAGTTAATCCGACGAGAGGCTCCGATGGCGGGTGATCTCAGGCGAATTATCGCCTCACTTCACATCGCCGGTGAACTGGAAAGAATCGGCGACTATGCCGAGGGAATTGCGAAGATCAGCATCACGATGGGTAGCCAGCCCTCTCTGAAGGAGCTGATCGATATTCCGAGAATGGGCGACATGGCGGTGAGCATGCTGAAGCGATCGCTTGAGGCATTCATCAGTCGAGATGCCGATTTCGTACGCAATCTGAGCGTTCAACTCGAGAAAGACGACGATGAAGTCGACGATCTCTACGCCAAGGTTCAGGCTGATCTTATGAGCCTCGTAAAGTCCGATCCAGATAACGCTGAGCGTGCAACCTACCTGATGTGGGTTGCTCACAATGTTGAACGTGTCGCCGACCGTGCGATGAACATCGTGGAGCGCGCTCTCTATCAGGCGACGGGCGAGTTGGTCAGCGGCACCACCCAGATCGAAACCTCTCCCGAATAGCCGCGTGCGGCTTTTTCTGGGGTTGGGCGTGGGTTTCTGATTTGTAGCGTCACGGGGTAGGTGTTGTTTGGCCCCACAGTCACATCGTACTGTTGTCATGCTGAACTAGATTCAGTATCTCGTGCACCCTTAACCGTCGAACCTACCTGCCAGCAACGGTTCTCCTACACCTTGATCCTCTACTTGAGATCCTGAATCTAGTTCAGGATGACGGTGCGGCAGGCGGCGCTAATACAGCGCGGCGCCTGCTATCGATACGAAGGATGTGTCTGCTTCATCGGCCTGGCACTGCTGGTATCCATTCCAATCGCCTTCTGTCGCACCAGATGCCCAGAGCGTCATGTAAATCGGGGCGAGTCCGCATATTTTGTTGCTGTCTGCGTTGTTCTTGATTAGTTCGAAGAACTGCGTCCTGTCACCGCTTGTTATCGCGTTCATCAACCGTTCGTCATCCGCCTGTACCCGTTTGCGATGGTCGGAGTCGGACGACATTTCCTCGGCGTCACCAAACGCAGGACCCACGTGTGCCAGATCGGCAGCTGCGATAAAAACCGTCCTGCGCTGGGTTGCTACTTCCTTGAGTAGTTTGATGGCGGCGGCAATTTGGGGATGCTCGTCGGGATTTGGTGCGTCTTCCATAATGTGTCGCCCAAACGACCCACACAGTATTGGAAGCATTTTTGCCTTTGAACCACCGGCAAGCCGGTGCAGCCAAACGGTTGCCAACTCTATCGAGTGTTCATTTACGTGGTTGAATTCATCCGCAAACGGATGATCGTCGACACCGTCATCCGTCGACAGGATTCTTGCCAGCTCATCGACCAACTCCACGTCAGTTTCGAGCGTGCCAATCGGTGTTTCGTAGTTCTGACCAGTCAGCGTTAGCCGTGGTCCATCACCGTTGTGATCTGTGCCGAAAACGACGAATAACTCGACGTCGTTGAGCTGCCCCCGCACCTGTTCCCAGATCATTCCGTAAGAATCGCCGCCGCGCTCGAAATCGATGTGCGGCGTGATGATCGCCTTTAGCTCACCGGATCTAAGATCACCAGACGGCTGTTCAACGTTCATGTACGGGAACGCAAAGCCATCGAGATACCCTCGAAGATCGTCTGTACTCCCCGGGTACGCACGATCCGCCAGTGCGGGTTTTCGGGACGGTGCTTCCCGATATTCGTCCAAGCGCCGTTGCATCTCTTCGCCGAACCTACCGTTCGACAGCAATAGCATTTCATCCAACTGACTCAACAAATTATCAAGAAGCTCTTGCGGTACTGGCTGTGCGCCAAGAGCAAGTGCTGCTTCGATAATCTCCTCGACAGTGTTCGTTCCGTCTACGTTCTGGAGATACGGTCCGAGCGGAACAGGGACCAGCAGCGATTTATCGCTGAGCTGACGAGGGTCCTTTAACAAGAAGAAGTCGCTTCCCTCGTGAGAGATGCGACTTACTTCGACAGGACGTAGTTGAGGGCGATCTGGAATATCTGGCAAATCTGAGCCGGGACTAGTGGTCATACGCATAGTTTAGCGTTCCACTCGACAGGCTCAAAATCTGACTAATTCCTTGCGAACGCGGATGATCCACCTATTACCAACTCAGGAAATGGTGTGTGCTCTCGGAACAACGAACGCTCCGCCAATTCACTGAGCGAGATCACAGGGCCATCATCCTCTTCAGTGACAGGCACAGGCGCAGCTCCGCCGCGCTGAACAATACGGTGAACCGTTCGAGTGCTTATCGCAAAACGCTTCGCAATCTCAGCTACCGGGATTTTTGCCTCACGTAGCTGGAAGATTTCGCCATCACGTGTTCGGCGGCTCTCGCGCTGCAACCATCCGGGATCGTCGTACTTACAAAGCGACAACGGACAACTCAAGCAACTCAACGAAACGTCGCAGCCATCATCCTTATAACGCGTGTTTTCTGGCAATGTGTCAGATCGGACCGTAGCCAGAGTAACGGGGATCACAGGACCAATCGTCATAACCATAGAAGAGCCTCCGAATAGAGCAAAAACTAGAATCGTAAAAAAGGAAAGGAATGAACTTAGACAGCCGCCGTAGCGGACCAGTTCAGTTGGCGTGAGAAGTGAATTCCACCGGAACGCCCCGACAGATTTTTTGATCGCTCTCGTTTGAAAATCGAGTTTGCGTACTCAGACCCCGGGCTGTTTGGAACACCGAACATCACCGTCGTAAGCTCAATAGAAGTAGTACGCGGAAGCACACGCTGGTCGTACCACGAGGCACTAATCCTGTGTGCTGCAACAATCTCGATAAGCGTGTCGGGCGAAGCACTCCGATCTGCGACCGGCATGTCCACGCTCACGAACGTGTGCTTGGCCTTACCCATACGAATAGAACGTGAGCCGTCTGGACGCCAATCCTCACTCGCCCCAGAACTCTCGAAACCCTTCACAAGTGCGAGCATTGCCGGGTACGTGTCACTAAGAAATGAGGGTGAAACCGTGGCGGAAACCGATCCCTTATCGCGGTTTATAAACAGGAGAAGCATTCGTAACCGAGTCGAAAACTCCTGTGCGCTTTCACCGTGAGCAAGATCGACCGTAATAGTCGACGATCCGTGACTCGCACGATTCGTAACGCTCTGAACGATCTGAGCCCACGCTGCGTTCAGGTCGTGAACTGCGTTCGCTCGAGAAATACCGGTATCCAAATGCGTTGGTTCCAAACTAACGGAACTTTCCGGTGTGACGATCGCTGTAGCTGTCGGACTCATCTTGACCTCTTCAGAACTGTGTATCGCTCGCCTTATCAGAACGATTGTTCTACTGTAGAACATCTGTTCTAATTAAGTCAATATAACGGTGGCACGTTTAGCGTTAGTCGCGCTCGTGACAAAATCACTCGGTTCCGAATCTCCTACTCCCGGCCCCTTCCGATCCGGAAGGGGAGAAGGCCCGACTGGTCGCACGTGGCGATCTCCTCAATCTCAAGAGCTCAAGTCCTCTCCATTAGGGAGAGGATTTCGGTGAGGGGGGACGAGGGTGCGGTGTTGGGCGGCTGCGAACGTTAACTCTTTGTCTACGTTCGCATTCCCCCTCAACACTTCGACAAGCTCAGTACATGCCTAACCTTCTCCCTAATGGAGAAGGAACAAGGAGGTCGAATGACTCTCTAAATTCGCCAACTTCGTTTTTTGCCACAGAGTTCCTTGACCAAGCCCCAAATCGGCACTAGGTTGAACATCGCAACACATCGCCACGCCTCATCACCTCAACCAATCAGGATCACAACGCTCATATGAACGCAGAAATCGTCTCTATCGGCTCGGAACTGCTGCTCGGTCAGATCGTCGACACCAACGCTTCGTGGATCGCACAGCGACTCGCCGAAAGCGGGGTGAATCTGTTCTACAAAACGACCGTCGGAGACAATATGGATCGAATGGTCGACATTCTCGACCGGGCACTCGACCGCTCAGACGTCGTGATCACAGGCGGCGGAATCGGCCCTACCCAGGACGACCTCACCCGCGAAGCAATTGCCAAAGTAACCGGACGAGAAGTAGTAACCGATCCTGAATCTCTAACGGAACTGCGGGAACGATTCCAGAAGCGCGGCTTCATCCTTACCAAGAACAACGAACGTCAGGCGCAAATCCCGAGCGGCGCTATCGTGGTGAAGAACCCGAACGGAACTGCCCCGGCGTTCATAGTTGAAACCGATCGTGGCGTGACGATCAGCCTTCCCGGCGTGCCGTTCGAGATGAAGTGGTTAGTCGAAAACGAAGTGATCCCCTACCTTCGTGAGAAGTACGGTCTCACCCAGATGATCCATTACCGCATCCTTAAAGTTGCCGACATTGGGGAGAGTGCGGTTGACGATCGCATCGGGCATCTGATCGCTGAATCGAGTAACCCAACTGTTGGTGTGCTCGCTCACCCGGGTCAGGTCGACGTTCGTATCGCCGCACTAGCCGAGAGCGTCGAAGAAGCCGATACGCTAATCGACGTTATAGACGTAGAAGTACGAAAGCTGCTCGGCGACAACATATTTGCGGTAGACGACGAGACAATCGAATCGGTCGTTGGCGATCTCCTTACGAAAAACAACGCTACTGTTGCCACGTGCGAGGATCTCAGCGGCGGAGCGGTCGCTTCAGCAATTCAAAAGGCCGCAGATTCATCATTTCTACAAAGTTCGATCGTAAACTCAAACGAAGCTCTCGAGCAGATTGCTCGAGCGGGCGGTGAAACCCCACCGTTTGCCGATGGGGCCACGCGTGCAGCTGCACTCTCTCGTGCCATAAAGAAATCAACAGGTGCAACGTACGGAATAGCTGTTCACGGTGCCGAAGAGGGCGATCAGCGAGCTGTGAATCTTGGGCGTGGCGAGACATATATTGTCGTTTCAGGTCCAAACGGAGAACGAACTCGCCACGTGCGTTCAGCTGGACGAGGCGGACCCGACCGACAACGAGCAGCGATGGGTGCGTTGAGTTTGTTCAGGCGCGAACTACTCGGTCTTCCCGAGTAGGCCTCGTTTAGTTTGGCGCTCTGCGATCGGAGTGCCGTACATAGGACGAAAGTGCCCGGTTATAGAAATGCAGCGGTAACGATATGGGTTTAATATTGATACGAGTGATGGCACGGCACCAATTCGTTTATGACCCAAGATTGGGTCGGAGTACTTCGAGATGTTTCGCCAAAAGACCGTAATTTTCCTGGCTCTTTCAGCCATCATGGCAATTGCCATTGCATGTGCCGCCGCCGCTGAGCCAACAGCAACACCGGTGCCACCGACGTCAACGCCTATTCCAACAGCAACGCCAATTCCGACGCCTACTCCGTTTCCTGTTGTTCCGATTGAAGTCGACTGGCAGGCGAACCCAGTCGGATTCTTAGAATCACTACCTGCATCAGAGGCTTCATGTGCCGCTGATGCTTTGGGCGGACGTGAACGAGTTCTGTCAATGCTGGAATCGAAACTAGGTGATGAGCGCCTTACTCCGGCCGAAGCCGAGGCACTCGACGCGTGTCTAAGCGACGAAACTATTCGGGCCATCTTTATCGGGGCTCTTTTTCGTGGAGCCGGTTCGCTGAGTGACGAAACTGTCGTGTGTATCGGCGAGAAAATCGGCGGCATGTCAGCAGCAAGCCTCTTCCTCGACGAGCCAGCAGCCGATGTGATCATCAGCTCGCTTCAGGGTGTCTTCTGCCTGAATCACGATGAGCGGGCTGCGGTATCGAGTAGTGAAGCGATGTATGGCTTCGGTGAACTCGGTGGCATTGATGCTCTTGAATGTGTCGTAAATGGCGTGGGACCAACAGGTCTTGAAGATCTCATGGCCCTGGCTTCAGCCGATGGCATCGACTTCACTGCAATCGGCGATCTTCTACCGTTAGCGGTTGAATGTGGCGTAATCGAGGACGAGTCATTCGAAGAGCTTGGCGTATCTGTCGATCAGATCGGATGCATGCTCACCGAACTCGGCGAAGACGGTATGGCGCTACTCGACCCAACCGGTGTCGAGCCCGACATTTCCGATCTCAGTGGCATCTTTGCTGCACTCGGCACCTGCGGAATCGAGATAGAGGACCTGCTTGGGAGCGACGCTTTGCCGATCGACCCGGGCGCTTTGATCGATCCGCCAGCTCCAGTTGAGACGGCCGAGATCCCACCCGTGATCATCGAACTCCCTGACTCGCTTCCCGAAGACTTGGCCGATCTCGATCTTCCCATTACGGAGGAGCAGATCATTTGCCTAACAACCGAAATTGGTGAGGACGAAATCAACAACCTGCTCTCAGGTGGAGTACCAGATCTAAGCCTGTTTGGAGCTCTAGTAACATGCGAAATTGATCTTGCGGTCTTGCTCGGCGGTTGATACTTCGTCTGTCGTGAGTGCGAACTAGTTCGGGTATTCCGCAAAGATTCGCACCACGATGACGGGCATCGATGCGAGCAGCAAGATCGCTATCACCAAACGCATTGTGTTCGGGTTCACCCTGCCCGTTTGCTTTGCGCCGATAAAACTTCCGATCATGCCGGTAGTACCCATTACTGCAAGCACCGATACGTCGAAATTCATACTCACGGCGTGACCCATAAATCCGAATATGCCGGCAAGCACACCGATGGCATTATTCGTACCAACTGCGTAGCGAGGTCCCATACGGAGCACGTTGATCAGCACAGGAATTCGCAAAAAAGCCAGAATGAGACCGGAAGCTCCAGCGACGATGCCAATTACCAGTCCAACTACGCCATACAGCAACCGAGAACGAAGCTTCAGCGACACGCCGTGCGGTGTGACATTCGTACTGTCGTTAGCCGCTGATTGACGAGCGGATCGGCGTCTCTTCCGCCACTGCCAAAACGTAGTCGCTGCAGAAATCGCTTGAAGTGACCCGATCCCCGCGAGCAGAATCCACACTCGCACGTCGTCGGCAAACAAGCCGCCCAGCAACGAGCCGATAATCGTAGGCAATCCGATCACCAATACTACTCGCCCAATCACCCTGCCCTCGCGCCAGTGAGGCCAGGATGCAGCGGTTCCACCGAGTATCGATACTCCAAGGTTCGTACCTGCAGCCACAACCGGGTTGAATCCCATCAACAACAACACGGGATACCGTATTGCGCCCAGCGCAAGCCCGACCATCCCCGCGAAGACCCCCAACACAAAAGTGAATCCACCAAGAATTATCAGCTGAACTGGCGTCGCACCCAGCGGAAACAGATCAGTCATTTACAGGAGTAGGCAATTGGTTGGTAAGCGGTTGAAACACTATTCAGGTGAGCGTAGAAGCAGCAAGTGTAGCGCCCGGTCAGGTTCACTCTCGATACCCAAAAGCAACTTTTTACATTTGTCTTATCCGACAAATTAGAGTCGCCAAGATCACGCCTCTGCATACTTGCCCAATGCTAGACTGGCGACCTACTCGATTTCATCTAGCAATTCCGCTGATGCGAACACGATAATTAGCCTGATGCTCATGGCGTAGATTTTTTTGGCAAAGGAACAGACAACGATGAAAAGCAGAGCCGCTATTTACGTCGGACAGGGCAAAGAACTGGTAATCGACGAGGTCAACATCCCCGATCCACAACCCGATCAGGTTGTAGTGAAACTATATTCAAGTGGTGTGTGCCATTCACAGCTCCACCAAATGCACAACCCCGAGACACCAACACCGGGGCTCCTTGGACACGAAGGATTCGGTGTCGTTACGCAGATCGGTTCTGATATCACCCACCTCAAAGAGGGTGATGCTGCGATAGTTACATGGGTTCCACGCGAGCCGGTTCAAGGCCGCTGGAAGGCACCTTCGGCTGGAGTCACGTGGAATGAAGAACCGCTCGACGCTGCGACGTATACATGGGGCGAAGACGCCATCGTATGGGGTGGCTACGCTGTCAAAGTAGACGACGATGCCCCGCGCGACCTTTCTTCAATCGTCGGGTGCGCTGTGCTCACCGGAGCCGGTGCCGTAACGCATACAGCCAAGGTTCGACCCGAAGATTCGGTTGCTGTTTTTGGCGTAGGCGGAGTTGGAATGTCGGCGATCATGATGGCGGCGGTGCTTCAGGCATACCCGATCATCGCGGTCGATATCGACGATGATAAGCTCGAATTCGCAAAGCAGTTTGGTGCGACCCACACGGTTAACTCCAGCAAGGTCGATCCTATTGAAACGATCATCGAAATGACTAACGGCGGGGTCGACTACGCATTCGACGCCATCGGACTTCGCATCACGAGCGAGCAGATTCTCCCGGTAACAAAAAGCGGTGGTTCAGGAGCCGATAACATCGGTGGCATGGCTGTTCTCATCGGTATGCCGGGCCCCGAAATGACGTTGTGGCCGGGGCACTTTATGTTCCACCAGCGGCAGTACCGTGGATCGCTCGGCGCTACCTATGCTGATAAAGATTTCAACATGTACTTGCGCCTCTACAAAGAAGGCAAACTCCCGCTCGATAAGTTGGTAACCAAGCGATACAAGCTTGATGACATCAACGAAGCGTGCGACGACCTACAAAGCGGCAAAATTCTAGGTCGCGCAATCCTCGAGTACTAAGAGATTCCCGTAAAAATTGCAGTACAGAAAATTAGGTAACACCGGCGTAGACGTCTCACTCCTGAGCTACGGAACCGGTGGACCATCCCAGTTCGGCCAGAAAACAGGCGTCGATGACGCAGGGCGTGCGAGATTGATGAGCAGAGCGCTCGAACTCGGCGTGAACCTGTTCGACACTGCCGAAGCGTACGACGGTGCAGAAGAAATGCTGGGTCGTGCGATGCTGGGCCAGAAGCGTGACTCGTATCTGATCGCTACCAAGTGGACGTATCGATACCCGGATGGCCCAGCCACCGACCCCGAGCTTCCAGTTCGGCATCTGGAGCAGAGTCTCGAACGACTGAACACCGACTACGTCGATATTTTTCAGGTGCACGGCTTGTTGCCAGAGCACTACGACCAGTGGGCTGAAATTTTCATCCCGGTAATGCAACGACTTCAAGACGAAGGCAAGACACGCTTTCTGGGCGTGACCGAAATGCTGACGATGGACTCGAAGCACGACGGCATGGCATTGGCGATGCAGAAGCACCCCGATGTGTGGGATTCGGTGATGCTCAAGTACGGAATCATGAACCAGTGGGCGGCTAAGAACGCCCTCCCGGCGGCCGTTTCATCGTCGACCAGCGTTCTGAACATGGCACCGGTTCGACTCACCCTCACCCGACCCGAGAAGCTGAACGAACGCATGACTGAGTGGGGTGAAGATGCCGGCGGAAACGCCCTCGACTGGCTATCTGACGGTGATCCATCGACGCTAATTCGCAAGGGCTACCAGTTCGCCGCTGAGCCAGAATCGGTCACCACAGTGATCTCCGGCACATCAAGCATCGCCCATTTGGAGCAGAACGTCGCCGCCCTCGACGGCACACTCACCGACGAAGAATTTTCCAAGCTGAAAACGGCCTACGGGGATTCGGCTTCGTTGGATTAGGCGGGCTTCCCCCGACACAACTCCGACATCCCGACCGGAGCACAGTCCCGATTTTCATCGGGATAAACTTCGTGGAGGGATCGGAGGTGCCGCTTCAGTCCCTTCTCCCGGGGGAGAAGGTTAGGTTGAGGGTGGAATCTCCAGTTGGAACGATAGTTGAGAAGCAGCGATTTCTCCCTCACCCAACCGTCTCCCTAGGGAGAGGGCTTAAACAGCCAGATGACTCACCCATTCTCCAGTACGTTCACACCTATTGTGAAGAAAATCACGTAGCCCTCATATCCGGCCGTTTAATACCCCTCTGACACTCACGGTCGATGAAGACAATATAGATATCAACTAGGGCTGGCGAGTGACTCCACTCGCATGAAAGGAGAGCGTGATGTTTGCCAAGGTACTCATACCTATCGACAGTTCTGAGGAGTCTCGCACCATCGTGCGGTGGGCAGCCGGGCTCGCTAAAGCGACCAAGGCTGAAATAACACTGCTATCGGTGATCGATCCCGAAGAATTCCAAATTGTCGAAGCAACCGCAGCTGGAACACTTCGACGTGATGCAACGAAAGAGGTGATCGAAGAATTCGTGGCGAAGCGCAAGGTTGAACTCGAAATCGAAGCCAAAGAACTTCGCACAACTGGAATCGGAGTTGGTGCCAGGGTTGTAGCTGGGGCACCAGCCGAAATGATCGTTGCTGAAGCCAAAGCGATCGGCGTCGATCTCATAGCAATGTCGACTCGCAGGGAATCCGCGTTGGCTCGTGGGATTCTTGGAAGTGTGACCGACAGAGTATTGCACTCAACTGCCATACCTCTGCTGATTCTTCAACCTGAAGACATCACCGACGAAAGCATCGGAGCCGGATTCATTCGACACATCGTTGTCCCCCTCGACGGATCGGAACTTTCTGAAACGGCCGTTGGTCCTGCAACCGAAATTGCTCGAGCCACCGGCGCAGAAATCGTCTTCACAGAAGTTGTGAAGCTTCCTATCTACGGCATGGACATGGGTGGTGTTGGATTCGGAGCCGTTCACTCTGCCGAGGCGATGGACACTCAGATACAAGAAGAAGCCGCTGCTGAGTACCTGAAGGCTTTCGTCGAAAACGCTGAAACAGCCGGGATCAAGGCACGTGCTGAGGTTCGTGTTGGAAATCCGTCAATTCAGATAGTCGATGAAGTTGCAGCCGACGAAGGAAGCATCATCGTGATGGCAACTCACGGCGCAGGCGGAATCAAGCGATGGGTGATCGGAAGCGTTACCGACAAAGCGATCCGCTCTGCTCACCGACCTGTTCTGGTAATCCCGCCACAAGCGGCATAACAGTTCAGCTTCTCCCTCCCTTTACCGGGAGGGAGTTAGAGCATGTACTGAGCTTCGAAGTGGGTGGGTTCGTCTGGACAAGCTGTGATAGTCGAACCTGCCAGCCTTCCAGCTGACAACACCCACACCCTAACCCTCTCCCTGATAGGGAGAGGGAATACTCTTTTAATCGCTAACGATCGTGGCCGTTACCGTCGTCATCATCGTCGTCGTGATCCGAGCTCTGCTGTGCGTTGGGACTGTCGTTAAAGGTCGCTATCAGTCCCCGGATCAACTGCTCACGCTCGTTACCCGAAAGCACTCGGGATCCAGGCACGAGGTTGTAGTAGGTCGGGGGCATCTCGCCCTCCATCACCGATTCTGCAATTTCGTCGATCTCGTCGTTAGCCCATGACCATTCCGAGAAGTTCAACTCGTCACGGCCCTCATCGACGTGTTCCTGAGTCCACCACGATACGGGCGCGATTTTCGTATACCACGGCCAATAAGTTTCGTTCGAGTGACAGTCGAAGCATGCCCGCACAGCCAGATCACGGGTGATCGGAACGTCCCATTCTGGCTCTAAGATAACGGGCGGATTATCGTGGGATCTGCCGTACGGCACGATCTGAATTCCTACGAACACAACGAGTATCGCAAGGATTCCGTATTTAGCCACGCGCCTGACCATCTAGATCTCTCCAGTCAGCCCGTTAGCTCGCCTCTACTTGCACAACGATGCTACGCCTTGAACTGACGTGTAATCTACATTTGCATATTCTGAGACGCGGTTTTCAGGGCAATATGCCAACGACAACACCGCCGGTGGTCTTCACGGGCAGGAGCATTACGCAGTTGTACGACAGTCGGATCACAGTCACCGAACAAGAAATTCGTGACGCCTCGATTCTCATCGTGGATGATCAAGAAGTTGACGTTGCACTCCTCGAAAGTATGCTCCGACAAGAGGGCTACCACGATATCCGATCGCTCACAGACTCCCGACTGGTCGACGAAGCTTTTCTTGAATTTCAGCCCGATATTCTGCTGCTAGACATCCACATGCCTCACATCGATGGAATCGGTGTCATAGACAATCTAGTGAAGCTACCCGGCGGCGATATTCTCCCCATCATCGTGATCACTGACGAAGGCGAAAGGCCTGTTCGTCATCAGGCGCTGGAGGCGGGCGCAAGGGATTTCCTGGAAAAACCGCTCGATCCTTCAGAGGCCACGGCACGCATCAGAAACATTCTCGAAGCCAGGCTGCTGCATGATCGCCTGCTCAAACACGATGAAACAGTCGATGAACGGGTAAAGGAACGTATCCGGGAGCTTCAGGAATCGCAGCTCGAGGTTATTACCCGGCTCATGAGTGCAGCCGAGCACCGTGACGACGTTACTGGCGGGCACATAACCAGGATGAGCCTCATTACGAAAGCGCTGGCTCCGCATTGCGGGATGAATGAAGAGGAAACTCAGTTACTGTTCCACTCGGCCTGCATGCATGACATCGGCAAGATCGGCGTGCCAGACGAGGTTTTGAACAAGCCCGGTCCACTTGATGAAGAAGAGTGGGGTGTAATGCGGCAGCATCCGCAGTTCGGGGCTGAGATTCTCGCAAACGGTGGCTCACCGCTGCTGCGCATGGCCGAAAGAGTCGCTCTCTACCACCACGAAAAATGGGACGGTACCGGCTACCCAAAGGATCTCTCAGGAGAGGATATTCCGCTCGAAGCCAGAGTTTGTGCAGTTGCCGATGTGCTCGACGCGCTGATATCTCGACGTCCCTATAAAGAGCCGTGGCCACTTGACGAAGCACTTGATCAAATAAGGGCTAATGCTGGATCACACTTCGACCCAGCGGTCGTCGAACAACTCGATAAAATCAAGGATTCGATCACAGAGGTCTACGAAGACCAGAATTTATTCAAGACGTAGGGATTTTGAGTGCAAACCTACTGTCAGGCGAACTTAGATTTCTTCCCGTCAACGGTTTATGGTGCCCGGAACGCAATGAATTGTTCCTTCTCCCAGCGGGAGAAGGCTAGGTTGAGGGAGAATCGCCCAATGGCAGCTAACGCAAGGATGACGAACCTCGCTCGCAAATTGCGGCTCAATCAAACCGATGCTGAGAAAAAATTGTGGTGGTGTCTTCGTGAGCTTCGATCACAACAAATCAAATTCAAACGGCAAGTACCAATTTCTCCTTACATCGTCGATTTTTGTAACGAGCACAAGAAATTGATTGTTGAGATCGATGGCAGCCAGCATCAGCAATCGATCGCGTACGATCGCCGTAGGACTGAATTTCTTGAATTACGGGGTTACCGCGTTGTTCGATTTAACAACCTTGAGGTCTTAACAAATGTTGAAGGCGTTATCCAGCTGATTCTGGCAGAGTTGGACGGTGGTTGAGGTTGGCAGCTTCTCCCTCACCCAACCCTCTCCCGCTGGGAGAGGGCTTTCCTGCTCCCCTAACCCCTAAATCCCCATCTCGGTGTCGATTTCGTCTTGGAATTCTGACGAACGCCCCTCGGCAACACCTTCAACAGTAACTGGCTGACCGCTGGCTCCCGACTCCATCAGTGCATATGCAAGTGCGAGCGCATCCATGCCCTCTTGCGGGCCCACTTCAGGTTGCCCACCTGACTCAGCCGCCTGAACCATGTCCAGGTACTCGTACGCCAGAATCTTGGAGTCGATCTCGCGGAAATCCATCTCGTACGATCCGATTCGACGTGCACCGTCCCAGAGAACCGAAGTTGTGTCATCTAGTTCGAAGTCCGGAACTAGATCGAGCAGTGCATCGCCGGTAATTTCGGTGCCATTGTTGCGAACGATTCGTGGCGATTCGCCCGATCGACTACGTGGCCGATATAACGTTCCTTCGCTACCGGAAATTGTTGAAACCCCGAGCGATTGGCCGTGCGACGTATCGGTCATCATCAACTGTCCGATCGCACCCGACTTGAACCGAATCACGGCGAACGCCGAATCGACGGCCGTCTGCTCGACTTCGTCGCCAGTGGTGTATCCGTCTTCCTTACGATGGTCGTACATCGCTGCCAATCCCGGAGCCACTTCGTTCATTGGTCGAAGAGTCCGGCGGGGTTCGAATATCGAGGTTTCGGCGAACACGTTGTCGGCTCCGCCCATCAGGTACAGCAGCATGTCGGCGTTGTGCACCCCGGCATCGAGCGGCATACCGCCGGCTTGCTCTTTCTTCGCACGCCAAACGGTGCTGTGCATCACGGCCCCATCGGAACTGTGAGCGCCGATATCCAGTGCAAAATACGGTGTGCCTATCGCCCCGGCATCTAGCAAGGCGCGGGTTAATCGGTTCATTGGATCACGCCGATAGTTCTCAGCGACTGCCAGAACTTTGCCGGTTGCCTGCGAGGAGTCACGCATCAAGCGGCACGCCTTCAGCGTAAGGCCCATCGGCTTTTCAGTGATTACGTGAAGACCCGCCTCCATCGCTTTGATGGCAAAAATGTGGTGCATAGGCGTGCTTGTCACGATGTCCACACCATCGAGATCGGCCTGAGCGATCATCTCGTCGAAGTCGGTGTAGATGTCGGGGCGTTGACCGGTCGCATCGCCGATTTCGTCAGCAACGGTTCCGGCCACATCGGCATGAACATCGCACACCGCAGACATCTCGACCGTATCGAAATACTTGCGAAGCTCAATGTATCCATGGGCGTGCCTACGCCCCATACCACCACAGCCCACGAGCGCAATCTTGAAGGTCAATTTTCTTTTCTCTTTTTACTGGATCAGTTGAAGCTAACGGACGAACACTTACGGCAGCATGTCGACAAGTGGCTGAATGTTTTTGGGTTCCCCTTTGAAATCGATTCCCAAATCATGAACGATCTCGACAATCTTGTCATTGAACGGCGTTGGCACACCAACCTTTTTACCGATGTCCGACACAAGCCCGTTCAGGTAATCGATCTCGTTACGTCGGCCTTTTCGTACGTCCTGGCCGAACGACGGCACGCCGCCAACTCCGCCTTTTTTGCCTGCCTCGACAAACGCCGCCTCGACCTCTTCAACATTCCGCCCCTCTGCGGCATCGATAATCAAGTCCGCAGGAAGCTCAAGCACAGATGACAACTTGATGCCCTGAGCCTGTGCTACTCGCGCTACTTCGGCTCCCAGCTGGATTCCGATTCGAAGAGGGTCGAGTTCCGAGCGCACTTCAGTGGTGCCGTACCCACTTACGCCTGAGAGTGCATTTGCCATGCAGTTGACCATGAGCTTCGACCAGCGGCTGCCCCAAAGGTCACTGGAAAATTCGGTGTCGGCGACCGCGCTCATCACTTCAACGAGCTCGCGAGCCCTGGGGGTGTCCGATCCATCATGCTCAGCGATTTTGAAGCCGAGAGCGTAGTTATCGGTTCGTATGCCACGCCCCGGCTCCCATGCAGCAGCGCCGATCGTGATGATGCAGCCGAGCGAACGTTCCACTCCGGCAACGGCCGCCATTCGCTCGTCGTTGATCCCGTTCTGGAAGTCGACGAATATGCCGTGGTCGGGATCGACGTAACGGAGCATGAGCGTTGTCGCCCACTCGGTGTCGTACGACTTCACTGCAATGAAGGCTGCGTCGAACGGCACGGTTTCGTGCTGCAGCTCGTTGATGTGAATCGCCTTCGGGTGAGTGAGGAATTCATCTTCCTGCGTCTCGACGATCAGCCCGTCGGCCTTGATCTTCTCGATGTGCTCCCACCACTGGTCGATAAGCGTTATATCGTGACCCGCTTTCGACAGCAGCCCACCAACAACGCTCCCAATACCGCCGGCACCCATAATCCCAATTCGCATTCGTACATCACTCCTCAATTAACCGAGGCGTTAATCAAAATCGCCCCCACAACAAACATGTTTTATGGGGGCGAAGTGTACGCGCTCTTCGAAGGAGTTGGGGTAGTCGTCTGTGCAATAGTCGAACGACTCGCAGCTTAACGTCGACATCCCCCCTCACCCAAACCCTCTCCCTAATGGAGAGGGCTTCTTGAACTGCCAGGAAGATTTGGTTATTAGCGGCACCATCACCTAACGTTCTTCATTCCAATTCCTTCTCCATTAGGGAGAAGGTTAGGTTGAGGGCCTCTCGAAGCTCACGCCCTGTTCCTTCTCCCTCAGGGAGAAGCTTAGGTTGAGGGGGAATGCGAGGGGCGGGGACGA
>Ga0114999_10000672_pt1 | contig 49985 bp, 53 predicted proteins | sample ArcticOcean_MG_C_3_FD_89820 | JGI IMG/M metagenome (GOLD analysis project Ga0114999, IMG submission 89820) | Marine microbial communities from western Arctic Ocean - ArcticOcean_MG_CB8_126 | ecosystem: Environmental > Aquatic > Marine > Oceanic | place: Arctic Ocean: Canada Basin | collected...
CATAAGTACGCGACGGCGATGCTGTGGTTCGGTGACATCGCCGAGGTGACGGCTATGGTGACCCAGACCGACGACTTCGTACATGAGACGCCCGCGGCGGCCACGTTCCGATTCACCGAGGGCCAGCGCCTCGGGATCGTCGACTACACCCACCACCCGGGCCTCACGATCTGCGGACGACACACGACCGTCGATGAGTTCTTCGAGATCCACGGCAGCGACGGGGTGATCTGGGTGACCCAGGGGCAGGCGGAGATGAACAATCTCCCGCCAGTCATCCTCCACACCAGCAACGGAAGCGAAGAGTTCGAGGTGCCCTCGGACTATGCGCTCAGCTTCGATGGTGCCGCAGCCGACTTCGTCGACGGGCTGATCGAAGGGCGGCAGCCGCGCCAGGATCTCGCGACGGCGCGCCGCGTCCTCGAGGTCTCGCATGCCGTCTACGAGTCAGCGCGTACCGGGCGCGTCGTACGGATGCCAACGCGCAGCTCGGCGCAAGGCCTCGTTAGGTGAGCTGGAAGATCAGAGCGCTACCGCCGAGGTAGAGGCCAACGAGCATCGCCGCCTCGAAGGTGAAGAACCGTCCGGGCCGGCCTCGTCCCTGTGTCACCAGCGCGATGATGACGACCGCCGTCATCAGCATCGCGACGAGCGCAGTGAAGATGTGGACCGACGCGACCACTTCCCAGACCGCGCCGTCGGTGTAGACCACGTCATCCACAAACAGAATGAAGCCCATGTTGAAGAGGTTGCTGCCAAGCACGTTGCTGATCGCCAGCTCCGGCGCGCCGATGCGAATCGCGGCTATCGAGGCGGCGAGCTCCGGCAGCGAGGTGCTCAGCGCGAGAAACTGAGTGCCGACGAAGCTGCGCTCGAGGCTGAGTTCCTCAGCGAGGCCGTCCCCAACGTTGGCGAGCCAGATCGCGGCCACCACGACGGTAGTCGCGGACGCGCCGTAGACAACGAACGCGCGCTGCATCGAGGTGTCGGGCTCGGGCTCGTCGGAGGTGTCCTCGTTGCCCTGCTCCGACTTGTAGAGAATCCACATCGACGCCACGAACGCGGCGAGAATCACGATCGATAGCGGGCTGATGAAGCTACCCGAGGCGAAGTCGAGTTCCTGGTGCAGGAAGATCGAGGCAGCCGCCAGACCAATCACAAGGACGCCGAGGCCGGCGATGAGGACGGCGCCCGCGCTGACACGGTTCAGCAGCGGTCCGTTGCGCCAGAAGAAGTCCAACAGCCCAATAATCAGCAGGTTGAAGACGTTGCTACCGAAGGCATCGCCCGCCGCGAGGTCCGGCTCGTCCAGCCAGACGATCGAGCTGACGCCCGTACCGAGTTCAGGCAGCGAGGTCGCCGTCGCGAGCATCACGACGCCGATGAAGGTGCGACCAAGCCCGGTGCGGATTGCGATTACGTCAGCGCTGCCCGCCATGAACGTGGCCGCAAAGAGGATGATCCCCGCAGCGGCAGCGAGCTGAACCCAGAGGAGGGTTGCGTCCAACGGGTCCCCGTTCCGAACCCGATGTTCGACGATCGCGGTCTGGCTGCCGGTGCCTCCTCACTTGTAGCGGGGTCTGGCGGTGGGCGCCAGCAAAAAACGGTGCCTCGAGGTTGTTAGGCGATCGCCGCACGGATCAGGCGGGTCAGCGAGCGCGTGGCTCGGCCATGTTCGAGGAGGCGGTCCTCGGACTCGGCCACCACGAAGACTGCCTCGTTGAGTGCGCCGGAGAGCAGGTGGCGAGCATCTCGAGGTCTGCGTCCCCGAGCAGCCCCGCCGCCTCGCAGCCGTGGAGGCCCTCGATCAGGAAGCCAACGCCGAACTCGTCATCGATCGCGCGCCAGGCCGACCAGCCGAGGACCGCTGGTCCATCGACGAGCGCGATTTGGCGAAGCTCGTCATCGATCGCGACATCGAGGAACGCCGCAGAACCGGCGAGGACGGCATCCAGCGACATCGTCGAGTGCATCCGCGCGGGCCTCGATGCGCTCGACGATGTCGCGCTCGACATCACGGATGACGGCCTCGAAGAGGCCACGTTTACTCCCGAAGTGGTAATACAGCGCGCCCTTGGTGAGCCCGGCCTCGCTGCAGATCCGCTCGACCAACGCCTGCGCATAGCCGCGGCTTCCAAACTCGACTCGCGCGTGGCGCGTCAGCGTCGCCACCGTGGCGGCGGTCCACTCGGCGTTAGTGCGCGACGCGCGACGCCGACCTCCGATTGGTTCGGGCGTCAGACTACCGCCCGCGCTCGCGCTCACCGCAGTCCGGCGGCCAGGCGCAGGCGCGCCTTCTCGTCATCGTCGAGCGATCTCCAGTCACCGTCACGCAACGCGCCCGCCAGCGAGCAGAGGTAGTGACAGAGCGGCAACCTGTGGTTCGAAGCGCCGGCGAGCCGACGATAGACCTCGGGCGGGCCGAGGCGCTTCAACGTCGAGTGGTCTTCGACGCCAACTTCAGACAACTTTCGAACGATCGTCGATCCGAGGTTCGTTTGCCGTTCAAGCGTCATCGCTCGGTCGGGGTGCTGCCAACGTAGCCAGCGGCATATTCCTCCGTGGGAGGGATCGGCTTCACGACGTCGACCATCACGCCGTCGGGCGCGTCGACGATGATGTCCCCATTGCTCGTCGCGTAGCTCCAACAGGATCACGACGCCGGCCGCAGTGAGGCGCGCGTACTCCTCGTTGACACCCTCCACCTCGAAGTTGAGCAGCAGGCCGGCAGACGCGGTCCGCCCCAAGCTGGGCACGCTGGAATGTTCTCGGTCCACGATCGCGATCGTGGACCGCTCGTGCTCCGGATGCTGGAGGTTCGCATACCAGTCCGACTCGAAGGCCCGGACGAACCCGAAGTTCTACTCGTAGAACCGCTGAGCAGCGGGCACGTCGACGGAGCTGAGTACCGGGAGCTGGTAACGCCCACGGTGAGATCCTTTCGCCGTTCAGCCTGTCCAGATATATACCAACGGTATGTAGCCACCTAACCTGTCAGCCATGGGCCACCGACAAGGGTCACAGATACGAAGAGGGCCGGTTTCCCGGCCCTCTTCGTATCTGTGACCCTTGTCGGTGGCTAGCCGCGCGGGAGCCCGAGGCCACGCTGGGCGATGATGTTGCGCTGCACCTCGGAGGTGCCGGCCGCGACGGTCGAGCTGACCGCGGTGAGATAGTTCTTCGCGAGCGCCCCACCGAGCGCGGAGTGCGGCGATCCCGGTAGTACCTGGCCACTGAGGCCGAGCATCTGAATGCCGGTGCGCGCGATCCGCTGGGTCAACTCCGAGCCGTACAGCTTGGAGACGGAGGCTTCGTGGTTCGGGATCTGGCCCTGCGCCTGCAGGAAGGGGATCCGGTAGGCAACGTTGTAGCCGACTTGGAGCTCGACCCAGCGGTCGGCCAGCTCGTAGCGCGAGTTGGGGCGCTCATTCATCAGCGAGCTGTCTTCCTTGGCCGCTCCGACGAGACGCTCGAGGTTGCGCTTGCCGCCCGCGTAAGCCGCGACGCCAGAGCGCTCGTAATCGAGGGCAGTCGCGACCTGGTACCAGCCGCGGTTCTCGACGCCGACAAGATTGGTCGCCGGGATACGCACGTCCTCGAAGAAGACCTCGTTGAACACGTGCTCGTCGGCCATGTTGACCAGTGGACGCACCTCGACGCCGGGAGCATCCATCTCCAGCACGAAGGTGGAGATACCGCGGTGCTTGGGAGCGTCGGGGTCGGTCCGGGCGGCGAGCCAGCCCATGTTCGAGAAGTGGCCGCCGCTGGTCCAGATCTTGCTGCCGTTGATGATGTACTCGTCACCGTCGCGCACCGCGCGCGTTTGCAGCGAGGCGAGGTCGGATCCGGCGCCGGGCTCGGAGTAGAGCGTGCACCACTGGTCGATGCCGTTGACGATGTTCGGGAGGTATTTCTCCTTCTGCTCGTCGTTTCCGAAGAGCATCACCGCAGGGCCGACCCAGTCGACGCCCATCGTGCTGCCGCTCGGCATCTCGGCGTAAGCGGTCTCTTCTTTGTAGAGCATCTGCTGGACGTGCCCGGCGTCGATGCCGCCGTTTTCCGACGGCCATGCCATCGCGAGCCACTTCTTGTCCGCGAGCGCGGCGGTCAGCTTCTTCGCCAGTTCATCCTGCTCGTCTTGGGGCACGTCGCCGAGGAAGGCGCGGTCAGCCCAGTCACCCGGCAATTGGTCCGCGAGGAACGTCCGGATCTCATCGCGGAACTGCTGCTCGTGCTCGTTGAAAATGAAGTCCATCAGTCAAGATCCCCCCAGGCCCGCTCGGCCATATCGGTCGCCCGTTGGTGGACGCCGCACGAATCATGAGTCTACTGACGATTGGTTCCATGGGGCGATGCTCGAGAAGCAGGCTCGGTCGCGACGAATCAGCGTGGAGTCGGGTGATAACATTGAGCTGCCTCGAGCGGGCGGCAGCCGGTGAACGCCGGCAGCAGGAGGCGACCACCTACATGCAGTCTTTTCGCGAGATGGCCGTGTTCAGCGGCAACGCACACCGTGGGCTGGCGGAAGCCGTCTGCAAGCACCTTGAAATGCCGTTGGGCGACGTCGATGTGTTCGAGTTCTCCAACGAGGAGATCTTCGTCCGCTTCCTGAACAACGTCCGCGAACGCGATGTCTTCCTGATTCAGCCGATCGTGTCACCGGTGAACTCCCGACTGATGGAGTTACTGGTGATGATCGACGCCGCAAAACGCGCGTCAGCGGGGCGAATCACCGCGGTGATCCCATACTACGCGTACGGGCGTTCGGATAAAAAAGACCAGCCCCGCGTCCCGGTGACCGCGCGATTGATCGCGAACTTCCTTGAAGTCGCGGGCGCGGATCGGGTGCTGACACTTGACCTGCACGCCGGGCAGATTCAGGGGTTCTTCAACATCCCCGTGGACGAGCTGACGGCGTTCCCGATGCTGGCCGATTACTTCCGCAGCGAGAACCTGGACAAGCCAACGGTGGTCTCCCCGGATGTTGGCGGCGCGAAGCTCGCGCGCAACGTCGCCGAACGGATCGACGCCGAGTTGGCGATCGTCGACAAGCGCCGTAGCGGCAACGACGAAGTGGCCGAGGCGATGACGCTGATTGGCGAGGTCGACGGCCGCGACTGCGTGATGGTCGACGACGAGATCCTGACCGGAGGCACGATCGCCTCGGCGGTGCGGCTGATGCGCTCGCGCGGAGCGCGATCGGTGCACGTGGCTTGCGTGCACCCCGTTTTCGCGCCAAAGGCGTTCACCACGCTAGATACGCCCGACCTCGATCAGATCGTCTTCACCGACTCGTTGCCGCTGATTCACGGCGAATTCAAGCACGTGCCTACGACGGTGTTGTCGACGGCATCGATCCTCGGCGACGCTATCCACCGGATCCACACCGGCGGCTCCGTCGGGGCGCTGTTCAGATAGCCTTCCTCGTTCCGCACACGTTTGATCGACATGAGCAGACATCGATCGGTCCCGGTTATTTGCGGTGGCCGCCATGACGCTGCTTCTCGCGGCCGCCGCGTGCTCGGACGCCTCAGACGGGGCCGCGACCGCCAGCGGCAGTACGTCGGCGACAACCACCACGAGCACTCTGGCTCGCCGCGGCGCGTGTCCGATGCAGTACTGGGTGGCGACATCGACGCAGTGATGGACGCCGTCACCTGGGAGATACGCGAATGCGCCGCGACGCCCCTTGACCCCCACCCCTCGCCTCCACGCTGTCTGGGTGAGGAGATGGACCGCACGCTGGTGCCCTCGATCCTCTGGATCAGCGGCTTAGAGCGCTGGATTCGGCCGGAAAATTTCCGAGCGAGCCTCAAACGGGTGTTCGCCGAACAGCGGCCGCTCTGCCGCCTCGTACGGCTCGCGCATCGTCATCCTCCGACAAGCGTCGCTGCGGACGGTGGTCGAGCGCGGAGCGACGACCGATGTGGCCGTCATCCGGGACTTCTCGGCACGAATCGTCGACAGTGCGATCGTGCTTCTGAGTAACACCGACAACACCGGCAACACCGGCAACACGCGACTTCCGAGTCAGATCGCTTGCAAGGGGGCGACCGACGTTCCGTAGGGAGCTGTCCAATCACCTCAGCGTGTTCCCGAAGCCGCTAGTTCGCCGCTGGTCTTACACTAGAAGCCCCCACATCGAGGAGGCACGGCTGTGTTTGGTGCCGTCAAGAATATCTTTGGCAACGATTCCAACGAGCGTGCGCTCAAAGAGCTGCAGCCGCTCGTCGAGGCCGCGAACGTCGAGGCTCCGGCGATCGAGGCGCTGCCCGACGACGCCCTGCGCGCGAAGACCGACGAGTTCCGTGTGCGCCTCGAGGCTGGCGAAACCCTCAATGACTTCGCGCCGGAAGCAATTGCCGTCGCCCGGGAAGCGGTCGCTCGGGCGACCGGTGAGCGTGCCTACGACGTGCAGGTGATGGGCGCGTTCGCGCTGCACCGCGGATCGATTGCGGAGATGCGCACCGGCGAGGGCAAGACCCTCGTCGCGACGCTGGCGCTGTACCTAAACGGCCTCGAAGGGCAGGGCGCCCACCTCGTCACGGTCAACGACTACCTCGCGCGGCGCGATGCGCAGTGGTACGGCCGCGTGTCGCTGATGAGCCTCGGGATGACGATCGGCGTACTGCAGAACCAGGCCGCGTACATCGTGCGCGATGAGCAGGTCTCCGAGCAGGGCTCGATGGAGTATCTGGAGGCGGCCAGCCGTGCCGACGCCTACAACTGCGACGTCGTCTACGGCACCAATAACGAGTTCGGCTTCGACTATCTGCGCGACAACATGGCGACCAGCCTCGATGGTCGTGTTCAGAAGCAGCGCCACTTCGCGATCATCGATGAAGCAGACAGCGTCCTGATCGACGAGGCGCGGACGCCGTTAATCATCTCGGGCGCGGCTCAAGACGACGTGCGGCTGTATCCGCGGTTCGCGCGGATCGTGCCGTCGCTGACGCGCGAGGTGGACTTCACCGTCGACGAGCGCACACGCAACGTCGCGCTCACCGAGCCCGGCGTAGAGAAGCTGGAGACGGCGCTCGGGATCGAGAACCTCTACTCGCTCGAGAATTTCTCGCTAACCCGCTACATGGAGGCCGCACTCAAAGCCGAGATCATCTATCAGCGCGACCGCGACTACGTGGTCAAGGACAACGAGATCATCATCGTTGACGCCTTCACTGGCCGGCTAATGGAAGGCCGTCGCTGGTCCGATGGCCTGCACCAGGCAGTCGAGGCGAAAGAAGGGGTGAAGGTCAACAACGAGTCGGTCACCTACGCAACGATCACGATCCAGAACTTCTTTCGCCTCTACGAAAAGCTCTCCGGCATGACCGGTACGGCCGTCACGGAGGCCGAAGAGCTCTCCGAGATCTACGAACTCGAGGTCGTGGTCGTCCCCACGCATCGCGATATCGCTCGAGACGACATGCCCGACCTCGTCTTCCGCTCTGAGAGCGCGAAGTGGGCTGCCGTGATCGAGGACATCGCCGAGAAGCACGAACAGGGCCGCCCGGTCCTCGTCGGCACGGTCGCGATCGAGTCCTCAGAAGATGTGGCCGCGCTGCTCACGAAGCGCGGCATCCCGCACGAGGTACTCAACGCCAAGCAGCACCAGCGCGAGGCAGCGATTATTTCGCGCGCCGGCCTCGAGGGCGCGGTCACGATTGCGACAAACATGGCGGGCCGTGGAACTGACATCAAGCTCGGCGACGGCGTGGCCGAGCGAGGCGGGTTGCACGTCCTCGGGACCGAGCGGCACGAGTCACGCCGGATCGACAACCAGCTCCGCGGGCGCTCCGGCCGTCAGGGCGACCCGGGCTCCACGCGCTTTCTCGTGTCGTTCGAGGACGATTTAATGAAGCGATTCGCGCCGGACTGGCTGCCCGGGATGATGGGCAAGCTCGGCCTCGACGAGGACACGCCACTCGAATCGAAGATGGTCACCAAGGCGATCGAGCAGGCCCAAACTCGCGTCGAGGGCTACAACTTCGACATCCGCAAGCATGTCGTCGAGTACGACGACGTGATGAACACACACCGCGACGTGATCTACAACGAGCGCGACAAGGTGCTGCTTGGCGAAGACCTGCGCGAGACCACGTTGACGATGATCCAGGACGAGGTCGACGCCCTCGGCGAGTCGTTCCTCACCTCGACGCCACCTGAGCCCGAGGCGTTCTTCCAGACGATCGAGACGATGCTCCCGATTGGCGACGAGCTGACGCTTGACCGCGTGATCGAGGGTCCGTCGGACACCGTCCTCGAAGAGGTGCTCGACATCGTGGAGCGCCGCTATCACGAGCTGGAGGAGGCGAATGGCGAGGAGCTACAGCGACTCGCCGAACGGCTGGTCCTTGTCCGGACGATCGACTCGCTGTGGGTGAGTCACCTGACCGCGATGGACGAGATGCGCCAGGGCATCGGGCTCCGCGCGTACGGTCAGACCGACCCGCTCGTCGCGTACAAGCGCGAAGCCCACGACATGTACGAGCAGCTCTCCGAGCGCATCCGGCAGACCGTGGCGCGGAACATTTACCACACGCGTGTCCAGGCCGCGCAGGCGAAGCACTTCCTGGGCGAGCACACCCCGCAGCAGGTCCAAACGACCGGTCCGACAGAGCCAGGATCCGAAGGCAATAGCCCGGCGCGCGCGTCCAGCATCACCGGCACAGCAACCGCCGCCTCGGCAGCCGCTGTCGCCGTGGATCCGAACGCCTCTCGTGCCGACCGTCGACGTGCGGAACGGATGCAGAAGAAGGCGCGTAAGCGCACGAAGTCCCGCCGCTAACCAATGGCCGAGACGCACCACGTCGCTGCCAGTGCGATCGAGCGGCTCTCGATGGTGCCGCCGCCGATCTGGATCGTCAGCGGGCTGCCCGGCGACCTCCGAGGCGAGGTCGCACGCGGCCTCCTCGGGAGCTTCAAGCGTGGCGCACACATCGACGGTGACCAGCTCGCGGCAACGATCGTCGGCGGGCGGGTGGCCCCCGGCGCCGATCCAACCGCCGAGGCGGGGCGCCAGGTCGAGCTCTCCATGCGGAACCAGTGCCTGCTCGCGCGTTCGTTCGCCGAAGCCGGATTCACGCCCGTGATCGAGTACGCCGTGCTCACCCGCGATCAACTCGAGGCCTACCGCCGCTACCTCGCTGGTGGCCTCATTCGCCTTACAGTCGCGCTCGAAGACGACAATCACGACGACGCAGGCGAACTGTTGCGGACCGAACTACGTGGCCTCGGCGTCTGGACGGCCACCAGCGAGGTCGGACCGATCCTCGAGGCCGAGCGCGATGCCTCGGTCAGCTGATCTCGCGAGCGCCACCGCCCGAACGAAGCACGGCTGACCGGTAGACTGACGGGTTATGAGCACGCTCACGCACGACGCCGTCATCAGCGACGACGAACCGACACCCGTCCGGCGGCGTATGCGCGTGCCTCGCGAGGGTCCGCTGAAGCCGGAGCAGGCCGCCGAGGCGCTCCGCCGAGAGGTCGAGCGCGGCCAACCCTGGTACCCGGCGCTACTCGATGTCGTCGCGCGCTGGTCTGCTGCCGACGAAGAGGTGAACGGCGTCACGCAGCGATACCTCCTCGGTGGTGAAGCGTTCGACTGGCTGTCGCTCGCGCAGCGCCTGCTCGCGGAGGTGGATGAGCACATCCCGCCGGAGCAAGTCGAACGACTGCTGGTCTTTGGACTGCCGCCGGACGGGAGCACGGAGGAGGACTTCGCGCGCGCGATTGGCGCGCCGAAGCACCGCGCGCATCTCAATTTCCAGTACGGCGTCACCGTCGAGGAACTGCTGCTGCTCGCAGCCGAGCTTGAGCTACAAAAGGCGGGGCGACTCTCGGGCGCGGGCGGTCTGCAGCCCGATGTCCTCGCGTACGACCGCGTCTACGGTAAGTCGCTCGAGGAACTCCAACTCCAGTACGCGACCGAGACGGATACACGCCTCGCCGCTCGGATGCGCCAGAGCGAGCTGCAGGCGTTCACCTATTGGTGCTCGAAGTTCCGACTCCGCATCAGCGAACCGGCACGAGTCGCGTCGGACACCAAGAAAGCGCTGTCGCTGATGTCGCGGATGGAGGGCGGGCGCACGCGCCTCGCGAACCTCGAGCGCGAGCCGATCGATGTGACAAAGCCGAAGGCCACTCCCAAGAAGAAGCGTAAGCGTAAGCCAAGGAAGAAGAAGGCCGCCGAGGAGGAGGCCTAGCCGGTCACGATCCTCGTGACAGTCGCCGGGGCGTTTGACCGACGCCCGAGCAACGCGCGCACCGTTCGCACAATCCCCGCGGAATCGAGCCCCGCATCGATACGTTGCTGCGATTGGGACGCGTGCTCGACGTTCGCATCGGGCATCGCGATCGCGCCGAGGTAGCTATCCGCCAGCCCGTGCTCAGCGAGCAGCGCCAGAACCGCCTCACCAAATCCACCAGCGCGCACGTTTTCCTCGATCGTCACGACCGCGCCTGTCCGCCGCGCCGCATCGAGGATCAGCTCCTCGTCGAGCGGCTTGGCAAATCGGGCGTTAATAACGGCAGCGCTGTGTCCGTCGACTGCGAGCAGATCGGACGCCACCAGGCATTCCGGCAGCACCGCCCCGATGCCGATCAGGGCGAGGTCGGTACCTTCCCGCAACGTCGTTCCGGTGCCGATCTCGATCGGCTCGCCACGCGTCGACAGTTCGGTGGGCGCTGTACCTCGTGGGTAGCGAATCGCGAAGGGGCCGTCGTGCATGAGGGCGGTGTCGAGCAGGTCTACCAACTCGGCGTCGTCGGCCGGAGCGGCGACCACCATGTCCGGTAGGCAGCGGAGGAAGCTGATGTCGGCGAACCCCTGGTGGGTGCGCCCGTCCTCGCCAACGTGGCCGGCGCGGTCGACCGCGAAGACCACCGGTAGGCCCTGTACCGCAACGTCGTGTACCACCGAGTCAAAGCCGCGCTGGAGGAAGGTCGAGTAGATCGCGACGATCGGCTTCATACCCGCCGCTGCGAGCCCGGCGCCGACAGTGACGGCGTGCTGTTCGGCGATGCCCACATCCTGAACGCGCCGCGGAAACTCCTGCTGCAGCGCCGTGAGCCCAGAGCCCTCGATCATCGCCGGGGTGATCACGACAACGCGCTCGTCCTCCCGCATCACCGAGGCAGCCGCATCGCCGAAGACCTGACTGTAGGTGCGCGGCGGCCTGAACTCGGGGTCGACGACGGGCTTCAACCAATAGGTGCCGCTGTGGCTCTTGACCGGGTCGGCTGCTGCCTCGGGAACACCGTGGCCCTTCTCGGTGCTGGCGTGAATCAGCGCTGGCTTGCCGGTGAAGTGGCGCACTGACCGGAGCGTCGACTCGACCTGGGCGATGTCGTGACCGTCGATCGGGCCGTAGTAATCGAAGCCGAGCTGGTCCCAGAAGCCCGACTGCACGATGAAGTCGCGCGGGACCTTCTTCAATCGACGCCACTCGTCCCACCACCACTTACCCGTGGGGATGTGAGTGACGACCTTCTTCAGCTCATTCTTGAAATCGCGGTAGCCAGTGTTCACGCGGAACCGATTGATGCTGCGATTGATCGCGCCAACGTTCGGCGAGATCGACATCTCGTTGTCGTTCAGCACGACCACGACGTCGCTCCCCAGCGATCCGAGGTGGTTCAGGGCCTCGAAGCTGAGGCCGGCGGTGAGCGCCCCATCGCCGACAACCGCGACGATGCCATTCTCTTCGCCTCGAAGGTCGCGGGCGAGCGCGTAGCCGGTCGCGGCCGAGAGCGCCGTGCCGGCGTGACCGACGCCGAAAGCGTCGTGCTCGCTCTCGCGGCGATCGGGGAAGCCGGAAAGGCCGCCCTGCTGGCGCAGCGTCGAGATGCGGTCGCGGCGTCCGGTCAGCAGTTTGTGGATGTAGGCCTGGTGGCCCACGTCGAAAATGATCTTGTCGTACGGCGTGTCGTAGACGCGGTGCAGGGCCAGGGAGATCTCGACGGCGCCGAGATTCGAGGCGAGGTGACCAGCGTCGCCGTTGGCGTGAATCGTGTCGACGAGCAGCTCGCGGATCTCAAACGCGAGTTCGTTCATCTCGTCGTTCGAGAAGGATCCGATGTCTCGACCAAGGTCGAGGGCATCGAGCAGTTTGGCCATGGCGGGCTCCCACGGTCGGTGCGGGGTCGGCTCGGAGCATACGGCTCTGCGATAAACCGTCTCCCGCAAGGATATCGCGTTAGGACAGCGAAAGCCTGTCGCCGTTCGCCCTCGGATCGCGGTTCGCGTCGAACGGGATCCGACTCGCTACGGCGATCGCGAAATGTAGTTGAGGAACTCGAGGTCGCCCGGCGAGTGGCCCGCAAGCATCGCGAGGGTCCACAACTCCGCGCGTTGCTGGGTGCTGTGCGAGAGCAGATGGTAGATCAGACGCCAGAGCAGGAACTCAGGCCCTCAGGGGACCGTAATCGCTCGGCCAAGATCCTGATCATTCAGCAAGTCAAGCCACGACATCATCCCGGCCTCGTCGGCCACCCAGGCACCGGCCCAAGTGGCGACCGTGGGAAAGTGTCCTCTTCGCGCATGTCCTAGCCGCGCACGGGCGGATCCTGCAGGCGAAGCCGCCAGCTCCACTCGATGTCTAACGCGTGTATGAGTGTCCCGCGGACCGTCCGCGTGCCGATCGTGCTTATAAACGTCCACTGGTCCAGCAGTTGAATCCGGCCAGCTCCAACAGATCGGCTTGCCGCATCGCAGGATTGTAGTGGCGGCGCACTGGACACACGAAAAACACCGGGGAGCGCCACCGAACTTTTCTGAACTCCCGTCGCAGGAGGAGAGGCGCTACTCAGTCGCCTTGATCTCAATCTGCTTTGGCTTCGCCTGTTCTGGGATCGGCATGCGCAGCGTCAGTACGCCGCCCTTGAACTCCGCATCCACATCCGAGTCAGCGACGATGCTCGGAAGCCCGATCCGTCGGCTCACAGCGCCGGTGCTCCGCTCTCGGCGATAGAACCGCTCGCCCTCTTCCTCGTGCACTTCGGCGTGCTGGCCCTTGGTGGAGAGAACGCCCTCGTTGACATTCACGTCGATCTCGTCCGGCTCGAAGCCCGGCATGGAGGCACGGACCGTCAGGTTTGCATCGGTCTCCGAGATGTCGACTGGAAGCGCCCCTTCGTCCGAGAACCGGCCAGGTGCGCGGAAGAGGCTGTCGTCGAACAGTCGATCCATGGTCTGCCGCAGTGTGTTGAATGGGTCATATCGAACGATGTATGCCATCAAACCCTCTCATCTCAGCGAGTTTTGCTGAACGTCCCAGTGCCACATCGCGGCTTGCTCTCTGAACGGGTGAATATAATCTTCTAAACCACAATTAATGTGATCTGAGTTGCCTTTACTCATATTACTGTACATTTTGGTACCCAATAAGTATACTTTCGTCCATGGCAACTGACTTCTACCAAGTACTGGGCGTTAAGAAAGGCTTTTCCGAGAAGCAAATCAAGAGCGCCTTCCGAAAACTCGCTCGCCAGTACCATCCCGACGTGAACCCGGGAGATACCGCCGCCGAGGAGCGGTTTAAGGAGATCTCGCAGGCGAACGAGGTCCTCTCTGACACGAAAACACGTGCGGCCTACGACAAGTACGGCGACCGCTGGCAGAACGCCGAGCAGATCGAGGAGATGGAACGCCAGCAGGGATTCGGCGGGCACCCCGGCCGCGGCGGCCAGAGCTACACATTCGACGGTGATCTCAGCGACCTGTTCGGTGGCGGCGGTGGGGCTCGCTCTGGTGGTGGTGGCGGGAGATTCGACAGTCTCTTCCGACGCGGCAGCGGCCGGCAGAAGGGTCAGGATCTTGAGCACACCGTCAGCGTGACGCTGAACGAGGCCTACACCGGTGCGCAGCGGATGATCCAGCTCAGCACTGGCGGAAGCACGGCGGGACGGCTTGAGGTCGACATTCCGGCTGGCGTGAGTGATGGGCAGCGCATCCGTCTAAAGGGTAAAGGCGGCCACGGGGTCCAAGGCGGCGCATCAGGCGACCTCTTCCTCCGGATCGGCGTGCAGTCCCACGCCAGCTTCCGGCGCGACGGCGACGATCTCCGTGTGGTGGTCGACGTGCCCGCGCCTGACGCGGCGCTCGGCGGTGAAGTGAACGTCCCCACGTTAAAAGGCAAGTCGCTGGCGCTCCGCATTCCAGCCGAAACCCAATCGGGAAAAGTCTTTCGCCTGTCCGGTCAGGGCATGCCGAAGCCTAGTGGCAAGGGGTTCGGCGACCTGCTGGCAGAGGCCCAGATCGTGATTCCGGAGCCACTCAGCCAAGAGCAACGCGAGATCTTCGAGATGTTGCGCGCCACACAGCGTCGCAAACGTACGACCGCTGAGGAATAGATAACGGCATGCGATCCAACGACGACCTGATCCCACAGCACGAGCCAGTATTTCAGATATCGATCGTGGCGCGGATGATCGGGCTCCATCAGCAGACGATCCGTTCCTACGAGCGGATCGGACTCGTGAAGCCACACCGCACGCAGGGCAACACCCGTCTCTATTCACAGGCGGACGTGGAGCGGCTGCGAACCGTGACACGCCTGGTGGGCGACCTCGGCGTCAATCTCGCTGGGGTCGACGTCATCCTGCGCATGGCCCGCCAGATCGAGGAGCTCCAGGAGCGCCTGGAACAGACGACCGCCCAGCTAATCGCCACCGAGCGCCGCCTGGCTGCGGAGTAGAGCCCCCAGCCCAACCGAGGGCTCGATCGACACCTCGGCACCAGACTGACGACCGAGCATATGAACCGGGAGCACCCGAGATGATGAGACAAGATCGCTTCACCGAGCAGGCACAGCAGGTGCTCCGCGCGTCGCAAGAGATGGTGCGGCAGACCCGGCACGCCCAATGGGATGTCGAGCACGTCTTCATCGCGCTCGTCCAGCTCGAGGATGGGCTCGCTCGCGACGTGCTACAGAAGATGGGAGTGGACGCGGACGCCCTCGGGCGCGCGATCCGCACTCAGCTCGACGAGGTACCGAAGCTCGGCAGCGATGTCGTCCAGATCTACACCACGCCGCGCGTCGTGGCCCTACTGGAGCGCGCCAACGCCGAAGCCGACCGACTGCAGGACGAGTACGTCGGAGTTGAGCACCTGCTGATCGCAATCGCCGACGAACGCGACGGCGACTCCGCGCGCATCCTCGGCGAATTCGAGATCACGAAGGAGCGTGTCTACCAGGCGCTGCGTGACATCCGCGGCACCGCCCGCGTTGACTCGCCGACGGCAGAGTCGAGCTACCAGGCACTCGCGAAGTACAGCCGTGACCTCACGGCGTTCGCAGAGCAGGGCGCGCTCGACCCGGTAATCGGCCGCGAGCTCGAGGTCGACCGCGCGATGCAGATCCTCAACCGGCGGACGAAGAACAACCCGGTGCTAATCGGCGAAGCGGGCGTCGGCAAGACGGCGATCGTCGAAGGTCTCGCCCAGCGCATCGTCGACGAGGACGTGCCAGAGCGGCTCCGCAACAAGCGGGTGATGGCGCTCGACATGGGCCAGCTCCTCGCAGGCTCCAAGTTCCGAGGTGAGTTCGAGGAGCGCCTGCAGGCGATTATGCGCGAGGTGAGTGACTCGGCCGGCGAGGTGCTGCTGTTCATCGACGAGCTGCACCAGGTGGTCGGTGCTGGCGGCGCGGAGGGCGCGATCGACGCGAGCAACATGATGAAGCCCGCGCTCGCGCGGGGTGAGTTGCACGTGATCGGCGCGACTACCCTCCACGAGTACCGCAAACACATCGAGCGAGACCCGGCGCTCGAGCGCCGGTTCTCGCCGGTCTACGTCGACGAGCCGAACGTCGACGATGCAATCGCGATCCTCGAGGGCATCAAGCCGAAGTACGAGGAGCATCACAGCGTCACAATCACCAACGAAGCGGTCGAAAGCGCGGTGCGACTCAGCTCGCGTTACCTCACCGAACGATACCTCCCCGACAAGGCGATCGACCTGATCGACGAGGCGTCATCGCGCCACGTCATACAGACGGAGTCGATGTCGCCGGAGCTGCGGCAGCTCAAGAAGCGCCTCGACGAGATCGACGAGCGCCTCGAAGCTGCGGCCGCGCGCGAGAACTACGAGGAGGCGGCGCGCCTCAAGCAGGACGTCGTCGAGTTGCAGTCCGACTACGAGGCGCAGCGAGCGGCCTGGCACGAGGAGCGCGGCGTCTCCGACGAGGTCGGCAAGCCCGACATCGCGGCGCTGATCGCACAGATGACCGGCATCCCCGTCGACAAGATGCTCGAGGGTGAGGCCGAGAAGTTGCTGCACATGGAAGAGGCACTGCACGAGCGCGTGATCGGCCAAGACCGCGCGATCGAGGTGCTGTCAGACGCGATCCGCAGGGCCCGTAGTGGCCTCAAGGACCCGCGGCGGCCGATCGGCTCCTTCGTCTTCGTCGGTCCGACCGGCGTCGGCAAGACCCACCTCGCCAAGGCGCTCGCCGAGTACATGTTCGACGACGAGGACGCGTTGATCCGCCTCGATATGTCGGAGTACCAGGAGCGCCACACGGTGTCACGGCTGATCGGCGCGCCGCCCGGGTACATCGGCTTCGACCAGGCAGGCGAATTGACCGAGGCGATCCGGCGGCGTCCGTACCAGGTGGTCCTCTTCGACGAAATCGAGAAGGCACACCCAGACGTGTTCAACACGCTGCTCCAGATCATGGACGACGGGCGCCTGACCGACTCGCACGGCCGCACGGTCGACTTCCGGAACGCGGTCATCATCTTGACCTCGAACCTGGGGACTGGTCAGCGGAGTGAGTCGATCGGCTTCCGACGGGCGAAGTCAGACAGCGATCACGACCAACTCGTGCGTACCGTGGAAGAGTCGCTCAAGCAGGCATTCCGACCCGAGTTCCTGAACCGGCTCGATGACACGATCGTCTTCGAGCCGCTGACGGAGCCGGAAATTGCCCAGATCGCCACGCTCGTCCTCGATGAGGTGTGCGAGCGCCTCGGGGAGCGGGGCGTCGAGTTCCGCGTCAGCGAGGCAGCAACTGCCGAGGTCGTGCGCGAGGGCTACGACCCCGACTTCGGGGCACGGCCGCTTCAGCGCATCATCGAGCGGCGTATCGAGAACCCGCTCGCCAAGCGCGTGCTCTCCGGCGAGTTCGAGACCGGCGACTGCATCGCGGTCGACTTCCTCGATGACGAGTTCACGTTCACACGTGAGCGTGGCGCAGTTGCGCCAGAGCCAGTCGAGGCCGAGGTCTAGCAAACTCCGGCGGCTCTCCGATCGGCGCTCGCGGCATGGAGTACGCCGAAGCGGTCGGCGTACTCCTCCGTTTGGTCATCCGCAGCGACGGCGTCGTACAGAAATGCGCCATCGTTGCCTGAGCAGAAGGCGATGCCTGAGCCCCAGAGCACGTAGCAGACCATCAGCAGGTTGAAGTCCCCGGTCAGCACGAAGATGAAGACACCGACCGAACCGATCCGCGAACGTCCCGGACGGGATCTCGAGGGCCAGTGTGAAGGCCCAGAAGATCCCTTCCATAATCCCGACCTGCGCGAGCGAAATGTCGCGGAACTCGGTCAGATATAGGACCCATACCGCAATGTGTGGATGACAATTCAGCACCGCGACGAGCGATATAAGCACCCGCACCTGGCGGCGCGAGTCGTAAGCAGGCTTTCTTGCCGCCTCAGTCATTGAGGGACCGAGCGAGAGCGCTCCTAGCGGGCGCCGTGTCCGTCACCAAACGGCGCATCGCGCCATCCGAGTGCCTCCTTGAGGCCTCGTTCCTTAGCGATGCGGCCGAACTCTCCGAACGACGGGGTCTCGTGATAGATCGCGTCGAACTCAGCACCTTCCGCGGCGGCGGTGCGCAGGCCGGCGATCTCGAACCAGCGGTTGGTGACGTGCTTGTGGACAGAGAGCGCGTCCAGCAGGAGCTGGACGATCCGCTCGCAGAAAGCGAGTGTGCGCTCTTCGAGTTCCTCGAGCGGGACGGCGTGGTGAACCACGCCGTCCCGCTCGGCCTCGGTGCCATCGATCATGGCACCGGTAAACAGCAGCTCCTTGGTCTTGAGCATACCGATCTTCGCGGGCCACATCCCGAGGGTGGGCGGGATGCCGAGGGCTCGCGACGCCTGGTGCCCAAACTGCGCATACTCGACCGCGAAAGCGATGTCGCACGCACCGAGCAGCTCGCCGCCACCCGCGAGGCAGTAGCCATGCACCTAGGCGACGATCGGCTTGCGGTAGGACCACATCCACAGCCAGCGGTTCACAGACTCGCGCAGCCGCTCGCGATCGACTCCGATGAGCGATTCATCCAACTCCCAAGCACGAGCTCCGCCGCCCTCGGTCGCTGCGTCCGCGGTGTCGTGGCCTGCGGCCACGCGCCGACGGCCGGGTATAAGGTCGTACCCGGAGCAGAACGCCCGGCCTTCAGCCTTCAGCCTTCAGCCGGATCACGCGGATGTCGTCGCCCAGGCTCAGCTCTTTGAGCGCCGCTTCGAGGTCGTCGCTGATCGCGTTCAGCTTCTCCGGGCGGTTGAGGATGATCGTCGCGACGCCGCTCGGCGCGGTTCCGACCAGGATGTTCTCGTAATCGGTCACCAGTGCTGTTCCCATCGGATGTTGGACCACATAACGCGCGCGAACTCACCTCGGGTGGTTGCACCCCAGAAGAAACGGTCGGGATAATCAAAACGCGCGTCGGCGCAGTCTACCCGTACCCGTAGTCACCGGAGGTCCCTTGAGCAGCAATCGCAGGCGACGTCGGCGACGAGAGCAGCCAAAACCGGGCGGCACTCCTCCCGTAAGGACACCGGCAGCCTCCGGCTGGCGCGCGACAATCGACTCCTGGGGTGGCTTCACTGTCATCGGCTCGCTGGGTGCCACCCTCGTGGTGGTGGTGATCCTCGTGATCGTGAACCTCCCCGGCACGAGCGTGAGCGACACCGAGTGGGTACCGATCGAGCGAACGCTCGTCGACGGGCGCATCGAGGGCGACCACAACGCCCCCGTGTCCATCGTCGAATTCTCGGACTTCCAGTGCCCCTTCTGCCAGCGCTTCACGCTGGAGATCGCTCCGCTGGTGCGGAATCAGTTCATCGAGACCGGTCGTGCGTCGCTCGAGTACCGTCACCTCTCCTTCGTCGGACCGGAGTCGTTCGCGGCAGCCGAGGCCTCGGAATGTGCGCGGAAGCAGGACCAATTCTGGAACTACCACGATCTGCTCTTCCTGCGGCAGGGCGCGGAAAACCGCGGAGTCTTCTCGAGCGGCAACCTCAAAGATTTCGCCCGCGAGATCCAATCCGAGTTCAACGACTTCGATCTCGATGAGTTCGACTCGTGCCTGGATTCCGGTCGTATGCGCTCGACCGTCGAGGCGATGACGGACGAGGCGACACAGCTCGGTGTGAGCTCGACGCCGAGCTTCCTGATCAATGGCCAGCTCGTTACCGGCGCTCAGGGAATCGATGCGTTCGGCGCAGCAATCGAGGTCGCAGAAGCGGCAGCCGGGGTCAACTAGCGCAGCCCCGGCGCGGTGATCGACGGTGGTCCCATTGGGGGACCGCACGTATGATCGCCGCGACCTGAGGACCCTGCAGGTCCAAGTGCCAGGAGTGCCACGTGGTTGACGCGCCAGCCGAATCGATTCCCACGTTCCAGTACGACGAGAAATCGAAGACGATGACCCTGGGGTTCAGCGACCTCTACATCGTCTCGGCCCAGGGACACGACGTGTTCGCCCTCAACCTCAACACCTGGGAGCACACGCCGCCGTTCTACCTCGATGTTGAGGAGCGGCAGTTCGTGCTGCAGGCGGCCACCTATCTCGTGAGCGGGCACGGCGCCCAACTGCCCGAGTGGGTCGAGACTGAGGAGAGCGAGGGACGCCTGACCGTTCTCGCCGAACGCGATGGTCGCTACCTCGTCTACAGTCACGACACGACGGCTGTGGAAGAGGACGAAGAGCCTGACGGCGACACTGCCGAGGCCAAATCAGCGGAGTAGACGTTCCGTCACGAGCCCGGCCTCAGCCGTAGCGCTCCGCGAGCCGCTCCATCCGTTGCGTCTATAGCTCTGAGTCGAACGGCAACGTTTCCATCACCAGCGCGTCTTCGTTGTTGTCTTTGTAGTAGCGCCGTAGGCGCACTAACCACGTGAATCCGAACTGCTGATCGAGCGTCAGGACTCCAGTGTTCGACTCCCGGACCTCCAATACTGCGACCGGCATCTCTGCCTCCAGCCCCATTTCGAGGCCGCGCGCAGCAGCCGCGACGCAATCCCCAGGCGCTGCAGCTGCGGGTCGACTGCGACGGTCACGATGTGCAACTGATCGCGCATGAACCAGACACCCGCGAACCCGGCGAGCTGGCCGTTCGACAACTCGGCGACCACATAGCTAGAGAAGCCGTTGACCAACTCGTCCTCGAACGTGCGGCACGTCCAGGCCTCCGTCCCGTACGCCGCATCCTCGATCACGCGGACGGTATCGAGGTCATCACCTGCCATCAGCCGGATCGTGACGGCCACAGGCGATGTCATTTGCGGCTCAGAACACTCGCCATTCCGGGATCGGCGTTGTCGCAGTCTGGCGGCATGCTAATGCAGCAACCCAAACGCGCACGCCTCACTTTCGACCTCGAACGTCCGTTCTGTAATACTCGATGCTGGCGGACTCGGCGTCAGGAGGACGCGCATGACTGACCGCGACGGGCCACTCTCACCCGATCCGATCGAGGACGATGTCGCCGAGGCAACGCTGCGCCCGCGCCACTTGGCAGAGTATTACGGCCAGAAGCGGATCAAGGAGAGCCTGCGTATCGCCATCGAGGCCGCGCGCGGCCGGAGCGACTCGCTCGACCACCTCCTGTTCCACGGCCCGCCTGGCCTCGGTAAGACCACGCTCGCAATGATCGTCGCCTCCGAGATGGGTGTCTCGATCCGCATCACCTCGGGACCCGCGATCGAGCGTGCTGGCGACCTTGCTTCGCTGCTGACAAGCCTGCAAGAAGGCGACATGCTCTTCATCGACGAGATCCACCGACTACCGATGGCGGTTGAGGAGGTGCTCTATCCGGCGATGGAGGACTTCTCGGTCGACATCATCCTCGGCAAAGGACCGAAGGCGCGCGATGTTCGGCTGAAGCTGAACCGCTTCACGCTGGTCGGCGCCACCACCCGCTATGCGCGCATCTCGCAGCCGCTGCGCGACCGCTTCGGCACTGCGTTCCGCCTCGAGTTCTACGACGAAGAGGCGCTGAGCCAGATCGTGCGCCGGTCGGCAAAGGTGATCGGGTGTTCGATCGACGAGGGCGGCGTGAAGCAGATCGCGCGTCGCTCACGCGGCACCGCCCGCATTGCCAACCGGCTGCTACGCCGGGTGCGCGACTACGCCGAGGTGATGGCCGACGGCACCGCGACCGCCGCTGTCGCTGACGCCGCGCTCGCGCAGTTGGAAATCGACCCGCTCGGCCTCGACCAGATGGACCGCGAGCTGATGGGCGCGATGGCGAAGCGATTCGACGGTGGCCCGGTCGGCCTCGAGACCCTCGCTGCGGCGATTTCCGAGGAGTCCGACACCATCATGGATGTCTACGAGCCGTACCTGCTCAAGCTCGGCTTCTTGACTCGCACCCCTCGAGGGCGCGTGCTGACCGCCGCTGGGTACGCGCACATGGGGCTCGACCCCGGGACGCGCGCGGCGGAGACCGCGCTCTTCGTGATGAACGACGACCCGAGTAGCGAGCTGTGACCCGCACCCGAGTCTCCTCGAGTGGTCCGTGGGAAGAGCGGGTCGGCTACTCTCGTGCCATCCAAGTCGGCGACCGTGTCTGGGTCGCTGGAACCACCGGCACGCGGCCTGACGGAACGATCCCGGAAGGCGCCGGTCCACAGGCACGATTGGGCTCTCGACACGATCGAACAGGAGCTGACGGATGCGGGCGCGTCGATTCGCGACATCGTCGTCTCGCGGACCTATATCGTCGACATCGAGGAATGCGAGGCGGTCGCGGACGCACTCCGCGAGCGGTTCGTTGACGTGCGACCGGCGATGACGATGGTCGAGGTGTCGCGCCTGATGGCGCCGAAGTATCTCCTGGAGATCGAGGTCGAGGCGGTCGTCCGCTCCCACGGCGAATGATGGTGTAGGTCGCCCGGCCCGTCGCGACCAGCTTGCCGTCCTCCGCATGAAATCCACCTGGACGAACGAGAACGAGCGGCTGTTGCGCAGCAGGCGGGCCTCGGCGACGATCCGTCCCGTCGCCGCCGTCAGAAACGTCACGTTGAGGTCAGTGGTCGTCTGACCGCTCCACGTGTCGTCGTCGGGCTGGCGCAGCGTCGAGGTGGCGGCACCAGCAGCCAAGTCAATCAGCGAACCGACCGCCACGCCGTGCATGATGCTCGGCATTCGGGTGCCCCGCTCGTCACGCATTCCGAGGCTGAGCTGGGGCCACCTCGGTCAGCGGATTGCATCTCGATGCCGAGGTGGCCCCAGTAGGCGACGCTGCCGGGGGCGATCAGTTCGAGGAAGGATTCGTCAGTCCCGGTTGCTCCGCAGCTTAATCAGGCCGCCCGGTGTCAGCACGCCTCGGGTGGGCGCGTGGCCTCGTTAGCCTCGGACGGCGGCAGCAGCTTCCTCGGTGACAACGTCTTCGCTGCCAGCCTGGGTGAACGTCATCTGGTAGAGATCGGCGTACACGCCGCCCGCGGTCATCAGCTCGTCGTGGCTGCCGATCTCGACGATCTCGCCAGCACGCATCACGACAATGCGGTCGGCGCTGCGAATCGTCGAGAGTCGGTGGGCGATGACGAACGAAGTACGGCCCTTCAGCATCGTCGAGAGCGCGCGTTGGATGATCTGCTCGGTGTGTGTGTCCACGGTGGCCGTCGCCTCGTCGAGGATCAGGATGCGCGGGTCAGCCACGAGGGCACGCGCGAACGAAATGAGCTGTCGCTGGCCAACCGAGAGGTTCTGGCCCCGCTCATGGAGGACCGAGCTGTAGCCGTTCGGGAGTTGGTCGATGAATTCATCAGCGCCCACGGCTCGCGCCGCGTTCGCAACATCTTCGTCCGACGCGTCGAGGCGCCCGTAGCGGATGTTCTCGCGAATCGTGCCGGAGAACAGGTACGGCTCCTGGAGCACCACGCTCATCCGACGAGTCAGCGATGCGCGCTGGATCGTCGTCAGGTCGTGCCCATCGACGAGGATTCGCCCGTCCTGAATGTCGTATGAGCGGTTCACCAGCGCAGTGACCGAGGTCTTGCCAGCGCCGGTGTGGCCAACCAGCGCGACCGTCTCGCCGGGCTCGACGTGCAGATCGAAGTCGCGGAGGACTGGGACGCCCTCGATGTAGCTGAACTTCACGTGCTCGAAGTCGACGCGACCCTCGACATCCTCGAGCTCGAGGGCACCAGGCGGATCCACGATCTCGGGCTCCGTGTCGAGCACCTCGAAGATGCGGTGTGCGCCGGCCATGGCGCGCTGGAGCATCGTGTACTGCAGCACGATGTCGCGGACCGGGTTGAAGAAGCGCTGGATGTAGAGCGTGAACCCGAGCGCGAGACCGGCCGCCTGGGCACCGGTGATCGCGCCGTCGAACGCCCGCAAGCCGATGACGAAGAGGACGAGGACCGTTGCGACCGTGGAGAGAATTTCCACCAGCGGCATCACCGACGCCTGAAGCTTCGCTGCGTCCAGGTTCATCTGGCGGTTCTGGCGGTTCAGGGCCTCGAAGTGCTCGAGGTTCTTCTCCTCGCGCACGAGCGACTGGACCACGCGCACACCCGAGACGTTCTCGTTGATATTGGCGTTCACGATCGCAATCGCCTGGCGGACGCGGATGAACGCGCGCGCGGCGTACTTCTGCCAGATCACCATGAAGATGAAGAGCCCCGGAATGACCGCCAGCGCCACCGTCGCCAAGACGGGGTCGAGCAGGTAGACAAGCACGATAATGATCGTCAGACCGAGGATGTCGGACAGCACGTTCAGGAAGCCCGAGGTCATCAGCTCCTGCAGCGTGACGACGTCGCTTGTGACCCGCGACATGATGCGTCCGACCTCTTCACGGTCGTAGAAGCTCAGCGAGAGTCGATTGAGGTGCGCGAACATCATGCTGCGCAGTTCGCGCAGCAAGTTGTGCCCGATGTACCCGGTCATCAGACGCTGGAACATCGCCGCGAGGAACATGACACCGGCGAGGCTCACCAGCAGCAGCCCGAAGAACCGTGTCTCCGATACCGCTTCGTCGAGCGCGCCGGGCGTCCCGGCATCCGCAGCCTGAACGAGTTCGATGATTCGCTCGACGGCGAGCGCCATGATGAACGGCGGCGCGTATGAGGTGATGGACAGGATGACGGTCGAGAGCAACGCGCCGAGCGATCGCCAGCGGTGTGGGGTGATGAAGGGAATGAGGCGCTTGATCAGCGCGACGTCATAGACCTTACCCAGGTCGTCGTAGTCCCAGCCGTCGGTGCCCCGGCGGTTAGTCATGTCGACTTGCGCACCGCGACCGCCAGGCCGCCCGCCCGGGCCACCACTCCAGCCTCCAGCGCCACCACCGCCCCAGTAGGCCACTAATCACCCCTGCTTTCAGCGAGCAGGGCTGCGGCAGCCTCTTCTTGGTCTCGAAGCTCGAGGTCGTAGATTTGGCGGTAGAACCCGTTCGCATCCAGCAGTTCCTGGTGCTTGCCCTGCTCCACGATCTCGCCGTCGCGCATGACCAGGATCTGGTCAGCCTCCATCACCGTGCGGAGGCGCTGGGCGATGACAAACGTCGTGCGCCCTTCCATCAGCGTGCGGAGCGCTTCCTGAATCAGGAACTCAGTGCGCATATCTACTGCCGCGGTCGAGTCATCGAAGATGAGGATTTGCGGGTTGAGCAGAAGGGTCCGGGCGATAGCGACTCGCTGACGCTGCCCCCCGGAGAGGGTGGTGCCACGCTCGCCGACCCAGGTGTCGTAGCCGTCGGGCTGGGACTCGATGAATTCGTGAATCCGCGCGGCCTTGGCAGCGGCAATCACCTCTTCGTCCGTCGCGTCGGGCCGCCCGTAGCGGATGTTGTCGCGAATGCTGGAGATAAACAAGAACACGTCCTGCTGGACAATACCGATCGACCGGCGCAACGAGTCGAGCGTGACATCGCGGACGTCCTGATCGTCGATCATGATCCGACCAGCGGTCGGGTCATAGAACCTCGGTAGTAGGTTGACGACGCTGGACTTCCCAGACCCAGTCGGTCCGAGGAGGGCGACGGTCTGGCCCGGCTCGGCAGTGAGTGTCACGTCGCGCAACACCGGTGACTCGGCATCGTAGGCGAACGAAACGTGTTCGAAGCGCACTTCGCCGCGCGACACTTCGAGCCGCGTCGCTTCGGGTTCCTCGGAGACTGGCGATGACGCATCGATGATATCGAAGACGCGCGCTCCGGCGGAGTGGGCGCGGGCGAAGATGTTGATGATGAAGCCGATGCTACGGACGGGTACCTGCATCAGCGTGAGGTAGAGCTGGAAAGCAGTGAGCTCGCCAGGGGTCATGTTGCCCGCCCGGATTTCGATCACACCAAACCAGAAGACCACGGCAAGCGAGAGCAACCAGACGCCCTGCAGGAACGGCTCATTAAAGGCCTGAAAGCGAGCGGTTCGATAGGACTCGTGAAACAGCTGGTCGATCTTGGCATCGAATTTCTGCTGCTCAAACTCGGCCCTCGAGAACGCCTTCACGACGCGCTGTCCGGTCAAATTCTCCTGCAGAACGTTCGACATCTGTCCTTGGAGATCCTGGATGCCGAGCCAGATCGGACGGAGCTTCACGGTGGCAATCGACGCCTGAATCGCGACGAACGGGACGAATGCGAAGGCGATCAGCCCGACCTTGGTGTTCGTCGAAATCATCAGGCCGTAGGACGCGACCACGAGGACGATGACGTACGCGAAGCGAATCACGCCCATGTTGACGAACATCCGAACGCCCTCGACGTCCTGGGTGGCTCGCGACATGATCTGTCCGAGCTGGGACTTGTCGTGGTACGCGTACGAGAGGCGCTGCAGGCGTTCGTAGATATCGTTCCGGAAGTCGTACGCTATCGTCTGGCCGAGCCGCTCAGCGATGTAAGTCTGGGCGTACACGAAGATGCCGCGACCGATCGCGGCCGCGATCAACAGCCCGATCGCGACCATCAGCGTGCCCATGTCACCACTGACGGTCGTAACCTCCGCGCCACTGACCGAGGTCTCAGTGCTGACGCCGAGGCCGGTGTCGATCGCGCGACCGGTCAGCCACGGGGCGGCGATCGTGAGCGCGCTGGCTCCGATGAGCGCGAAGATCGAGGCGAACATCATCGATCGATGCCACCAGGCGCGCGCGAGCAGTCGCAGCAGTACCGGCACATCGGGATTGGAAGCGACGCTCACGAGACTCCAGACCGGTCCGAGGACGGGCACGTATGGTCGTGCGGTCCTGAGTGCGTCAGTCTAAACAACTCTCACGTTTAGGTGAAACTTGGGCCGACCGACGGAACGGGTTTCGCGGTGCGCCGTCACTGCACACCGAATCCGCGGCGCAACAACGCATTCCTCGTCAGGTTCGCCGTCGGGTGAATCTGCTGGCCCTTCTCCGTCGCCTCAGCGATCCCGAAGTCGAGGTAGGCAAGTGCCGCCGCCTCAAGTGACTCGTTCGCGAGGTCAAGCACCGGCTGCAGTTCCGGCGTCCGCGCGACCTTCGAAGGTTCAACCTTGTCGGCGATGAACATCGCCCACGCCTCCGGGGTGTAGTCCGGATGACCGGTCGTGTGCCAGCGGATCGCCTCGAGGACGGTCCGGTCGTCGAGGCCGAACCGCTCTTCCAGCTCGATCGCGCCGAGTAGCCCGTGGAGGATCACCGGCACGTCGTGTTCGACCGGGTCGATGTCGAGTTCTCGTTGTTCTGCTCGGGCAAGGAGCTCCGCGGTCGGGACGGCGCGCAGCAGATCGTGCCCCTGCGCCGCGAGACGGGTCTGCGCGACATCGAGGTGGTGGCGGGTCGCCAGTGCATCGGCAAGATCGACCACTCGGTCGATGTGGGCGGCCATCGATTCGGGTAGTTCCGGCAGCATTCGCTCTCGGAGCGCGCGATCGTCCAAGCAGCCGCCTCGTCTTCGTCACGTCGAGCCAGGGTCGATCACCGTTCGGCTTATCAGGGAGTATACGGATACAGGCACTTCAATCCGCTGCCTACGTTGGATGCCAACCCGAACTCCGTGCGCAGGGACCACTGCATGATCCAGACCGCCCCTCGGACACATCGACCGCATTCGATGCAGTTACAACAGTTCGTCACCGCATGGCCGGTGCCGTTCGTCGTCGCACTGCTCGGCATTGTCGCCAGTCTCGTCCAGATCCTCGCCTGGCGCTGGTACGACACCGGCGATCGCGATCGGTGTGCCACTACTGGCGCTGCTCCGTCAGAGCTACGATCTCGTGCGCACCTCCGCCTCGCAGCGGGAGCTGTCGGCCGAGGTGTCGGCGCTGAAGGACGAGGCCGCGGCCGTCGCCCACGATCTACGTTCGCCGCCGGGGACCGTCCGGTCGTACATCGAACTGGTCCGACCAGGGCTCCTACGGCCCCCCCCCCGAGGCTCACGAACGGGCAGCCGTCGACTCGTCGCGCGCCCAGTTGCTCGTCGAGTCGACGCTTCGACGCCATCGAATCATCGTCAGCGAGGATTCGGTCGCGGGCCGCGAAGTCGCCCAACTCGATGCGGTGCTGCGTGATGTGCGTGTAGCCCTCGGCGTCGAGCTCGCAAACGCGAGAGCGCGAATCGACGCGGATTCGCTACCGTCCGTGCTCGGGGATCGAAACGCCCTCGCGCGCGTCTTCCAGAAACTTGTTGAGAACGGCCTCAAGCACGCGGCGCTCGGCTCGGTTCCGCGGATCCGCGTTTCCGCCTCGGTGATCGGGCAGCGTTGCGAGATCGAAGTGCGCGACTGGGGAGTGGGCATCGCGCTCGACCAACAAGAGCGTGTGTTCGCCCGCTACGAGGGCTACGAGGGCTCGCCAGCTAATCGACGACCTCAGCGGTCAAGTCTGGATTGACCCTAAGGTCACGGACCGCACCAGCGTACGCATGTCACTGCCAGCGGCAGCGCATCCACAGCTTTCCCAGACCACCTCGTCGAGGATCAAGAACCTAGCGCATTCCCCGCAGACGCCGGATGCGCTCCTCGGTTGAGGGGTGCGTCGAAAAGAGCTGCCGGGCGGCGCCTCCCCCAAACGGGTTGGCGATGTAGAGATGGGCCGTGGCCTTCGGCACGTCGCGCGGGACGCGCTGCACGCCTGCCTCGATCTTCGCGAGCGCGGACGCGAGGGCCTCGGGGTCTCCGACGGCACGCGCGCCATCGAGGTCAGCCTGGAACTCGCGCGAACGGCTGATCGCTGACTGAATGATCGCTGCCGCGATCGGCGCAACCAACGCCGCGATCAGCGAGCCGATCCCGTTCCGGCGGCCACCAAACCAGAGCGCGATGAACGACACCATGGAGATCGCCGTGGCGATCGTGGCGACGACCGACGACGTGAGGATGTCGCGGTTCTTGACATGCGCCATCTCGTGACCGAGGACGCCTCGGAGCTCCCGGTCCGTGAGCAGCAGGCGGATGCCCGTCGTCACGGCAACGGCAGCATGCTTCGGGTTGCGGCCGGTCGCGAAGGCGTTCGGCTGTGGCGTGTCCATGACATAGACACGCGGCATCGGCATCTCCTGGCGTTCGGCGACCTCGGCGATCATCGCGAAGAGGCCCGGGTCCTGGGAGCGCTCAATCTCCTGTGCCTTGGATGACCTGAGGACAATATCGGCGGAGAACCAGTACGAGGCGAAATTCATCACCGCTGCGATCCCGGCGAACAGAATGATGCCGCCGACGCCGCCCATCGCGGCCCCAACCGCGATCAGCAGGCCGCTGATGGTCGCGAGCAAGACGGCGGTTCGTACGTTGTTCATTGCCTGGATGCTCCCGTGAAGATGATCGAAATGGGGCACGTAAGCCCATTAAGATCGTAGCACCGGCGATTCGGCGAGTAGTTATACGGGTGCTAAGCAACCGCGAAGGCCCCGCCCACCGCTGCGTGTGGGCTGCGACGATCCTGGCGGATCGTCGCAGCCCACACGCAGCGAGCCCGCCCCTCTCGGGGCGGGCTCGGCGAGGTGCGAACACCTCGGGTGCTGCTTCGGGCTAGATACCGAGCTGCTGCGCCACTAGCTCGCGGTGGTAGTCAGCGTCACCGAAGGCGAGCTCCGCACGCTTCTGGCGGCGGAAGTACAGCTGGATTTTGTAGTCCTTGGTGAAGCCGATCCCACCGTGGATCTGCTGCCCGTGGGCAACAACGCGACGAGTGGCCTCGGAACACCAAGCCTTCGCCATGTTGACAGACATCTGGCTGTCCGCGGCGGGCTGGTCAGTCGCGAGCGACCAGGCAGCCTTGTACATGATGAAGCGCGAGCCATCGACGTCGGTCACCATGTCAGCAGCCTTGTGCTGGATCGCCTGGAACGAGCCGATCGGGCGACCGAACTGCACGCGCTCCTTCGCGTAGTCGACCGAAATTTCGAAGTCCATCTGCGCGAGGCCCACGAGGTAGGCGCACTCGGCAACGGTGTACTTGTTGATGACGGGCTGCAGCGCGGCCCAGCCACCACCGTCGGTGCCGAGCAGCTGGCCGGTCGCGCCGTTCAGCTTGACCTCGGCCTGCTTGTCGCGGGCGATGGTCTGGAGCTGAGTCACCTCAACGCCAGCCTGGTCGGTCGCGACGATACCGAGCACGACGCCGTTCGATGAGCGACCGGCGACGACCATGTAGTCGGCGACGTTCGCGTCCGGTACGAACAACTTGGTACCGGTGAAGGTGACTTCGTCACCGCTCACTGTCACCTGTGCCTGCACACCCTCTTCATCGAAGCGGGCGGACGGCTCGGTCAGCGCGAGCGTGAAGATCACGTCGCCGCTGGCGATGCGTGGGAGGAACTCCGCTTTCTGGGCGTCAGAACCGATCTCCATGATCGGCACCGCGCCACCGAGGACGGTCGACATGAACGGTCCGGGAACCAGCGCGCGACCGAACTCCTCAAGGAGAACGGCGAGGTCAAGGAAGTCGAAACCGGCGCCGCCATGTTCCTCCGGAACCAGCAGACCCTGCCAGCCCTGTTCGGCCATCTTCGACCACAGCTCCGGGCTGTAGCCGGCGTCGTCTTCTTCCATGTCGCGCACAAGCTGCTCGGGGCTCTCGTTCTCCAGAAAGTCCCGCGCGCTATTCTTCAACAGTTCTTGGGTTTCGCTCAGGCCTAGGTCCACAACTGGCTCCTCTTCGTACGTGCCCGCTCTTCCGAGTCGAGGCATTGTCCCTCAATGACATCGGCGCCACTCATTCGAGGTGACTGCCGCTCACGCCCGGCTAGGCGCACATACTAACCGCGAGGCAGCCCAAGACCGCGAGTCGCTATGACGTTTCGCTGAATTTCGGACGAACCCGAGAAAATCGTGTGCGGTACCGAAGCCACGTAGTCGCGGGTGAACTCCCCGCCCATCGGCGAGTGCTCCCCGTTCTCCTGCCAGACGTTGGCGTAGAGACCGAACACCTTGGTGCCGGTGCGCGCCAGGCGCTGGTGAATCTCGGAACCGAACAGCTTGTTCACGGACGCTTCGTAGTTCGGCACCATACCGCTGTTCTGCATCGAGACGATGCGGAAGGCAAAGTTGAACAGCACACCGATTTCCAAGTGTCGCTCGGCAACTTCGTGTCGCAGTACGCGCCAGTCGCTCCGCAGGTGCTTGTTGCCATGCTCCGACTTGGTGTAGTCCAGCAAGCGCGTGAGGTTGCGGTCGTACGAAATTGCGCCGGAGATGCCGGAGCGTTCGAAGTCGAGCAGTGTCATCCCGACGTACCAACCGCGATTCTCTTCGCCAACGATATTTGAGGCGGGGACGCGCACGTCCTCAAAGAACGTCTCGTTGAACGGCTCATTCCAGCCCATGTCAACAATCGGCCGGACGGTGATACCCGGCGTCTTGATATCCATGACGATGAAGCTGATACCGCGATGCTTCGGCGCGTCAGGCTCCGTGCGCACCAGCGCGAACAACCAGTCCGCATACTGCGCCCCGGAGGTCCAGGTCTTCTGGCCGTTGATCACATAGTCGTCGCCGTCGCGCGTCGCGCGCGTCTGCAACGACGCGAGGTCCGATCCGGCGCTCGGCTCGGAGTAGCCCTGTGCCCAGGCCACCTCACCCGAGAGGACACGGGGCAGATGCTCTGCCTTCTGCTCGTCGGAACCGTGGACGATCATCGTCGGCCCGAGCAGGGAGACGCCCATGCCGCCGGGCGCGGGCGCCGCGGCCTTGGCCATCTCCTGGTTGTAGATGAACTGCTCCATCGTCGAGAGTCCGGCGCCGCCGTACTCCTTGGGCCAGTGAGGCGCGATCCAGCCCTTTTCGGCCAGCGCATCGGCCCAGGCGATCGCCGTCTCGCGGGCGTTCACGTCGGCTGACTTGCGATCGGCCTGCCAGCTACCGCGGCCTTCGCCGCCGTCCTCCGACCCGCGGTAGTCCGCAGGTAGACGGGTATCGATGAACGTCGCTACCTCCTCGCGGAATGATGCCTGTTCGAGGCTGTCGCTCCAGTCCATGGTTGTCCCTTCGGCTCTCTGAGTTCGCATACCTCGCGTCGGTTCTGGATAAGGGATCGCAGCAATGGTTCGCCGCGTGACTTTTTACTGATGGCGCGCGAGCTAAGGCAGGCGTAAAAGCCGCACCGCGGCAACGCCTACTTGATGGGTGCGCATCTTCGCGGCATCGGAGCGGGCGGTCAACTGCTGACATTTTGATCTCTGACCCGATAGGCGATTGACCCCGGCGCAGGCGATCCCGATGGTCCGCCATCCCCACTCGGCCGGGCGCGCTGTGGCAAGCCAGTGTGGATAACCAGATCGCCGAGTCACGCGGGGTGACTGTGAGTTCGATCCGGCGTTGCTTATTGCAGCTGCCCGCGCGGCACTCCTCGTGCAGGCATCCATCTCCTCGGTGGCACACGCGCAACAGCGACCTGAGTTCGCGGCGATGTGCAACACCATCTCTGCCCTCGACGGGCGCGGGCGCGTAGCCATCTCTGCCTCGGCGAGGGGTTAGTCGTCGCCGAGCACGACTCCACCCGACAGGTCGAGATGATCGGCCTTGTCGAGGTCAAACTCGCTCGCGAGGTCTGACACGTCGACCACGTTGCCGCGCTGAACCTCGTCGGCCAATTGGCCCGCGAGTTCTTCGCGGCGTCCGTGCGCCTCGGTCGTCAGTTCGAGCTCCTCGGCCATGCGATCGGCGAGGATCCGCTCCGGGGCCTCGAGATCGCTCGGTGGGCGGGCAATCTGCTCACGATCGAGCGAACTGTAGGACTTGCCACCGAGAAAGATGAGCGGCCGATCGTCGCCGGCATCAGCAATCCAGTGGTCGTCGAACGACGCGGGGTCCACGTGGACCGCCATCACCTCCGCCATATAGACGATGTGATCGCCCAGTGGGTACTGGTCCCGCACGCCCGCCTCGATCCAGGCCGCACAACCCTCGAGCAGGGGAGCGGTGACGCGCGATGGCGCGAAGAACGGCAACTGCGCGGCCTCAAGCTTGTCGACGTGCTCACCGGAAAGCGCGCCCAGGTACTGCACGTGGTGGAGCATGTGCCGCTTCGGGATGCTAAGCGCGAACTCCTCGGCATGGTCGATCACGTCGACCGAGTAGCGCGACTGCTCGACGGCGATCGCGATCAGCGCGGGGTCGGAGGAGATCGGCATGTGCCAGGCGAGCGGCATCACGTTGGTGCGGCCGCGCCAGCTCGTGGTGACGAGGACGACCGGTCCGCCCATCAGTACGCGAGCGGCCGTCGAGACATGGCGGCGTTCGATCGCCTCGGATGCTGGTTGCAGGAGTGAGTCGCGAGCGTTCATCTGCGAAGTATACGAACCGCGCTAGCTGAACTCGGTGAAGCGGTAGCCCACGTTGCGGACAGTTTCGATGAATTGCTCCTGGTCCTCGATCTTCGCGCGGATACGTCGCACGTGGACATCGACGGTGCGAGAACCACCGTAGTAGTCGTAGCCCCAGACCTGGTTGAGCAGCGCCTCACGGGTGAACGGCTTGCCGGGATTCGACGCCAGGAAGCGGAGCAGTTCGTACTCCTTGTAGGTCAGGTCGACGACCTCATCGCGCACGGTGACCTTGTAACGCTCAATGTCGATTTCGAGGCCGCCGCGGCGGAGCACCTCTGGTTGCTCGGCCACCTCGGCAGTGGACGAATCGAGTCGAAGCGCGCGGGTCCAGAGCTCGAACCCGATCTGGGACGCGAAGACGAAGTCGTCGAGGCCCGACGCCGCAGACATTTCGTCGACCATGTCTTCATCAACGAGGGCGATCACTCCCAGTCCGTCTCGCTGGAGCAGTTCGAAGGCCGGTCCGGGCGAGACCAGCGCGCAGTCGACAACCAGCAGGTCGGGTTGCCACTGCACTAGCGAGGCGACGCCCCGCTCGACGTTCGTCTCCGTCCGCACGACCACGCCATCGCGACGCAGCGCACCGCTGACCGCCTGGATGCGGACCGGTAGATCGGACAACAGGAGTACGCGTTGCATAGCGAGATTGTAGTCGCCGCGTCCTCAGTGGTGACCGGGGTCGGCCCGAGGCCTCCTGCGGGCCCGATCCAAACGGAAGCGTGAGGGTCATGCTTCCGCGCCCGAAGCGGGCGCTGTTATCATCCAGCCCCGCAGGGAGGCGGACGGCGCGGCGCCGTCTCTCGTTGTCCGCTGGAGCATGAAAACTCCAGCACGAGGCGGGCTGCCGAGGATAAGCCGCCCAGTCCCGGGACCAGCATGTACATCGTTCAAACTACTGATCTCACGAAGATTTACGAGAACAGCTACATCGCGCTCAACGCCCTGAATCTGCGCGTCGACAAGGGCATGGTCTTCGGCCTCGTCGGGCCGAACGGTGCTGGCAAGTCCACAACCTTCCGCATCTTGCTCGGCCTCCAGAAACCGACCGCAGGCGAGGTCTCCGTCTTCGGCGAATCGATGACGCCCGAGCGCGCGGATATCCGTCGCCGCATCGGTTACCTACCAACCAACCCGTCGTTCCCGAAGCACATGACGCCGATCACTTACCTTGAGTTCGTCGGCTCGATCTTAGGGATCGACTCCAGCCGGGCGAAGGTTCAGCTTGCGCGACTGCTCCAGGCGGTGGATCTCGTGGGCGCATCGGCACAACGAATTCAGGGCTTTTCAACCGGCATGATGACGCGCCTCGGCATCGCCGCCGCGCTGATGGGTGACCCCGAGCTACTGATCCTCGATGAGCCGACTTCGGGACTGGATCCCGCCGGGCGTAAGCAGACGATCGAACTGATCCGCGAACTCTCCGGACGCGACCGCACCATCATCATCGCGACGCACATCCTCTCGGACGTGGAGCGCGTCTGCTCCGATGTCGGGATCATTTCGCAGGGACGGATCATCTACTCCGGTCCGATGGCGGAGATGCGGCGCCTCGCGAGGCAGGGCTCGATCTCAATAGAGATCGAGGGCAACGCCTCCGCCTTTGAGCAACAGATTCACACCCTCGATGAGATCGGGTCCGTCCGCTACGAGCGGGTCGGCTCCGAATTCCGCATCACCTTCCTCGGCACCGAGCCGCTGTCCGAGTACGTGCAGCGAGTGATCAACCTCATAGACCGCACCGGCGTGGAAATGCTCTACATGACCACCGGCGCAGACGAGATCGAGGAGGCGTTCCTGCGCCGTCTCGAGGATGACCGAACGCGCGGCTTCCTCCGGGCAGCAGCCTGGGTCGCCGTACAAGACCTGAACGACGACCCGATCGCCGAATTCACAAAGTTGGAGCGGCCTGATGCAGGCATTTCTCGCAATCCTGCGATATGACTTCGGGCAGTTGATCCGCTCCTGGATCTCTCGGATCTGGGTGCCGCTACTCGTCTTGCCCGCCTTTGCCCTCGTGATCATCGCCCACGAGGAATCAGAACTCGCCTCGGAAACGCTCGCGTTCTACGTGTGGGCGGTGATGGCGCCGATCTCGGCGATCGCGGTGGCGATCCTCGCGTCGAGCGCGATCAGCGGTGAGGCGACGATCATCTCGGATTCGATCCTCTCGCGGTCGGTGACGCGTACCGAGTACGTGGCGGCGAAAATCATCTCGCGGCTCGGATTCACGCTGGCCGTCTACCTGATCGTCGTGATTCCATTCACTTACTTCGTGATCCGCTACGCAGCATCTGACACCTCGGTCGTCGGCGTCATCATCGGCCTGATGATGTTGGCGGCGATGCTGATGTTCCTCGCCGCGCTCGGGATCGCCATGTCAGTGACGATGTCGAGCGTGCTGCCGGCGGTCCTGGTCGTGCTGCTATCAGTCACGCTCTCCGGGCCGGTCCTGCAGTTTCTCGGCCTGACGTGGATGAGCACCACCGCGGTGATCGACCAACTGCCGGAGACGTTCCGAGGCGACGCGCAGGCCTGGGACCAGCTCCGCGTGCTGCTCGTCTTCAGCGCCCTGAGCATCGTTGCGCTCGGCAGCTCGGTGCTGATCTTCCGAAACAAAGACCTCTAGGGCGCACCAGGTCATGAACGCCCCCTTCGCCGCAGCCGGACTGATCACCACGGAGACCGAGGTCGTTGACCTAGGTCTCCACTACGACGTTCAACTCAGTGGTGTCGTTGAGCGCCAGATCCTCCGCATCGGCTTTGGCAAAAATCCGGGCATTCGTCTCGAACTGGCGCGGGCTTGCCCCACGTCGGTCGTGGCGGTGACGGCCGGTCAGGAAGTCGTACACCGACTACCGACGAACCCCGACCCGTGGATTCCCCTCGGCCAGCAACTACTGCTGATCTCGGCGGTGGCGTGGCTGCTCCCCCGGCTGCTGCGACGCTCCTGAGTTCCCCACGCGCCACGCGCGAGTAGACTGCACGAAGCCGAACACGGAGGACCGGATGGAACCGACCGAAGCGGTCGCCGAACTAGCACGAATCCCCGAACACACCGGTGCGGGCACTGCGTTCGGCATGCCCGTGTCAGCAGGCGACCGAACCGTGATTCCAGTCGCCGAGGTCGTCTATGCCTTCGGCTTCGGCTGGGGTTCAGGCACCAACGGCGATGGTGAGGACGAAGGATTTGGGGGCGGCGCTGGGGGCGGCACGCGCGCACGCGGCGTCGCCGTCGTCGAGGTCTCACCGGGCGGTGTGCAGATCCACCCGGTGCGGGACCGCACCGCGATCGCCCTCGCGCAGCTCGCATTCGCCTCGTCTGCGACGGCGATTCTCGCTCGCACGCTGCTCAAGCTCTTCCGCGGCTAGGCGGCTCCACGATAGCCGACAAACGCCCGGACCTGACCGGTCGCGTCAACGGCATGCCGTTCGCCGTCGACCTCGGGCTGCGCGACATCCGAGGCGACGAGCACGGGATCGACGCCGTCGCCGACTGGGCCGCTGAGTACTGCACCGGTGGCGATACGCTGCACGGCGGCTATCTGATGGCAATCGCTGACACGCTCGGAGCGATGGCCTCGGGGCCGCATCTCCCGGCCGGTGCCAATACGACGACGCTCGAGTCGAAGACGAACTTCATGAGCGGCGTCCAGAGCGGGACGATCCGCATCCACTCGGAGCCGATCCACGTCGGACGCACGACGATCGTGGTCGTGACTGACATTCATCGGGACGATGGCAAGCTGGTCTCACCCACGACGCAGACCCAAGCGGTCCTGATTCCTCGGTAGCTCGGCAACCACTGCTGGTCCGGGTCTGGGGCGGGCCATATACTCACTGCTCGCAGCCGGTGTAGCTCAGAGGCAGAGCAGCTGTTTCGTAAACAGCAGGTCGAGGGTTCGAATCCCCCCGCCGGCTCCAGTGACCACATTCCATTCCCCTTGAAAGGCGCCCGATGAGCAGCTTCCGCACGCTTTTGCGTCAGACCGCCCAATCATCACGAGGCCGTCAGATGGGCTTCGCCGCCACCGCTGCTCCCGCCGCGTCGCCACGCCTGATGGTGGTGGCGATCGCCGAGGACGTAAGCGCCGTGCCCGCGTTGATCGAAGCGGGCGCCACTGCCTTCGTTTCGACCTCGCTCGACTCCCTCGGCGCGCTCGTCGAAGCGGCCGGTGATCTACCCGTCGGCGTACGCATCGACGCCGCGACAGTCGCCGACGCTGACCGCGTTCGCGAGGCCGGCGCTGACTTTATCGCCTTCGACGATGCAATCACGGACGCGGAGGCACTGCTCGAGCCGAAGCCCGGGCGCGTATTGCTACTCGAAGCGGGGATCGACGAGGACCGCCTGCAGGCGCTCTCCGGGATGCGGTTCGATGCCATTATTATCGCTCCGCCCGCGCAACCGCTGACGGTCCGCGACCAGCTCGCGTTGCGCCGGATCGCGGAGGCGACCAGCGCGCCGCTGATTGCACCCACCGCCGAGGCGCCCAGCACCGCCACACTGCACGCCTGGCGAAATGCCGGTACGCTCGCAGTGCTTGTACCCGGCGACGCGGCGCTCGTTTCGGCCACGGTCGCCGCGGCTGCCGAGGTGCCCGCGCCACAGGAACCGGACGAAGACGAGCGTGGAATCGCCCTCGTTCCGTCCGTCTCCGGCGACGGCGACGGCGACGGTGACGGCGACGGCGACGGCGACGGCGACGGCGACTTCTAGGTGACCGGCGCGGAAACTTCCTTGACGGCCTTTCTCGACAGTTCCTACTGTGCACGCATATGAGTACCGCCACGACACCAGAGTCGGCTGATAGCACCGAGCCGAGGTACAAGATCGGCGAGGTCGCCTCGCGTACCGGTGTCACTCAGCGGGCGCTGCGCTTCTATGAGGAAAAGGGGCTCCTGCAGCCTCCCGAACGCATGGAGGGCGGCTTCCGCCGCTACTCCGACGACGACATCACGCGCATTGAGTTCATCAAGAAGCTCCAGGATCTGCTGGGCTTCACGCTCTCCGAGATCAAAGAGATGGTCGAGGCCGAGGAACTGCGGCAGCATGTCGTCGCCAGCCGGCATTTAGATCCGGCGCTCCCCGCCCGCCTCGGACGGGCCGAGCGGATCATCGATGCGTTGCAGCGGCAGCTTGATGTCGTGGACCGCAAAGCGGGCGCGTTGATCGAAATGCGCGGTGAACTGTGCGACCGACTGACGATGATGGCTCAGCGCAAGGCCGAAATCCTGGAGAAGATCGAAGCGGAGCGCGCAGAGCCCACAACTCCGTAGCGCGTCGGCTCGTTCAGTCAGACTTAGGTAGACTTAGGTTCGAACCCGCGACCGCTAGCCGGCGCTGAGCGCCTTCACAGCCTCAAGCGCGCCTACTGTGTGAGCGTTCATATCCCGCCGGTCGTCGATCACGTTCCGCAGCACACCCTCGGCATCGAAGATGAATGTCGTGCGCTGCGCTACCTGAGCGCCCTCGCGACGGACGCCAAACTTCTCGATGGTCGCAAGATCCGGCCAGTCTGATAATAGCGGAAAGGTGATCTCGTTCGATTCGGCGAACGCCCCTTGTGCGGCGAATGTGTCAGCGCTGACGCCTGCGACGCAGGCTCCCAAAGATTCCAGTTCGGCATTTGCCTGCTGGAAGCCTCGCATTTCGGTGGTTCAGCCACCGGTAAAGGCCATCGGATAGAACGCCAGCACGGTGATCGATCCGGCGAAGTGCTCTTGGGTCACTTCTTCACGCTGCGAGTCCCGCAGCATGAACTGGGGCATAGAGGTTCCGACTTCGAGCATCACGTTCCGCCTGTCGAGTGGTGCCTAGTGGTGATCAGGTGCGTCGGGCTTCTGGAAGTCCCAGTCGAGCTTGCGCTCGCGCCGATACAGATAGCCCACGCTGGCAACGAGGCCCAGCGCCAACAGTCCCAGTCCGGTGACGAGCAACACGCTAACCCAGTCACCTGAGCGCTCGAGCGCGCGCGTCTCCTCGGTCGCCATGGCAGCAGCCGGAATGGCCGCCGCAACTAACCCGAAAATCGATGCCAACCAGCGTTTCACAGGGACGTCCCTCGCTCTGACTGTTTGCGCGACGTATTCTAACGATACGACGGGCTAGAGGGGACCCGGGCGTCCCCGGCGCGGACTACGATCGGTGATAATGCGTCGCGCTCGCCTACCCGCTCTGCTGTTCGCCGTGATCGCGATGACCGCGATCACGGCGTTGGTACTGTTCGGCAATCCGCTCGAGGACAGCGTGCCAGTCTCCTCAGTCGAGGCGAAGCCTGCTGCGGTGGCGTCCCCGCCACCGCCACCGCGAACCCGACGCTAACACCGACCGTTAACCCCACGCCGGTGCCAACTCCCGGACCGGCCGAGCAGTACCGCACCGCAATCGCGGTGCGCGATTCAGGGAACCTCGAGCTCGCCGCCGCGCAACTTGCGGCGATCGTCGATGCCGGCGAAGAACTCGCGCCGTTCGCTCGATTCCGCCTCGCGCAGGTCCTCCAGTCAGCTGAACGCCATGAAGACGCGGTCCATACGTACGCGGCCGCTGTGCTCGACCCGGCGCTACCGACGTCGCTCGTCTCGATCGTCCACGCGGAAGCAGCTCGGTCGCTGATCGAGCTCGATCGTCCTGAGGAAGCGATCGGGACGCCCACCGCGATCGTCGACGACCCGACCTCGAGCTTCGCCGACCGGGCCGCGGCACTCTGGCAGCGCACCGAGGTGCTCGAGGACAGCGGTGATCCCTCGTGGAGCGGCGGCGCCACGACGCTGATCCTCGAGTCGTCGGGCCATAGGGCGGCCTCGCTGGCGCTGGATGCCCTGGAAGAGGCGGGACTGGAGGCTCCGGCGCTCACTGCGGCCTATGTCCGGCTATCTCGCGCGGCAGAACACACTCGCCGTGGAGCGCTACGAAGCAATCCTCGAAGGCGACGTCCCGCCTGATGCGGCAACGGCCGGGATGGCCTGATTCTACCTCAGAACGCTCGCGGAGCGGGTGCCGGATCGCGATGCCGCGATCGCGGCCTACACGGAGGCGCTCGCAGTGGCCCCATTCCGGAGCCGCGCCGACGCCGCCGCCTACTGGCGGGGACGGGTCGCCGAAGAGCAGCACGACTTCGAGGCGGCCGCGCAGTGCTACGCAGTGCTACGCAGTGCTCGTCACGGGGTACCCAAGTTCCGGGTTCGTCGCCGACGCCTCGCTGCGCGGAGCGCTGGCCAGCCTCGAAACTGGGAATCAGGCCGCCGCACTCGCCCAACTGGCGGTGATCGCCGATGGCGACGCGTCGAACGCGGCGGCGGCGGCGCGCTGGTACGACCGGATTGCAGGATCCGACGTTCGCATCGAGGCTGGCGCCCCCCTCCGCGAGAGAGGTCGATCCTCGGTCGCTGACGGCAATCATGGAGATCACCGGACCTGCTGCGTTCGACGCTCCGCTGGTCGAGCCGCTCCCGAAGGCCACCGATGAAGCGGGCACGATCGATGAGTGGCTGACATCCCGCTTTGGACTTCCACAGTCATCCACAGCGGTTGACAAGGAGTTGGTGAACATCACCGCGCGATTACTCGTCGACGCTGACGAACGCCCACTTGCACAATCAATCTTGCTCGCTCACCTCGTAGACCTTACGGGCGACGAGGCGGCTAGCATCGAACTGAGTGCAACGGCCGCCGCGACCGGCCTCGATGATGTCGCGCTGCTCGGTACCATCCGTGTGCTGCGAACGCTCGATACCAAGGACCGCCTCGAAACTCCGACCACCCTCGAGCAACTCGCCTATCCAGCGGCGTGGCCGGAGCTACTGACCGCGGCGAGCGAGGAGTTCGACGTGTCGCCGCTACTGATGCTGGCGCTAATCCGGCAGGAGTCGTCGAGCCGGATGTCGTCTCGCCTGCCGGCGCTGTGGGGCTCACGCAGGTGATTCCGTCCACTGGGGTCGAGATCGCCTCGTCGCTGGGTGAGAACTGGGCAGGGCCCGTCTCGCTTACCGATCCGCAGACCTCGTTGCGTTACGGTGCGGCGTATCTGTCGGCGCAACTTGAGCGCTTCGACGACAACGTGTTTGCCGCGCTAGCGGCGTACAACGCCGGGTCGACGAACGCGCAGCGGTGGCTCGACAGCCAGGTAGAATCGGTCACGGACGGCTACGTGCAGGCGATCGACTTCGAGGAGACGCGGCGCTACGTGACGAATGTGATTGAGCAATACGTCTGGTACAGCTACGTATATGGGGTAGCGGAACAGCCCAGCATCCGCTGACTCCGCGCACCAAACGCGCCTGATTGCTCGCACGTCCGACGGGCCCATATACTTGTCTGCCTCCCCGGCTACGCGCGAACAGTTGGCCGCGCCTGAACGGAGCGTCCAATGCCCAAGCGAACATGGCAACCCAAGCGAATTCCCCGTAAGCGTAAGCACGGGTTTCGCGCTCGTATGGCGACCAAAAATGGCCGTCACGTAATCGCTCGACGACGTGCGCGCGGCCGAGCTCGACTGGCCGTCTAGCTCCCACTGCCGATGGCTGCATCGGTACCGCTGGCGCTACTCGGCGCCGAGCGCTTACGACACAGCCGTGATTTCGAGGCGGTGATGCGACATGGACGGCGAACGCGAACTCCGATATTGCACATGGTCGCACACCCTAACGCGCTGCCGCATGCACGCGTGGGGTACGCCGTCAGTCGGCGTGTCGGCAATGCCGTGGTCCGCAATCAAGTCAAGCGACGGCTGCGAGCGATCGTGAGCGAATTACCGCTTGCTCCCGGGTTCGACATCGTGGTAATTCCACAGCATCCGAGCGCTTCTACGAGCTTCCAAGGGATCCGGACGGATCTCATGAACTGCGTCGACCGTCTCCAACTCTCATCCGCCGAGAACGAGCGCTCGGGATGATAAAGAAGCCATGCTTGCTCGCGATCAGGTGCTACCAACGGCTCCTGTCTCCGCTGTTCGGCGCATCCTGCCGGCACCAGCCGACTTGCTCGGTCTACACTTACGAGGCGATCGACCTCCATGGTCCGCTCCGCGGGACCTCGATGGGCTTCCGTCGCATCGCTCGCTGCCGTCCCGGTCGGGACGGTGGTTACGACCCAGTACCACCTCGAAAGTCGGTCGCGTGAGGAATCCCTCGCTTCCAACGTCTCGTCTCCGCTCGATGTTTCACGTGAAACATCGAAAGCCGCTCATCGCGGTTCTGGCAGCAACCGTCCTCCTCGCCGTCGGCTGCGCGAACATCGCCAGCCCCGAAGGCTGGGCCGCGCCCGCCGTCGACGGCAATACGATCTTCGTCCAACTGGAACGCGGCACCATCAGCGCAGGCACGCTCTCGACCTCCGGAACGTTCTCCGAGAGCTGGCGGTACCCCTCCGAAACGGACGACCTCAACTTCGACGGCTTTTACGCGACTCCGGTCGTGAGCGGCGACGCGGTCTACGTCGCCTCCCATGACGGGAGCGTCGTTGCCCTCAGTACTAAGACGGGCCGCCCGGTCTGGCCAGCGGTCGTGGAGCTCGATTCCACCGTGGTCGCGACGCCGCTCGTGGACCGGCAGTCGATGTACGTCCCCACCGAGGACGGCGAACTCGTCGTATTGGACGCCGAGAACGGCAACGAAATCAGGCGGCTGCTCGATCCAGGCGGTCGTATCTGGTCCGCACCGGTCGCCAAAGGCAGCACCTTCTACGTCGGCACGTTCGATGGCCGCGAGGTGTCCGCCGTCAACGTATCCACCGGCATCAGCCATTGGACAAGCGACGCGGGCGGTGCCGTCTCGGCGGATCTCGTGCTCACGCCCGACCTCGTGCTTGCTGGTTCGCTCGGCCGTTCGATTCGCGCCTTCGACACCAACGCGGGTGGAGATCCAGCGTGGACATACCCCACTCAGGGCTGGGTTGTCTCCACTCCGCTCGTCGCCGGTAGCACCGTCTACGGAGCAACGTTGCAGGGCGAAGTGTTCTCGCTGGACGCCGATAACGGCAACGAGAACTGGCTCCTCGCCCACGAGGGCCTCGAGTTCCGTTCAAAGCCAGCGTTAATGGACGGCGTTCTCGTGTTGGCTGACCGCGACGGACGGCTGCGGGGCCTCGATCCGGCGACTGGCGAACTGCGCTGGCAAAGCGACATCGAGGACGCGAAGTTATTCGCCGATCCCGTCGCCTATCAGGGCAGTCTGATCTACGTCTCCAAGGACGGTGACCTCTTCCAGGTCTCACCCCGTGACGGCTCGACCTCCGTCGCGTTTAGCCGAGGAGGCTAGCCATGCCGATCGGCTTCATCTGGCAGACTTTCCTCGAGACCCCGCTGATCAACGTGATGGTCCTGCTGACCGTCGTCAGTTTCGGATCGTTCGGCCTCGCGATTTTGCTGTTCACGGTGATTTCGCGCGCGCTCATGTTCCCGCTGACACTGCGCACTCTCCATGCCGCCCGCTCGATGCAGGAAATTCAGCCTCAGATCAAGGAACTCCAGAAGAAGTACTCGGATCCGCGCCGTCGGTCCGAGGAGACGATGAAGCTGTACAAGGAATCGGGCGTGAATCCGCTCGGTTGCTTGGGTCCGCAGCTCATCCAGTTCCCGATCTTCATCGCGCTCTATCAGGTGATTCGTACGACGCTGGCGAGCACGCCCGAGAGCGTTGTCAACCTGTCGCACCGCCTTTATGACTTCAACATCATCCAGGACGCGACACCGCTGAGTACTAAATTCCTCTTCATCGACCTCCAGCAGAACGGCGGTCCCTTCCTCACCGCCGTGGTCTTCGCATCGATGTGGCTCCAGCAGCGCATCTCAACCGGTCGTAACGCGGCGACGCAGAACGACCAGCAGAAGCAGATGAACCAGATGATGCAGTGGATGTTGCCGGGCATGTTCGCCTGGTTCGTCCTCGCGGTACCGTCTGGCCTCGGTCTCTACTGGGGCAGCAGCACCATCATCGGCATCTTGTTGCAGTGGAAGTTCGTCGGACCAGGCGACTTCACTTGGGGGTCCCTGATCCCAAACATCGTTCGCGACCAGATTGGCCTCGAGCGCATCGCAGCTCCCGATTCGAAGACCAACAAGCGCCCCCCAGCCAGCCCTCAAGCGACCGACGACACCGAGTCGTCGACCGAAACGGAGCAGACAGATGGAGACAACGGAAGCCAGCGGAAAAACGGTCGACGACGCCGTCGATCTCGCTCTCGCTCAACTCGGACGTCATCGCGATCAGGTCGACGTCGAGGTAATTCAGGAGGGTAAAGGCAGCTTCCTAGGCTTCGGCGGCAAAGAGACCCGCGTTCGCGTCAGCGCCATCGACGCCGAACCAGCTCCCCAGGCGGCCTCCGCTGACGGCGATTCGGGCGACAGCCGTTCCGGCGACGATGCCGAAGACGACGACGGCGCCCCCCCTCGGCGACGGCGCCGCGGGCGACGAGGCGGTCGAGGCGGTCGAGGTCGACGTGGCAGCCGCGACGATACATCCTCGAACGAGCGTGACGACGAGGACGCGCCGCCTTCCCGCGATAACAACGACGACGACGCTCCCCCACCGCGTGACCCGGACGAGGAATCGCCCGTCGAAGAGCCCGGCGACAACGAGCTGCCCCGACGCGACGAGTACGAGCGCGGCGGTCGTGGCGAACGAGGCCGCGGCCGTGAAGGCGGCAGCGGACGCAGTGGTGGTGGCGATCGCGGCGGTCGAGGCGGCGGCAACAACCGTGGACGTGGCCGCGACCGCGACTCTGAAGACCGCCGTCCGATCGAGGCTGTGGCGCCGGACGAAGAGATCCTGGTGCCCGGCAGACCGCCGAACTTCGCCGAGATCATGAACCCCGAGGCCGAGGACGAGCTCGACCTCTTCGGAAGCACCTTGCGCGATCTGCTAGTCCACCTCGGGCTGAGCGACACGAGCATTACCGCACGCGACCCGGAGACCGCGGGCGACGGCGTTGGTTTGCTCAGTCAGATCTTCGACGTCTACGGCGACGATGACGACGCCTCGGACGAGCTGGCCGTGCTAATTGGGCGCCGCGGTGAGACTCTGAACTCCCTGCAGTACCTGCTGAACGTGCTAGTCTCACGCCAGGGCAGCAGCAAGCAGGTCTTCGGCGTCGACATCGAGGGCTACCGACGACATCGCGAAGAGACGCTGGTCGACATGGCGCAGGAGATCGCTGCCGAGGTGCGCGCGACAGGTGACGTCATCACTCTCGAACCGATGCCCGCCGCCGAGCGGCGCATCATCCACCTCGCGCTCCAAGAAGAGGACGGCATCAACACCGAGAGCGTCGGCCGAGGCGAAGACCGCCAGGTCGAGGTGCTGCCCAGCTAGTGGTGAATCGGGCAGCGACCGCGTGACGATCGAGACCGGAACAGCCCTGCTGATGGTCGGGCCGGTCACGATCGATCACATCGGTGGCCGTCAGCAACCCGGCGGCCCTGTGAGCTACGGGGCCGCTGTAGCGACCGCGTTCGGACTCCGGGCTCGCATTCTCACCATTGCAAGCGCTGAGGCAGACCTCAGCCCCCTCGAGGGCCACGATGTCGAGTTGGTCGAGGACCGCGGCACCGTCACGTTCGCCTTCTCTGACGGGCCCGACGGCCGGGCGATGCGCGTGCCCGAGCAACCAAGTCGCCCACTCGCTGCGAGTGATTTGCCTGACGCCTGGAGCACACCCTCGACGTTCATGATCGCGCCGCTAATCCGCGGAGATGTCGACGTCGACTCGTTCGTCCCGATCGCACGTTCCGCGTCACGGGTTGGGGTCATCATGCAGGGCTTGCAGCGTGAGTTAGTCGGGGACGAAGTCCAGATCACTTTACCTCGCGATAATTCGTTCATACGCACCTGTTCGTGTTCGTACTCCCTTTTCCGCTCTCGACGCGAAGCAGGGAAATGGACCGACAAGCAGACCGAGGCCGTGGCGAAATCTGGCGCCACGCTCGTGACCACGCTGGGCAGCGAAGGCGCGGAGATTCAACGTGGCGAACACCGGTTCGCGGTCGATCCGTTCCCACTGGACGCGGAGGGCGATTCGACGGGAGCCGGTGACGTCTTCGCGACTGCGCTTATACTCGCGCTAGACGCAGGCGAACAAGCAGCTGCACAGATTGCTGCTGCATTTGCCGCAGCGTCGGTCGAGCAAGTCGGCCCCCAGCCGCTCCCCACGCTAGATGAGATTAAGCAGCGCATCGCGTCGGCACAGTCCGATAGCGACGAGAATCGCCGAGGAGACAGCGTGTGACGGTCGTCATCGCCCTCGCGAATCAAAAAGGTGGCGTCGGTAAGACGACCACCACCGTCTCGCTCGCGGCCGCCCTGGGCGCCCGTGGACGGCGTGTGCTTGTGATCGACGCCGACCCGCAGGCGAATGCCTCTTCCGCCCTCGGGATCCACGACTCCGAGCCGGTTGCGCTCTACGCGGCGCTGGTCGACGAAGCGCCGCTGCTCCCGGCAGTGGTTGTGACGGAGACGCCCGGCGTGTCGCTCGTCCCTACCACCCCAGCACTCGCAGGCTCCGAGGTGGAACTCGTCTCGGTGATGGCGCGCGAGTTCAGGATGAAGCGCGCGATCGACGCCGTTCGCGAGCACTTCGACGTGATTTTGATCGACTGTCCGCCCTCGCTCGGCTTGCTCACCGTGAACGCACTCGCCGCGGCCGACCAGGTCATCATCCCAGTACAGACCGAGTACTTCGCGCTCGAGGGGTTGAGCCACCTCTCCCAGACGATCGAGCTGGTACGCCGCAACCTCAATCCGAACCTCAAGCTCCGCGGCGTCGTACTGACGATGTTCGACGCGCGCACGAACCTCTCGAAGGACGTCGAAGCCGAGGTGCGGCGTCACTTCGGTAACACCTTCCGTGCAGTGATCCCACGCTCGATTCGCCTCTCCGAGGCACCGAGCCACGGGCTCCCCGTTCAGCGTTACGACCCGACCTCGGCCGGCGCGATCGCCTACGACCAGCTCGCCGAGGAGTTGCTCGCGTCCGAGGAATACGAAGTACCGGTCACTGGAGGAACGCATGGCTCGTAAGGGTGGCCTCGGCCGAGGTTTGTCGGCGCTGATCCCCGACAGCCCGCAGTTCGACCCCGTCGAGGCCGAGGACTCAGCGCAGCCCACCGACTCCTCGGCCTCGACGGCCCCGACAGCACCGCCGGTCGCTCCGACTGAGCCAAGCCCCCCGGCCTCGCAGGGTGTACCCGCCATCGAGGACACGGCCGCGGCGATCGAGGTCCCAACGACTGCAGTACCGCTCGACGCGATCGAGCCCAACCCGCAGCAGCCTCGAACGTTCATGGACGAGGAGGAGCTTGGCGAACTCGCCGACTCGATCCGTTTGTACGGCATCATCCAACCGCTGCTGGTCTCCAGGCTCGATGACGACGCCGACGGCACCAAGTACCAGCTGATCGCCGGTGAGCGTCGTTGGCGCGCCGCTCGCGCCGCCGGGTTGACAGAGGTCCCCGTCACCGTTCGGCAGACCACGCCCGGGGAATTGCTCGAACTGGCAATCATCGAGAACGTCCAGCGCTCCGACTTGAGCCCGCTGGAAGAAGCAGCCGCGTACCAGCGGCTGATGAACGACTTCTCGCTCACACAGCAGCAGGTCGCTGAGCGCGTTGGGCGCTCACGCACCGCGGTAGCGAACACCGTTCGCCTGCTGGAGCTGCCGCCGGTCGTCAGCGCCTCGTTGATGCACAAGGAGATCACCGAGGGCCATGGCCGCGCGCTCCTCGGAGCACCGGACGCGGAGCAGTTGCTCGAAGCCTGGGGGCAGGTCGTCGCAGACGGGCTCAACGTCCGTCAGACCGAGGAGCTGGTCCGCGCGCTGCGTACGCCCGAGCCTGAGGTGAATCCGGAGACAGCCGAGAACCTCAAACAGGCGATCGTTAGCGTCGCGGATCCCGGAGCGCGTGGCCCGGCGGTGGTCACGGACGGCCTCGCAGCTGCGCTACAACGTTCGTTGGGGACGAAGGTCACCCTGCGGCGTACGCCCGACGGTGTTGGCACAATGACGATTCACTTCTACAGCGACGAGGAGCTCGATGGAGTCCTCGAACGCCTCATCGGAGACGAACAACTATGACGATTGCCGAGCGACTCGCTGAGCTTGAGATAACCCTCCCAGAACCGACAGTGGCTGGCATCTACCGTCCGGCAATTCGCAGCGGCAATCAGGTCTACGTCGCCGGACAGCTCGCAATCCGAGACGGGATGATCGTTCACCCGGGACACCTCGGCCGTGAGGTCTCGGTCCCCGACGGTTTCGAGGCGGCGCGCGCATGCGCGATCAACGCGCTCGGCGCTCTGCAGCATCTACTGGGATCACTCGAGAACCTGCGTCTGATCCGTGCCATCGGATACGTTGCCACGACACCTGATTTCAGCGAGCAGCCCGCGGTCGTCAACGGCGCGAGCGAACTACTGAAGAGTGTCTTCGGCGAGGAACGTGGCCTGGGTGTACGTGTCGCCTTTGGTGTGGCCTCGTTGCCGATGAGGTCGCCAGTGGAGCTTGAGCTGCTGATGGAGGTGGACTAATGTCACGAATCGACTTCGTCACGGGCGCCCCCGAGAAGTACATGTCGCTCGTGCGGGACCTGACGCAGGTCGCGGAACGGCTCGAGCCACTGGTCGCGAGCTACACGAGCCGCGACCTCCAACGCGCACCCTCCGAGGACGCGTGGGGGGCGAGCCGCGCCCTGTCGCACATGATTAGCTACGCCATCCACAACGGCGAGTTCATCAACCAGATCGTGTGGATGACCGACCCGCGCCGTCGCGCCTGGGATGAGGACGCCGAGGTCAGCAGCGAGGGCTGGACAAACAAGAACGGCGCTGTGCTGCTCGAGGCGCTGCGCGAGCCGCTGAACGATACGATTGAACTGCTGTCTGGCACGCCTGACGCCAGTTGGGGACGTCCCGGAATGGTGCCGGGCCGCGGCCGTCGCTCACTCCGTCAACAGGTCGGGGCCCATACAGCGCATCTGAACGAGCACATCGACCAGATCGAGCAGCTCCTCGCTGTGCCGGAGGCGGCAGGCGCGGCCAGCTAGCGTCGCGTTGGGACCTCGAGAGTTATCCGACCTCGATCGGGAGGTCGGAGCGGCGTGCCCATTCGGCCGAGCATCGACGCCAGCTCATGCGGGAGTCGCACGAGCGCACGCACATCGTCGCGCTCAGTGGTGAAGTCGTCGTAGCCGTGAGGGTAGATCGCATTGGGTAGATGAGCGGCGGCGTAGGTGACGCGATCGCTCTCGACCTGAATCAGTGTGAGGTCGGCGTCATCGAGGTGTGCCTGCAGCGAATCGGCGTTGGCAATCGGCTCCGCGTTGGCAGGCATCGCGACTCATCGAGCTAATTGTCACCCGGGGACGAGGGTCCGCTCCCATCATTCGCCGCGCCACCCTCACCGCCGCGACCGCGGCGGCGCTTGCCACCACGGCGTCCACGCCGTTTGCGCCGCGGCTTCTGCTGTTCGTCGTCTGATGTGCCGCTCTTGGTGGCGGCGGGCTGGCGCTCCGGTGGATGGTCAACCGGCTCCATCACCGCGATCGTCGCTGCCTGGAGGTCGCGCGCCTCGGCGCGAGCTGGCTCCTCGACAGCGGCTTCCAGCTCGGCTGGGCGGACCAGGCTGCCGTACTGCGCGCGCAGCTGGTCGGCCTCGAGTTCGACGATCTCGCCGTCTTCCTCCAGCCGCAGCCGGACAACCTGCTTCAGTGCGTCAATCGAGATCACCTTGGCGCGACCAATCGGTGTGGTCACGCGCTTTCCGACCTTCGGTAGGTCTCCGCGCAGCTCGCGGTAGGCCTCCACCTCGAAGGAGAGACAGCAGAGCAGTCGGCCGCAGAGGCCGGAGATTTTCGCGGGGTTCGGGGCGAGTCCCTGGTCCTTCGCCATCCGGATCGAGACGGAGGGAAACTCGGTCATCCAGCTTGTGCAGCAGAGATCGCGACCGCAGAGGCCCATCGCACCGTCACCGAGCGATTTCGCGCGGTCGCGGTCGCCGACCTGGCGCACGACGAGTCGAG